>Ga0315280_10000457_pt1 | contig 76386 bp, 71 predicted proteins | sample YL17G06_40_MG_FD_203697 | JGI IMG/M metagenome (GOLD analysis project Ga0315280, IMG submission 203697) | Sediment microbial communities from Yellowstone Lake, YNP, Wyoming, USA - YL17G06_40 | ecosystem: Environmental > Aquatic > Freshwater > Lake > Sediment | place: USA: Wyoming | collected... | reverse complement strand
TCAATACCTTTACGAAAATCTGCATCTTTACAAGATTCCAACCACTGGTCCATGGACCCAGACTGCGAAAGCCACTGGAAGAAGATGATCGGAAAGCCGTATTCGGGGGCGAAGCTTGACCGAAGGGAAACAAACTGAACGTACGGTTTGACGAGGGGGAGCTGGAGATAGAGCCTTAGCCACTACGCCAGCTCTCTACTCTACCCGAACCCCCGTCTACTGTTTACCCTCCGAAGCTTCAGCGTAGGAGGGGCTTCCTCAGAAAATTGCTATAAAATCAAATTTTTGGTATAAATAAGTTAGCCCTTCGGCTTCCCCAGCCTGGGGGGCCGGGTGGCTCGGTTTTGGCCCTGAGCGGCATTTCCTGGAATGAAGAATGAACGAAGGAGGTGATGGGTATATGAAAAGCACAGTAAAACGATTCATAGGCAAAGTTCTCCCGGATGGGCATCTTTCTCTGCCTGATGAGACAGCGAAAGAGGTTGGAAGTGTCTTTGATGTTGTCCTCATGCCAGTAGAGGATTCCGAAATTAACAGCTTCGCGGAATCTCTGGCGAGGGAGAAGGGCTTCATAGATTTTTCCGAAGAAGATGTTGAAAAGATTATCCACGAATCACGAGGTATCCGGTGAAGAAGGTTGTCCTCGATACAAACGTCACCATTTCTGCCCTCTTCTGGGAGGGTAATCCGAGAAAGATTTATGACCTGGTACGTCAGGGGAAGCTTATTATGCTCCTCAGTGATAATATGGAGAAGGAATTTATCCGTGTCCTTGGTTATGAAAAATTCGGATTATCTCCACAAGAGATTATCCCATTCCTTAGAAACCTCAGAACTCATGCAAGACACGTGGAGACGAAGAGCAAGATGTCTGTGGTAATTGCTGACCCCACTGATAATATTTTTCTTGAATGTGCATTGGACGGTAGTGCCGATTTCATCATATCGGGTGACAGACATTTGCTTGATATCAAAGTTTACAGGGGTATTAAGATAGTGAAAGCTGGGGAGTTTTTGTTGATGGAAGGATCGCCTCACTCTTGATCATCGGCCAACTTCAGAACGGAAACTGTGATCTCTTCTTCTCGATCTCAACCTGTCGGCCTGAACTTAATCTGCCTCCTTCTTGTGATGCCAATCTTTTCCTTTCTCCTGCCTCCTGCCTCCTGCTCACTCGTTCCTCAGAAAATTGCTATAAAATTAAATTTTTGGTATAGTTAGGTCAACTTCCGGGGGTGACTGAAACAGACGTGATAGATTTCGACATAGGCTCGAAAGCTAACTGCGTAAAGCCCGGCTCCTTAAGGAAATGATCGAGAAGTTGAAGGAGGATTAAATCAAGGAAGGGCTTAAGTTGCATTTGAACCAATGTCCCGCATTGTCTTTTTCTTTGGTCGAACTCTTCATTTGCCTCCGAATCAAAGATTGCGCCCAAGGTCGAAATACATCTCTTGGCATAATGAAAACGTATACCGTGGGTGAAGATTTGTTAGTGAACTTAATTTAAATTTCAAGGCCAGACATCTTTTAATGGAGCGATCTATGGATGCAGTTCAAAAGTTCCAAACCTTGCTTGAAACCCTTTTCCAATTTGACTCGTCTGACCTAGATTTCGGTATTTACAGGATTCTGAATTTCAAGAGGGATCAGATCAGAAAATTCATCCAGAAGGATCTGAAGGACACAGTCGAAAAAGCCTTCGCAAAGCACAAAGATGAGCGGCTTGCCAACATTGGTTTGCAATTGGAGGATGCGAAACAGAAAGTGATCCAGGCACTCGGTACAGGTGCCGTTCTTGCTGCAGGGGATTTGAAGGGTGAATTCAGGGAGACACCCGTTGGCAAGGACTATCTTGCCATCAAAGCACAGAAAGAAGAAGCAGAAACCATCGATGAGATAAAACTGCAGGTCTTCAATGATCTCTATACTTTCTTTGGGCATTATTACGAGGAAGGGGATTTTCTTCCCCAATACCGCTATTCCATCAAGAATCACAAGTATGCTATTCCCTACAATGGCGAGGAAGTGAAGCTTTACTGGGCGAACTGCGACCAGTATTATACAAAGACAGGTATCCTCTTTCGCGACTATGCCTTTTTCACGGATGCCGGCAAGACCTTCAAGGTTATCTTCCGCCCTGTTGCGGCGAAAGAGGAACTGGGATCAAACAAGGCGACTAAGGCCCGGTTCTTTGTTCTTGACGACGATAACCTATGGGAACTGAAAGATGGAAAGACCATCCTTATCCGCTTTCAATACAGGGAACTCAGTAGCGGCGAAGTCAAAAAGTACGGCGTCGAAGGTGGCAGCAATACATCGAAGCAGGAGAAGATCAACAGCAAAATCCACGAGGCCGTCACCGAAGGAGTGAAGGAGACTACCCTCAAGGCTTTCCTTGCTGGACCACACAAGAATGATAAACCACTTTTCCTTTATCAACTGGGGCGTTTTACGGCAAAGAATACCAAAGATTACTTCATCCACAAAAACCTGAAAAAATTCCTATCGGAACAATTGGATTACTTCATCAAGGCCGAAGTCATTTCTCTCGAAACCCTCGAGAAAGAGCGGTTCTTCGACAGGCACATTACACGGGCAAAAGTTGTCAGGGAGATCGGAGAGAAAATCATCGATTTCCTTTCCCAGGTCGAAGATTTTCAAAAGAAACTCTGGGAAAAGAAGAAATTTGTCCTCAGGACGGAATATGTCATTACAACGAATCGCGTTCCGGAAGAATTTTATAGTGAGATACTTAAAAACAAGAACCAGACGAACGAATGGAAGGCCTTGGGTTTTGAACAAGCTAAGTCAAAGAAAGACCTGAAAGACAGGAAGCTGGCGGTTGACACGAAATATTTTTCAGGGAAATTCAAGGAGCGGCTGTTGGAGCGGTTAACGGAAGATGCGGACCTGGACGACCTCTTAGATGGGTTGCTGATTAAGAGCGAGAATTGGCAGGGGTTGGATTTGATGCGCACAAAATATGCAGAGTCTATTGATTGGATTTATATTGACCCACCATACAATACCGGTGAGGACGGATTTCTTTACAAAGACAGTTATCAGAGTAGCTCTTGGATCTCAATGCTTAGAGAAAGGCTCCAGTTTGGAGTTATTTTCTTACGTAGAGAAGGTATTCATTTAGTAAGCATTGGAAAAGATGAGTATGACCATTTAAGTCTGCTATTGAATGACATTTTTCCAATAAAGAATATACCCTTCGTCTGGAAATCACGTGCTAAGCCAACTAATACTGGCGATGCGATTTATCGTCCTCAAATTGTCGCAGAATTTGTGCTAATGAATTCAAAAACACTCGGTGTCCATTATTCTCCTCTTACTTCCGGAGAAGCTCGCTATTATCCACATCAAGATGAACATGGCAAATATCGAATAACTACGATCTTAACATCTAACAGGGGAAGATACCGAAGAGAGACGATGCGGTTTGAAATCCCCGGATATAAACCACCTGAAGAGAAAAGGTGGAAAGCAGGACGGCAGGAAATTCTTAATCTTTTCAACAACCATAGGATCGGGTTCGGAGAAGAGGGCGAACCATATCACAAAGTCTATGAAGGCGATGAAAAAGAATCGCATATCCCTTTATGGACGTTCTTACCGGAAGAGATTACTGGAACGGCGGAGTCAGGAAAATCAGATTTATCCGACATAATAGGTGGTGCTCACGGATTCGATAGTGTAAAGCCCAAGGAGCTAATATCAATTTTCCTTTCTGTAACAGGACGAGGAGGAATCATTTTGGATTACTTCGCCGGTTTCGGCACCACCGCCCATGCGGCCATGAGTCTAAACAGTGACGATGGCGGCAAGCGGAAATTCATCCTTGTCGAAATGGCCCATTATTTCGACACTGTCATAATCCCCCGGCTGAAGAAAGTCGCCTATTCGTTCAACTGGCGGGATGGGAAGCCTGAGGATAACGAGGGCGGCGGCGTGTTCTTCAAATACCAATATCTCGAGCAATACGAAGACGCCCTTGACAATCTTGAGCTCGCACTCGATAAAACTGCCCTGAAACTTTTCGGCGACGAATATTTGCTGAAATACTTTCTGGATTTTGAGACCCAAAACAACCCCAGTTTGCTCAACATAGAGCATCTCAAGACCCCCTTCTCTTATAAGCTCAAAGTGAATATGGAAGAGGTTGGTGAACCACAGGAGGTAGTTGTGGATATACCTGAAACCTTTCACTACCTCCTTGGGTTGAAGGTGAACAAGGTAAAGGTTCGGAAGAACAAGGGCAAGAAATATCTTTTTACCCTTGGCGAAAAAGATGGCCGGGCAATTGCCATTGTGTGGCGGGAGTATGATGACGATTGGACGCAGGTAGATTTCAAAAGAGACAAAGATTTCATTATTGAAGAGCTCGGCTCCTGGTCGCCCCAGATCGTCTATGTGAACGGCCAGAGCGTTCTCACCCCAACATTCGGCGATCATGTTGTCGAGATTCGTTCCATCGAGCCCGAATTCAAGGCGTTGATGGTGAATTCTTTATGAAGATTGAAAAATATCTCGTTCTCAATAAATACCTTCTTTCGCTGTTTGGCGTTGCCGAGGTCGGGGATTTACAGAAAGAGCTGACAGAGAAGCCCGTGGGTTATGACTCTGACGGGAGAAGTTATTTTGTCAATGTGCTTCGTTCCCTGGATGGCCTGCAAAGGGGTAAATTATCCGAAGAGATACTTCTCTACTACGATGGGAACATCCGTGGTTACGTGGCGAGAATCAATACCAGACGGGAACCCAAGATTATCCTGAAATACTTCCAGTACCTGGCCGTACTTTTCGCTGAGATTTATCTCGATGAACTAAAGAATAGAAAAAACGGGTTATTGAGTGATTTGAATACATTCCTCGACAGTTACTGTCGTGAAAACGATCTTGGCGATCGAATAGGGAATTTTACCGAAGATGACCTGACAAAACTTGCCTTCTGGATGGCAACGGGGTCAGGAAAGACGTTGCTGCTTCACATCAATTATCACCAGTTCCTTCGCTATAGACTATTTTCTCCCGATAACATCATCTTGATCACGCCTAACGAAGGCCTTTCCAGGCAGCACTTTGAAGAGCTTCAGAAAAGCAGTATCCCATGCAGACTTTACAGCGGTAATTTGAGCAATGTGGGTAGCCTACCGGGCGAGCAGGGGGTGTTGATCCTGGAGATGACGAAACTGGTGGAGGAGAAAAAAGGAGGAGGCGTAACCCTTCCTGTTGAAGTCTTTGAGGGACGGAACCTCCTTTTTGTGGATGAGGGCCATAAAGGGAAGAAATCAGAGGAACAAAAGTGGGCAAAGCTACGGAACAGGATTGCAGAAAAGGGTTTTGTCTTCGAATACAGCGCCACCTTCGGACAGATCCTCAGTGAAAGTAATCTGGAGACACTCGAAGAATATGCGAAGGCCATCGTTTTTGATTATTCATACAGATACTTTTACCTCGACGGCTACGGGAAGGATTTTTCCGTACTGAACGCAAAACCAGGCAATCTAAATCAACAGCAGTTTCAGGAAACGATGTTCGTCGCTAACCTTCTGGCCTTTTACCAGCAATACCTTGCCTATGAAGGCAACAGATTGCTTGCCCAGGAGCACAATCTTGAGAAACCCCTCTGGATTTTCGTTGGGACAACCGTCAACGAGGAGGAATCGGATGTCATTCAGATCATCGAGTTTTTCCAGAGGGCGCTGCATGATGAAGGCTGGGTGCGTAAACAAGCGAAGAACATCCTTGATGGTCACTCGGGGTTGAAAATTGAAGACGACGAAGATGCCCTGGCGGGTGAATTTGAATACATTCGGCAAGTTGGCTTCGAGCTCGATGACCTGTATCGGAAGGTGTTCGGCGGCAAAGGGCGATTCAGTGTGCACGAAATAAAAAATGCGGACGGCGAGCTGGCTTTGAAAGTCGGTGAAAACCAATATTTCGGAGTGGTCAACATCGGTACTGTCTCAAATGTGAAAAAGGAGCTTGAAAAGAAGGGCATTGGCATTGGAGTAGATGCTGTCGGTGGGTCGCTTTTCGATTCGATCAAAAGGGAGACTTCCCCAATCAATGTGCTCATAGGTTCCAAGAAGTTTATCGAAGGATGGGATACATGGCGAGTCTCCAGTATGGGACTCTTGAATATTGGTACAGGCCAGGGACCACAGATCATTCAGCTGTTTGGACGAGGAATCCGTATAAAGGGACGAGGTTATTCCCTCAAAAGAAGCGGAGATAAAACCCCGGTTCATTTTCTGGAGACGCTGAATATCTATGGCATCAAGGCGGATTATCTGAGCCGCTTTTTGGAAGCAATCAAAAAAGAGGAGGTTGAGTTCGAGAGCATCGATATTCCTGTCAAGACGCAACATGAGGAAAAATGGGGAAAGCTTTACTATGTCTCGAAGGATCAGTCGAAGAGGTTTGAGGAAGACGTTGTGCTTCCCCTCGAGATTGATAAGAGGATTTTTGTTACCCTTGACCTTACGCCAAGAGTGATGATGTTTGTTGGAAAGGAAAGGCAAAAGGACGGTGGGGTCAAGATACAGCATGTTCAAGCAGAGGCCACTAAGGAGGCTTTGCCGGAAAGTATCTTAGAGCTCCTCAATTGGCCGCGGATTTTAGCTGAAATGCATGAATTCAAGACATCGAGGGGTTATTGGAATCTTATCCTCGGTAAGTATAGACTGAAAAACGCCCTGCTCTCGGACCGATATAAAATTCTTGTGCTCGGAGAGTATCTGCAAGTTAAAACAAAAGAAGATCTGAATCGTGTGGAGGATGTTGCAATTCAGGTTTTGAAAAAGTATGTGGAGCAGTTCTATAAATATCATGCAAAACGGTACGAATCGAAGAACATGCGGTACGAAATGGTCAGGCGGCAAACGGTGCTGCCTCTTTTTGTAAAGGAAGGAAATCAGTATGCCTATACGGTCCAAATAAACAAAGGGGAAAAGAAGCTCATTGAAGATGTCAAGAAGCTTGTTAAAGACTTGAACAAGCTATTCAAACAGGCAGAAGCACCTCTTCCCAGAGTCTATTTTGAGCGTCATTTGTATCTGCCGATACTGCTTCGAAGCAAAAAGATCGAGAAAATTTCTCCTGCAGGATTGGAAGACAGTGAAAAGGAATTCATCACACATTTCAAACAATATTTGGAAAATAATAAAGACAAACTTAGTGCGTACGAAATCTATCTCTTACGCAATTTCCCGAAGGTGGGCGTGGGATTTTTCAATCTCAGTGGGTTCTACCCCGATTTCATTATGTGGGTAAAGAATGGAAACAGTCAGCGGATTGTCTTCTTAGACCCCAAAGGGTTGGAACATATGCAGAGATTGGATCATGAAAAGATACAACTGGCGAAGGACATTAAGAGGTTGGAAAGCGATCTCGGTAAAGCGAATATCAGCCTGAATTCGTTTATCTTATCAAAGACCCCTTATGAAAGCCTTGTTAAAGGGACTAAAGACCCAGAATCAAGGGAAGAGTATGAAGAAAATCACGTTTTGTTTCTTGATGATCAAGAGTGGCCGAAAAAGCTTTTCCGAGAAATTTTGAAGTAATCGATAGGAACTTAATGCCATTTTACCATCCATCCTCGACAAAGCCTTCAAAGGAGAATTGTGAATGAGTAAACGGATGCCATTAGTCAGCCAGCATTTGGAAAGTATTTCCCGTGAAGCACTGGAGAAGTACCAAGACATCGTGCGTAGGTACGTTCGGCGCCGACAGGGTGTTTATGCACTCTATCGGCGAAACAAACTATATTACATAGGATTAGCAAGTAATCTTCGCTCTCGTCTCGCTCATCATCTGCGGGACCATCACCAGGATTCCTGGGATCGGTTCAGCGTTTACCTCACTATTGGCGACAGCCATCTAAAAGAGTTGGAATCTCTTATCCTTCGGGTCGTTAAACCGAAAGGAAACAAACAGAAGGGGAAATTTCTGAAATCAGAAGATATTCGGAGAAGTTTTGCGAGAGATGTCCGTTCACGGCAACATAATGAGCTTCTTTCACTTTTAGGTAAGGAAAGGGGTTCCGAGGTGAAAGAAGAAAGGTTAGCCATAGGAAGGCAACCTGTTCTGGCGAATAACATCGACGGTCCAATGAATTTGCAGGCTCGTTATAAAGGAAAGATTATTAAAGCCCATGTTAGGCGTAATGGATCGATCAGATTTAAAGGAAAGGTTTACTGGTCTCCCTCTCTCGCGGCCGCAGCAGCCTGCAAACGGCGTACATGTAATGGTTGGACCTTCTGGCAATATGAACGCGCTCCTGGAGATTGGGTCCCACTGAATGAACTAAGGAAGTAAAAATCAAGGCAATCGGAAGGTGGGTTGTTTATTGACTTAATTTGTATTTTGAGGTCTCACAAATTTTTGGAAGGATAAAACAATTAAAATGGCTGTTGAGGATCAATTGACAATTTATACGATAGGTCATTCCAACCATTCCCTTGAACTCTTTCTAAGTCTTTTACGAGATTCGGGGGTTAATGTCGTGGTTGATATAAGGTCCAAACCGAGGTCGCAAATTGTCCCGCACTTTAACCGCAAACCGTTAGAGAATTCATTGAAAATGAACGGATTCAAATATTTATTTCTTGGAAAAGAGCTTGGTGGTAAGCCTGATAACAAAGAATTTTATGACGCCAATGGTCATGTCTTATATGGTCTGATTGCAAAATCACCTCACTTTGTTCAAGGTATTGAACGCCTTTTAAAAGGAATTCATGATTATCGGGTTGTTCTGCTCTGTGGCGAGGAAAACCCTTCTCATTGCCATCGGAGACTGCTCGTAGGAAGATTTCTTTTAGACCGAGGAGTAAATATGAGACATATTCGTGGCGATGGGAGAGTCCAATCCGAAGAAGAACTTGCCAATGAGGAGAGGCTTCAATATAAATATGAGGCTCAGCTAACCCTCTTTGATAATAAGGAGACTTATGAATGGAAATCTACACAATCGGTTTTGCCAAGAAAAAAGCTGAAGAATTCTTCGGGGCATTGAGAAGAAATGGAATAAAGAGACTCATAGATATTCGTCTTAACAATACCTCACAACTCGCCGGCTATACAAAGCGTGATGATCTGCGATTTTTTCTTAAGGAGTTGTGCGGAGCGGAATATCTTCATGAGCCACTTCTTGCCCCAACGCCTGAAATACTAAATTCCTATAAGAAGAAAAAGATAGAGTGGCAGGATTACGAACAACGGTTTTTGGAACTAATGGCACAAAGAAAAATCGAAGAGAAGATTGATCGAAGTCTCTTTGATAGTCCGACAGTGCTTTTATGCAGCGAAACCAAAGCAGAACATTGCCATCGGCGGCTGGTTTTAGAATACCTCCAAAATAAATGGGGTTCCTTCAAAATCGTTAACCTTTAATTGAGCAGGAAATGCCTGTTTTCGAAATCATTGTTTTAGCCAATTCAAGGAAACTCTACGGTAGATGCATCGCTGGGCTCAGGACAGATGGCCGAGGATGGATACGCCCAGTTGGGGAAAGCCAGGATGGAACTTTATTCCTATCAGACTATACCTTGAATGATGGCTCTGAGGCCCGTGTCCTTGATGTCATTAGGATTGAATTCAAGAAACCACGTCCGGAAATATATCAGCCAGAGAATTGGGTAGTAAGTAATACTCACTGGAAGCTCGTAGAGCGACCAGCTTCATTCGAGCATCAGCGAATATTTCATTCTTTTATTATTCAAGGGCCTGAACTATTTGGTGGTCAATCTGATCGTATTTGTGCCGAGGTCCTTTCGGAAGCCCCTGCGAAGTCTTCGTTGGCACTCGTGATTCCGGATAAAATTGAGTGGACGGTCACAAAGAATATTAGAGGGAAGCGTCAAATAAGAGCTCTATTTGACTTGAGAGGTGTTTCTTATAACTTAGGCATCACAGATCCTGTATTAGAACAGTATTTGAGGAAGCATCCGTTTGGTGATTACTCAATAGATTCAATTGGTTTGAAAAAGAATGATAGGCTCCTGCTGACCATTAGCTTAGGAGAGCCGTTTCAGGGTGATTGCTATAAACTTGTGACTTCAGTTCTTTTGTCAAAAGGCCGCATATGGTGCCATCTGCCAGTTCCGTAGGAAGTAATAAGGATTGAGGCTGCGGGGTCACATCTTCATATGTCAGAGATTATTCGATAGGAATCATCCATAAAAAAGTTGGCCCAACCGATTAACCACAGATGGGGAGATGAGGGGATTGGGAGATAGGGTAATAGGGTAATAGAATCATTTGTAAAAGAGGCGTTCATCATTAAATCGCATAGCGAAGAGCCTAAAGCTCAAATAAAAACCAGGGCCTCTGACTGAATTTTTCAGTCAAGCGTTACACCCCCTCTCCCATTTCTTCTCCTCAATCACATCAACTGAATTTTTGAGTCAGGCGCTCACATACAGAGGCAGGTCGTTCGTCTTTTTAACCGGTTGACTGAATTTTTCAGTCAACATATAATAATCATCGATGCCAACGAATAAGAGAGAGCATACGGAAGAGATGATGGTCAATCTCTTTGGGTCCACATCAAGGCCGAGAATCCTAAGCCTCCTTTTAAGTCGTCCTCAGCAAGCATTCTATCAGCGAGAAATCATGTATGAGACGGGACTGTCTCTTCAGACGGTTCAAAGAAAGGACTTTGGGGTCAGACTTAAAAATTGGCGTGCCCAGCGAAGGGCAGCGCATTCTAACGGGTGGAAGTCCCGTCATGGTAAAAGCCAGAGCCATGTAGCTTGGATGGCAGGGGGAGATGGAAACGTTTCCTTCTGAAGCCCATCGACAAAGTCTGCGTGAAGGCAGGCGAGCGACTATCCGGGTTGTAACTTACGTGAACGTAGAAGTAGCCTCGTAAAAGTCAAGCACTGCTGGCCGAGCCTTTCAATTTTAGGCGAAGGCAGAATCCTTTTACTGACACTGGCTGGGAAGTGAGAGGGCGGTGGCGGGGTATCAGCGGCGACACGGATAGAGAGGTGCACTGTCAACTGGGGAAACCCTCCTTGTCCCTTGTGGAAACATGAGGAGCAAAGGTAGGCCCTATAAGTCGATTGACGAAGTGTGCCGACAGACAAGAGGGTGGCGGATGAGCCCGCAGTAGCGGAGAGGGTAAGGACAACATAACCTTACCTGAGCGAAGGGGCTCTGCTGTGTCTTGGATCTTTCGACAGAGGTGAGGCAGGGGAGAATGAGAAAAGCTTCCGTGGGGCTGCAGGAGCTGAGGCGAAAGATATACAGCAAAGCGAAGACTGAGAAGCACTGGAAGTTCTGGGGACTGTACTGTCATATCTCGAAGAAGGAAGTTCTGGAAGAAGCCTACCGGATAGCGAAAGCCAACGGTGGGGCGCCCGGGATCGATGGGAGGAGTTTTGAGGGCATCGAGGCCGAGGGAGTAGAGGGATTTCTGGAAGGGATAAGGCAGGAACTGCTGAGCCGGATTTACCGACCGATGTCCAACAGGCGGGTGGAGATACAGAAAGAGAATGGTAAGGTCCGAATCCTGGGGATACCGACGGTGAAAGACCGGGTGGTGCAGGGGGCGCTGAAACTGATTCTTGAACCGATCTTTGAAGCGGACTTCAGGGGGTGCTCCTATGGGTACAGGCCGAGACGTCATGCCCATCAAGCGATAGACCGAGTAACGAGAGGGATATTGCAGGGACTTACGAGGGTGGTAGACGTTGATCTGAGCGGATACTTCGATAACATTAGGCATCATCTTCTATTGGAGCAAGTGGGGCGTCGGGTACAGGATGCAGAAATCATGCACTTGTTGAGACTGATCCTCAAAGCCAATGGAACCAAGGGGGTGCCACAAGGCGGGGTGATCTCACCTCTGTTGTCGAACCTGTACCTCAATGGGGTGGATGAGATGATGGAGAGAGCGAGAGAAGTCACCCGACGCAAAGGGTACTATAACCTCGACTACATCAGAAGTGCAGACGATATGGTGATCTTGGTTCACGGCCATCCGAGTGAAGATCGGCTGTTTAAGACTGTACAGAGGTGGTTGAAGGAAGAGTTGGACAAGCTGCGAGTACAGATGAACCTGGAGAAGACCAGGGAAGTGAACCTGAGAGAGGGAGGATGTTTTAGCTTTCTGGGGTTCGACATACGGCTCAATCGGAACCGAGAAGGAAAGACCTACGTCAGCAAGACCCCACGAATGAAGAAACGCAAAGAGATTGGTAGAAAGGTGAGGGCGGTGCTCAAGGTCCATCATGACAAACCGCTGAAGGAAGTGATCCAGGCAGTCAATATAGTGATCCGGGGCTGGGTGAACTACTTCAGGATAGGGAATAGTAACCGCACCTTTTGCAAAGTGAGGGATTTGATAGAGAAGAAGGTGAGACGATTTGTCATGAAGCGAAAGGGACTGAAGGGCTTCGGCTGGAAGCGGTGGAGTAGGGGAGAGATCTATCAGAAATGGGGACTATACAACGACTACAGCATACGATATCTCTACCCGAAAGCAACTCCAAGCTGATAGGTGGACAGGCTTTGTTGCGAAGAGGACAGGAAAGCCGTATGAGGGAGTGCAGCCAACAAAATGGCTGAGCTTGTGGGTGAAAGTCCCACCCTGACAATTGTCCGTAGCGGTCAGGTAGTTATATCTGGCATATAGGGAGGTAACAACCTATATGAAAGCCCGGATGTAAACGGCCAGTCGGCTAAACAGAAATGTTTAAGTCGGAACGATACAGGGGTCTAACAAAATGGCAAGCCTTAACATAAAGCAAAGACTGCCGTCCCGAAATAACGGCCTTGCGTGAAATCGTTTGCAAGATGTTGTTGGTGTCAACCTCCAGTCCCTCGTGGGGGAGACTGTAATGCTTAACGGAGAAACGGACATAAGCAGTTAAGCGACCAAACGGGGTATGGGTCGAGGCGAGCCATGAAAGCTCAGTCAGTAAAAGTTGGGAAGGTCCTATTCAACAAGGGCTGTTGATATAAGTTGGATAAACGAAATTCAACAGGCGAATAGGACTGGCGGATGAGCTCGTAGTAGCAATGAAGTCTCTGTAATGGAGATGGAGCGAAGGGGCTCTGGACGATAAGTTCTACACAGGGACGCATTTTCCAGGCTCAGAGCTGGAGCAAAGATGTTAACGGAACTGACGTAGATATGCTCAATGTAAACTGGGGACAGGAAGGCATTGAGAAGAATTATCGTTTGTAGCCGTATTGGGGAAATCCCAACGTACGGAATTTTAGAGGGGGCGATGGAAACGGAGCATGGTTGAGATAGTGAGGCACTGTCAACTGAAAGGGGCAGAAACAGATAGGCTCGACCTAAACTATTCGCGCCATTGCTCTACTCGATAAACCTCACGTACGGTTTGAGGTGGCAGGGGATGGAAAAGTGCTATGGAGAACCTAAACGGGCACGAAGCTGGAAACGGCGGATACGGCCAAGGTGACACCTAAGGTAACTCGCCATTCTTTGACCCTACAGATTTAGTGTCATCCGTAAGAAAGTTGGCCCTTCCATTTCAGTTTTTCTTGTTGATCTGGTCTGTTTCGTTTCTCTGGTTCGACTGAAAGTTCAAAGAAAGATAAGTCATTAAGTCATTGGGTTATTGAGTTACTAACCTCCAGGCAAGGCAGTCATTTCTGACTTAATTCTTGAGAAGGGAGGTCCGGCTCCTCTGAGAATGTTAGATCTAACTTGCCAGTGCAGCATGTGGCTCGGACAGAATCTTAGCGAGACCCTTTCGTGATTGACCTAGAATCAACAACGAACGAACAAGCAAATCAAGGGAGACAGAAGGATCTCCTGCTTCCATCTTCGCTACCCTCGACTGACTGGACCTCAGGAGGCGGGCAAGTTGCTCTTGAGTTAGGCTCTTGTCCTTCCGACATTCCTGAAGATTCTTACTCAATGCAAGTTTCATCTCAATATAGGCGGATTCTTCAGGCGAAAGCTGCAGAAACTCTGCAGCCGTACCAACCTTCCACCCTTTTGTTTCAAGTCGTTTTTTCTTTGCGCTCTTCATATGCCTCCTCCGATGTTAGGTATCGTAAAGTCGAATCCTTCGTCTGCAATTCTCAATTACTTCCCTGGGTGTCTTTTTTGCCTTTTTCTCAAAAACCTCCAAAATCACGATGGCATCATTATCAATTCGATACACAACACGCCACGTCTTGTCTTGGTCATCGATGCGAAGTTCGTGACACCTCGAACCAATCAATGGCATCGGTCGCGAATGAGGGAGCGAGAGCAATTCCCCCATTTGTAATTTGCGCAACAAATAGCCTGCTTCGATCCTTGCCGCGCTGGATAGCGGTGGGGTCCTTATCTCTCCGTGTAGCCAAACTAACGGCTTCTCTTCTTTTTTCATTTAACCCTATTATATGTCAGTTTAGACATAATGTCAATACGCGATCCAGGATCGAGGAGACGTCCATAAAATTACAAGAATCTTTAAAGGGATTGGTGTCATCCTTAACCCAAGATGGGGAGATGAGGGGATTGGGAGATAGGGTAATAGGGTAATAGAATCATTTGTAAAAGAGGCGTTCATCATTAAATCGTATACCGAAGAGCCTAAAGCTCAAATAAAAACCAGGGCCTCTGACTGAATTTTTCACTCAAACGTTACACCCCCTCTCCCATTTCTTCTCCTCAATCACATCAAGCGAATTTTTGAGTCAGGCGCTCACATCCAGAGGCAGGTCGTTCGTCTTTTTAACCGGTTGACTGAATTTTTCAGTCAACATATAATAATCATCGATGCCAACGAATAAGAGAGAGCATACGGAAGAGATGATGGTCAGTCTCTTTGGGTCCACATCAAGGCCGAGAATCCTAAGCCTCCTTTTAAGTCGTCCTCAGCAAGCATTCTATCAGCGAGAAATCATGTACGAAACCGGACCATCTCTTCAAGCGGTCCAAAGAGAACTGGAGAATCTCCTTCGTTTGGGGATTCTAAGGAAAAGGGAGACAAAAGCGCGGGTCTATTATCAAGTCGACATGACCTCCCCGTGGTTTAAGCCCTTAAAAGAGATTTGTGGCTTGGTGGGTGGGATTAGCAAAGTTTCTGACTGAATTTTTCAGTCAAGTTCTGTGAATGATTGGAATGAAATGAGAAGGGGTGATCCATAAAAAAGTTGGCCATTTTCAAAGGAACGTATAGCGCATGGTACAAGGAGCATAGCGTAAAGCTCAAAGCTGAAATCCAAAAGTTCAAAGTTCAAGGCTGAAGGCTCAAAGCAAGTTCGTGATGGCTGACTATCTGGAAGGTGTCCCAGAATTTTTTAAATGTCTTCTACTTTTCAGTCGAGGTCCTTTGTCGCCTCTGACTTAATTTTTAAGTCAAAAGGCCAGCTCCTCTGACTGGCCACGAAGAGCGGATGTCGCATGAAAAAATAATCAAGAAAGGAGGGCACGGAGATGTCTACTCGACAAAAAAGCGATAAAACCAAAGGTGTGTCCAGAAGGCAATTCCTAACCGGCACGATGGCTGCTTTTGCCGGTACCCTGCTGGCAAAGGATTTGTTTGCTCAGGCGAAGGATCTCAGCCCAACAAAGAAATCGGATGTAAGGTTGATCCTATTGGGAACAGGAGGTGGACCCCGCCCCAATAAAATGCGGAACCAGTCAGCATGGGTCGTGATTGTGAATAACATTCCCTATGTCGTTGATTGTGGAGGAGGTGTAAGCAGACAGCTCGTCTTTGCTGGCGTCTCCCTTGCGGCTCTAAAACACATTTTCATCACCCATCACCATTCTGACCATAACCTCGAATATGGAAATCTTATATACAATGCATGGGTGACCGGCTTTAAAGGAAGGATCGATGCCTACGGACCCCCTCCGCTTGAGAAGATGACGAAAGGTTTCTTTGATTTCAATGCCTATGATATCAGTATCAGGATCCCTGACGAAGGAAGACCTCCCCTGGCCCCCATGATACACGTTCATGAGATCTCGGAAGGTGGACCTGTCATGCAGGATGAAAATGTGAGAGTAACGGCAGTCCTCGTAAACCACCCGCCAGTTGTCCCCTCCTTTGCATACCGATTTGATACCCACAAAACGTCGATCGTCTTCTCTGGCGATACGACACCTTCCGATAATCTTATCAAGCTCGCTAAGGATGCCGATATCCTCGTCCATGAGGTCCTTCATAAGCCCTCCCTTGCCAAACTCCTTGCCCGCATTCCCAATGCAGATAGGCTTCTCGAACATATCGTCGCCTCCCATACAACCCATGTCGATGTAGGGAAAGTGGCGAAGGAAGCCGGGGTAAAAACCCTTGTCCTCACACATTTAGTTCCAGCCGACGATCCTTCTATCACCGAAGAAATGTGGACGGAAGGGCCCAGGCAAAACTTCAGCGGAAAGGTTATCGTTGGAAAGGATCTCATGGAAATTGAAACCTGAAAGTTTAGAGAAGACTATGGTGTCAGGATTTGAATTGTGAATTATCGTCTCATCGAAGGAATAGCGGTGCCAGGTGACGTAATTTGGGTACGACGGTCTATGCTAGTAGAGGATGTGGAACTTAGTAAACTGGCTTAATTTACGTTTAGGGAGGAGGTCGTTCCATGAGAAGACAACTCATTTTCATCTCGGTGTTGATTTGGGCTGCCCTTGTTCTGGCCTCTTGCCATCCCCGTCATGCCTCCGATATTAGGCCAGGGATGACAAAAGAGGATGTTGTAAGAACCTGGGGCGCAACGTATCTCATCCGTGAAGGAAAACCGTATGAGACTTGGGAGTATCATTTTGCAACAAGCGAGTCTATTTGTATAGTCACGTTTCATGAGGATAGGGTAGTTCGTGCCAACTGCTGGAGGGGCAGCGTTCGGTGATCAAAGTTCAAAGAAAGGCTGGAAGATGGGCCTACCCCTTGGGGACGTACTTACTAAGGAGTCCATAATTGATTAGACATATTCTTCAGAAAATCTCCCCTAACCCCTCTTTTCCAAAGAGGGGATTTCCTCCCTTTCGTAAAGGGAGGGAAGGAGGGATTTAATCTTCAGCATCCATACAATTATGGACTAATTAGTAAGTTATTTAAGAAATGCTTAGGAGAAGGGGATATTGTTGACTAAGTTGAATTATTCTAAAATCGAGTTAATGTGTCCTCCCTAAAAAAGTTGGCTCAACCGATTAGCCACAGATGGGGAGATGAGGGGATCGGGAGATAGGGTAATAGAATCATTTGTAAAAGAGGCGTTCATCATTAAATCGTATACCGAAGAGCCTAAAGCTCAAATAAAAACCAGGGCCTCTGACTGAATTTTTCAGTCAAACGTTACACCCCCTCTCCCATTTCTTCTCCTCAATCACATCAACTGAATTTTTGAGTCAGGCGCTCACATCCAGAGGCAGGTCGTTCGCCTTTTAACCGGTTGACTGAATTTTTCAGTCAACATATAATAAACATCGATGCCAACGAATAAGAGAGAGCATACGGAAGAGATGATGGTCAGTCTCTTTGGGTCCACCTCAAGGCCAAGAATTTTAAATCTGCTCCTAAGCCATCCTCAGCAAGCATTCTATCAGCGGGAAATCATGTATGAGACGGGACTGTCTCTTCAGACGGTTCAAAGAGAATTGGAGAACCTTATTCGTTTAGGAATTCTCAAGAAGAGGGAGACAAAGTCCAGGGTCTATTATTAGAATTAGGGGACGTCCATGAAAATATAAATTTTTAAACCTTAAGCAAATAGAGATAGAAGATTCTTCATAATATTTGAAGAATTGTTTTTATATCCTTTTATATATGATAATTCCCGTGCAAGATATACTCCTTCATGTGGTTTTCCTATGGATTCTGTTGTTGCTTCATTTGAATGTACATTGAATGCCTTTGCATGCGCATTTGCATACTCAATTTGACTTTTATCCCTGGAAAATATTGAAAATTCCAATATTCTCTTTTTAGGTTGAGTATCTGCCATTTTTTCGCAAACCTTTACAGCCTTGTAGAAATCGCCTTTCTTTAAGCTTATTACAGGATAAGTGCATTCTTGTTCTAGCAAAGAATCTGGAGCATCATAAATTATTTTAGGCTGATTTATTTCTTCTCTCCCAAACAATATTTCTCCTCCCCCGCGTGCAGATCTTATGTAAGGATCAACATTATTCTCCCAAAACGATTCGCTCACAAGGGGGACATCCGTCTTGTAATCGGTAACGTCACCTATATACAGTTTTTCCATCCCCTCTTGAAGCTCTCTCAATAGTTTATCGTAAACTTTTGGGTGGACAACCAACTCTCTCATTCTTTTGCAGCTTCGTATGTCCCTTGCAGCACCCTTTATAGCTCCTCTAACTGCTTTATCAATATCCGCGCTTTGATCGATATAACCAAGCCCGCCGTGGCTTATGAGTGCCACAACCTTGTCTGGTATCGGCAGGTTCTTCATTATTTCTCTTATTTCGTTTTCAGATAATCCGTTTCCACTGAGCTTACTCATCAAATCGTGGTAAGCTATGTCAAAAACGGCCTGCGGTGCGCCCATAATTGGCATTGCGTCTGCGTTTTTGTATATTTTCCTTCCCCAGTCTGATTTGCCGTTGTCCCTAGAAAATGAGATTACTTGGACCGGCGCGCCATTCTTATGCAGGTAATAACCGAATTGGAACCCTGAGAATGGCTCCTGCCCGTCAAGCTTTATGATAACACTGTTTCCTCCATACAGGCCTTCCAGCATGACCCAGGGCTGCGTGGAATACACTGTTGACGAGGCAGCAATGCGCCAACCGTTCCTTTTCCTTCAATGAGATTGTGCTTTACATGCTCCCTGTCAAAAACGATGTGTTTCAGGTATCCTTCGGAATTCATGGCCAGTCTCGCCATTGCCTTTCTGTCTTCTCTAACATGCTTTATAGGGTTCCCGCCCGCAAGAGCTATGCAAGCATCCAAGCTGTCATCTTCAAGAATTTCACGGCCCGCCTTTTCTAAAATGTCAAACTTTTCAGAAAACGGGAGTTCCCTCCAATATGGATAGCCTTTTTTGGTTTCGCCTATCGCTCTGAGAAAATCGAATTCGCGAGTGTCCGGCATAAACCCGACAGTTTCGGGCTTGAACATTGCTTTAATCTCAAGAGCTTGGTCTGACTCTTCTGGCGATATTTCTCTATTACCGACAATATTAAAAACCTTAGGAATTCCGGCCATACATGCTTCCTATTTCAGTTAAACATCCGAAACGCACGTCTTTACGCCGAGAGGAATAACCACCTGGATTTTCCCTTCCTTTATTGTAAACCATTCCTTCCTGCATAAATCTTCCAATCTCTTTGATCTGTATTTGTCGCTGCCGGAGGGTTCAAGTATTTTTGCATAGTCTCCAGGCGCATATCTTATCATTGGCTGGATTTCTCTTCCAAGAACCGTTATTGCTATTTCTTCCCAGGGCCTCGGTACTCTTCCGCTGCTCTCCAAAGCAGAAACAATCCAATAACCTTCTGGTATCTGTATGTCGCTGAAGAAATTAACGTTATCTTCTCTCTTCCCCTTGCCTTTTCTCAATTTTGATTCAGGGGAGTCGTAAAATCCACCAGCTTGTCCACTTCCATAAGCGTTGATGATATCGCTTATACCAACTTCGTAGAGTCTTGCAGCTAACTCCTTTGAAATCGGTGTGCCTCCAATCATTACTTTTTTACCTTTCAGGGTTTCGCTAAAGATGCCCATTCCTTTTTCCAAATCTTCTTGCAAAAGAACATCCAACGCTCCTGCTGCGCCTTTTGGTCCGTGTGGAGCTGCTACTAAAACATCAGGTTTAATGGCTTCTATTTGCTTTAATAGTGCTTCTGCGCTTCCCACTTTTTTAAAGTGTCTCCATATAGGAGTAGCGCCTATTACCTCACAACTCAATTCAGCTTGAGATCCGTACAAGTGAGATTCGCCTGGACCATATATCAAGACTATGTCGCTCTTTTTTATTCCCATTAAATCTCTAAAGCCATGGGCAAATACTAATACACCTACCTTTGTATCAACTTCCGAATAGGCTGTTATGCACGGGTCCCCTGTAGTTGCTCCTGACTGGAATGTTTTGTAAACCGGTTTTCCTTTTATCCATAGTCCATAAGGATAAAGATCGGGGTTCCTGAAATCGTGATTGGTTAATGGGGGCAATTTTTTCAGGTCTTCGGAATTTTTTACTTTTTTAATATCTACGCCCTTGAATTTTTCACGGTAAAAGTCTGATTTTTCAACGGCATATAATAGGTTTTCAGGCAGCAAAAGCTCTTCCGACTCTCCAATCATCCCTTCATTCAACCCCAATTCATATAAACCAACAAGAATCTCATCCCTGGAATCGTCCAAGACTCCTGTTTTCCCCGAAACGTAGGGTGGTATTTCTCCGTATTTTTTGTAGAACACGTAATCGATAACATTGGGGGGCCTGTCCAATTTTTCTCTGACTTCAGCTATCTCTCTTATCTTTTCCATATTGTCATCCTCCTTGCATTTGACCCTACACCACAAGAATGTCTTGAATTTACCAACCGTCAGAATGCAAAAGCTTCCAAAGGATCAAAAAAGTCTCTCGATTTAAAATCCTCCTGGGCTTCCTGTCCTAATTACTCTTCTGTCCATCTATGGATTACCATTGGGGGAATTCTAAACACAAAAAGAGGATAATGTCAATTTATAAATTGATTAATACGGATTAATAAATCTTTAAGATGTTTAAGTTATCCTTCTCTATTGGTATCCTTTCTCAAAAGGGGCCCCAATGAGTCTTTTGGTATCCATAGGCAAAAGGATTCAGTCTCTAAGGGAAAAGAGGGGTTTAACGCAGGAACAATTAGAAGAAAAGACCGGCATAAACACGAAATACATCAGTGCCATTGAGTGCGGTCAGAAAAATGTTACCATTAAGACATTAGAGAAAATTGCAAAGGGCTTGAATATAGAGATCTTTGAATTATTTCTCTTTTCAGAAGGACTGGAATCTGAAAGGACAGTTAAAAAGGCTATTGAATCCCTCATTAAAGAGGCAGATCCCAAAATTTTAAATTTATGCCTGGATTTTTTGAAGAAATCCTTGACATAAATCCAAAATTGTCTTGGATCCATATTTTGGAATTATTTCCTTTACTTCTGGAATAGAGATAGTTCCGTATTCCGAGCTAATTCATCCGCTTTTAAAGGCCTGCAATCTTCTTCTGTACCTTCATTTTCTTAAGGTTTGTTTTTAAGGGATACGAGCACCGTCACGTTATTTTCTAAGTGGTCCAGGGGTTAGGGATCGGCCGCTTGTAGCCTTTTTGGGAAGCTAAAATATCGAGATGGAGGGTGGCGAGGTCTTCTAAAACTGGATCTGACTCTTCCAAGTTTCGCAGATCAATCGTTTTGATATACTGGTGACATTTTTCACAGAGGTCAATGCGATAGGCTTCCTCGCCCTCTGCAAAAAGATAGTGGAGAGATTGCTGTTCTTTGTTATTGCAGAAGGGGCAGATGAGTCGATCAATTCGCCATTGAAATCCGCAATAGGAACAGAGGAGATACCGTTTTCCAACCTCTTCTTTCAATAGACCCAAGGAAGGAAGGGAGCCACAAATTGGACAATGACCTTTCAGCCAAGTTTCAGGATCGAGTTCGTTTCGTAGCTTTCCCATTCCCGCTTCGATGGAAGGTCTCGTGCTGCTCTGGATTAAAAAGGAAAAAACTTTTTTGTCTAATTCCAACTCGTCAGCCAACTGTTCAATTTTTTGTTCCTTTACTCCCTTCTTAAATAATTTCTTCAGGTCTATTCTTTTGCTGGCGAGGGCCTCTTCTATTTTTCTGACCTGTTCAGCCATATGCGCATTTGCGTCTTTGCCGATCTGGCAGAGGGACTGAAAAAGTCTGGCGGATGCCTCGATATCCAATGGAAAATCTTCTTTCTGAATCAATGAGAAGCCCTCTTTGGCCAGGAGTTCTTTCCATTCCTTTTTGAGTTTAATCGGATCAATTCTTAAAGAGGCTTTTAGTTCATTTTGTGCCCCCTTTACCTTTTGGTAGAAGTCCAAAATCTCTCCATAGGCGGGCCTTTTCTTTTTAATCTGTTGAATCCTTTCTTTTAACTTTTTCAATCAGGTCTCCCAACCTTTTCATTTATAGATTGTAATACCTCGAAAATCCCTCCCCACCTCCCTTTACTAAAGGGAGGAGACAATTAAATCCCCCTTTTATAAAGGGGGAAAGGAGGGGGATTATGAAAAAAACGGGCTTGTTTCGGACTCCCGACCGAAACAAGCCCTAATAACACCCCCCTTTTAGTAATTCACCCCCAGCTGGACCTCCCCCATCAAGGGGGAGGGAAATGGGATGGGGTTTTATCCAATCATGTGCCGAAGGCTACTCAAAGGTTGGAAGAGACGTTTGAGCGCCATCTTTCTTGTGATTCCAATCGTATTATCTGCCACTGCGAACTTGTGATACTTTTTGGGATCATCGATGAGGAGATAGATCGCCCGAACATCATCGGGATTAGCCAGCATAGCATCTTTATACTGGCCTTTTATCTCTTCCAATCTCTTGTTTGCCTTTTCAAGCATCTCCTTCCGATCCCCGAAATTCATCGCCCTGGTTGGACAGGTCTTCGCACAGGCAGGCAGCATCCCCTCTTTGATCCTATCGAAACACATGGTACATTTTGCCATGATTCCCGCACCAGAGATTCTTGGGATATCATAGGGGCAGGCTTCACGAACTTCTTTAAAATCCTCCGGTTTCATCTTCACTTTTGGGTTAAAGATAACTGCCCCTGTCTTCTCATCTTGTATAATAGCTCCCTTGACTTTTCCATCTGCTACTTCTTTACAGGGAGGAGACATACAATGCCTGCACTGATCAGGAAAGAAATACCACTTAGGCTCCCCGCCTGGTACTTCTACCTCATTGAATCTTACTAATTTAAATGTCGAAGCGGAAAGGTCAGCGGGATTCTGGTGATTTCCTCGCTGCAGCGTTTTCGTTCCAGGGTTCTTATTCCACTGTTTACAGGCGATCTGACAACCGCGACATGCCGTGCACTTCGTTGTATCTATGAAAAAGGATTTATCTGCCATTTATTTTCACCTCCTTAACTCTTGGTAGCCTTTTTGGCTGGCTGAGCTGGTTGTTTTGTAACTTTGCTAACGTTGGCCATGAAGGCCTTTGATTCTGGAATCATGGTATTGGGATCCCCAACAGTCGGCGTCAGTAAGTTCGCACTTTCGCCACCATCTTTGGGGTAGAGCCAGCCAAAATGCCAGGGAATTCCTATCTGATGAACAGTCTGCCCGGCAATTCTAAAGGGTTTTAAGCGGGAGGTGACAATAGCCACAGCTTCCACTTTACCTCGAGATGTCTCCACGATCACCCGATCACCGTTTTTAATACCTCTCAATTTGGCGAGTTCCAGACTCATCTCACAAAACATTTGAGGTTCAGCCTCAATCAGCCATGGAAGCCAACGGGTCAACACACCTGTCTGCCAGTGTTCGGTCACTCGGTAGGTACTGCAGACAAAAGGATATTTCGGATCGCAGGTTTTAAATGCATCAAGTCCCCCTTCAAAGATCTTAATAACCGGGTTGATCCTTTGACTCGACATCAGATTTTTCTCAATCGGGCACTCCAGAGGTTCGTAATGTTCGGGGAATGGTCCGTCTTTTAACCCGGGTCCAAAAAGAGAGGCTACCCCGTCGGGCTTCATGATGAATGGATAAGCTCCGTCAGTCCCCATGGGTGGCACTGCATTATCAGGTATATCCCCTATCCATTTCTTTCCGGCCGCATCCCATTTGAGCAAGGGCCGTTTCGGATCGCGCGGGTTTCCATCCAGGTCAACAGAGGTGCGGTTGTAAATGATCCTTCGATTGACCGGCCAGCACCAAGACCATTCCGGATAGAGACCTAATCCAGTCGGATCGGTCTTCTTTCGCCGGGCAGCCATATTGCCGGCTTCTGTATAACTGCCGGAGTAGAGCCAATTACCGCAGGAGGTGGTTCCGTCGTCTTTTAAGGAAACGAAATTGGGTAATAGCTTTCCGGTTGTGAGATCATAACCATTGATCTCTTTCGCTACCTTATGGATATCAAAGTGGCCGTTCGTTTCATAATCCCACTTCAAATTCAAGATCGGTTCAGGGAATGCCCCTTTGTCTTTCTCATAGAGGGCACGAACCTTTTTAAACAATTCATACATGATATCCCCATCGGGCTTTGCATCACCCGGGGGATTAGATGCCTTATAGCGCCACTGCATCCAGCGGCCGCTGTTACTGATACTACCCTCCTTTTCCATAGAGGCTGCACAGGGTAGCTGGAAAACCTCCGTCTTGATGGTCTTGGGATTCATACCCGGACCTTTCCAGAAGGATCCGGTCTCGCTGTCAAAGACATTGACATTGATCATCCAGTCAAGTTTCGATAATGCCTGGCGAACCTTACCAGCATTCGCACCTGAACAGGCGGGGTTCATACCCCAAGCAAAAAAACCAGTGAAAGATCCTTTATACATCTCGTCAAAGAGATTTAGCCAAGATGCGTCCTGCCCCTGATCGAGCTTAGGCATCCAAGAATATCCAAAATCGTTCTCTTTGGTAGCCTTATCTCCAAACGTGGATTTTAAGAAGCTCGCGACATATTTGGGTCGGTTCTTCCACCAGTTGACACTCCGAGGATCCTTGGAGGCTGGAGTGGTTTTGTTGTAATCTGCGAGGGTTGCCAGCTGAGCCTGTGGATTAGGTAAATAAGCCGGCCAGATATGAAACAGAAGGCCCTGGTCAGTCGAGCCCTGGACATTCGATTCGCCTCGAAGGGCATTGACCCCGCCACCAGCAATTCCCATATTTCCAAGAAGAGATTGGATGATGGACATAGCGCGGATATTCTGGACACCGACTGTATGTTGAGTCCAACCCATGGCATATAATTCGGTCCCTGCCTTATCCGGGGCTCCAGTAGAGCCGTAGGCCTTATAAACCTTTACCAAATTGTCTTCAGGAGTTCCAGTGATCTCCGTCACTTTCTGTAGTGTATAACGTGAATAATGTTTTTTTAGAAGCTGGAAGGCGCAACGTTCATGTTGAAGGGTCATATCTCTTTTTGGAATCCCATTCTCGTCCTTCTCTAAGGCCCAGGTTGACGCATCATAAGCCCTTTTAGTGGGATCATAGCCTGAGAAAAGCCCGTCATCAAAACTATACTTTGGGTTTACAATAAAAGAGGCATTGGTGTAGTTTTTGACATAAAATTCATCATAGAGGTTATTGTCCAGGATGTACTTAATCATACCCCCCAGGAAGGCGATATCCGTCCCCGAACGGAGCCGGACGAAGATATCCGCTTTAGTCGAAGTACGAGTAAATCTTGGATCCACATGGATAAGAATAGCTCCCTTATCACGGGCTGCCTGGACCCACTTAAAAGAGACCGGATGGTTTTCAGCCACATTACCCCCCATGTTCAAAATCACATCGGCATTTCGAAAATCGATATAATGATTGGTCATCGCACCGCGTCCGAACGACTCTCCCAGAGCCGCTACAGTAGCGCTGTGTCAGATACGGGCCTGATGTTCGATATAGATGATGCCGAGTGATCTGAGGAACTTTGCGTAGAGCCAGCATTCCTCATTGTCGAGGGCTGCGCTTCCTACTGAAGCAATGCTATTGGTTCGATTGACCACTTGACCTTTGGCATTCTTCTCCATGAAGCTTGCATCACGGCTTTTCTTAATGTTGGCAGCGATCTTATCTAATGCCCATTCCCAACTCACCTCTTTCCATGCAGTGCTGTAAGGAGCGCGGTAGCGAACTTTTTTTAACCGGTTATCATTTACAGCAATTTGATAGCTTGAAGCCCCTTTCGCACATAGAGCGCCTTCACTGATGGGATGATCAGGATCTCCCTCAGCATTAATTACTTTCCCACTTGAATCCGTATGGACAATGATCCCACAGCCAACCGAGCAGTAACAGCAGATCGTCGTGGTTTCCTTCGCCCCTTTGATTCGGAGTTCCTGGGCATAGACCTCAGCCGGAGACAGATCGAATCCCAGGCCGCCCATCACTGTTCCTGCTGCCGTGGCCCCCGAAATCTTTAAAAAGGTTCTTCGGGTAATTTTCATAGATATCTTTCGACCTCCTTTCTTAAAATTTTTGGACGAGAGTAAAACTCACCCCCTTTCCATTTTTTGTTTAGAGGAGAAATTTATACTTGAAATTTCTCCTATTTATCCCCCCTTTGTTCATCGAAAATTCTTGAGCAAAACTGAATTGAGGTTGAGTAGGATTAAATTAAAGCATTGTGAAAGATACCACAAAGCTTTTTTTTGTCAAGAGAAAAATGGGCTATTTTAATATTTCTTTCCTTTCGAAATGAATTTCGTTATAATTTTATGTCTTTATAAACACATTAGGTAAGGTAATGGAGGTAGGAGGATGAGGATAATAAAAGCGAGAGGACCGGTGATATTCGATATTGAATTGGAGAAAGACCTTTTAGCCAAAAACAGAAATTTGGCTAAGGAGAATAGGAAGAGATTTGACAGGACAAATATATTGGCGATTGACATTATGGGTTCGATCGGCTCAGGGAAGACCTCTTTGATCAAGGCAATTTTAAAAAGGCTTGGAATGGGTAAGGAAGTAGCGGTCATCGCAGGAGACCTCACCACCACCATCGATGCGGAAAGGATCGAAGCGGAAGGGGCGCGCGTAATTCAGGTCAATACCGGGAAGGAATGCCATCTCGATGCTCATCTCGTTCGCCGGGCATTGAAGGAAATAAAACTGGATGGTGTGAAACTGCTCTTCATCGAAAACGTGGGAAATCTCATCTGCCCGGGAGAGTTCCCCTTAGGCGCCCATAAGAGATTGGTGGTTACATCTGTGACCGAAGGACCCTATACGCTTATTAAACATCCTTATATCTTTAGAGAAGCGGATGTGATCGTGCTCAATAAGATCGATCTGGCCAAAGCGATGAAGGTGAATCCTTCACAAATGGAAAGGGATGCCAGAAAGATCAATCCCCACGTTCCTTTTATCAAGACTAATGCTGTTAAAGGGATGGCGATAACGAAAGTCATTGCTGCTCTGGGATTATGAGCCATGAATTGAGAAATTAAGGAATTGGGGAATTCGGAATTGAGAACCATAGATTTTCAAATTCTTAAAGGCTGAAATTTCTAAACTCCAGAATCCCTAAATTCCTGGATCCCTGAATCTTTAAATTAGATTTTAAAAATGCACGAATTCTCCATAGCCTCTGAAATCGTACGAACTGTCCTCGATGCAACAGAAAAAAATGGTGGGAAGAAGGTTCTCTCCATCCAACTGGAAATCGGTGAATTGGCCCTTCTCAACGTGGAACAGGTCACTTTCTGGATTCATGAATTGTTTAAGGGATCAGTGGCTGAGGGAGCAAAGGTGAAAGTAAAAACGATCAAGGCTCGCATCAAATGTGAATCCTGTGGATACAAGGGAGAAATAAGCCTTGATCGACAGGATCCTTTCAGACATGTCATCCCTTACTCCTGCCCCCAATGCGGTTCTTTCCAAGTAAAAATAAAAAAGGGACAAGAATGCATCCTACAAAAAATTCAAGCGATCAAGGAATAAATCAAGTTCCAATAACCAAACCCCTTCTCCAGTCCAGTATGCTGAAGCGGTATCGAAGAAAATTTTATTGCCAAAACCAATTAATTCAGTTAAAAAGTATTAAAAATAGAGCAATCTTTGTCGTGTGAAACAGATTGGGTAGAGCCTCAAGGGTCAAGAGATGGAAGGGAAAAGGAGTTGATGGAAATGAAACGATTATTGTGTAGATTTGGAGTTATTTTTATTGGCATTTGGATAGTGGTTTTTTATGGGTATACGCATGGACAAGAATCACAGACATTGAGAGCGATAGAAATCGGACGCAAGTGGGGGTTTCTTAATGAAGAAGGTCAAATTGTCATCCAACCTCAGTTTGATGCTGTTGGGACATTTTCTGAAGGGTTGGCGGAGGCAAAAGTTGGCAAAAAGTGGGGTTACATTGACAACACGGGGAGTATCGCTATCCATTTCCAGTTCGATACTGCAAGGGCTTTTTCCGAAGGGTTGGCAGAGGTTAAGATCGGCAATAAGTGGGGCTACATTGACAGAATGGGGAAAATCGTTATTCCTTGTCAGTTCGATGATATCAAAAAATATTCTGAAGGGTTGGCTGAGGTCAGAGTGGGATCCAAATGGGGGTTCATCAATGAAAAGGGTGAAATTGTCATTCAGCCTCAGTTCGATGGTTCGTTTCGGTTTTTTGAAGGATTGGCTATAGTAAATGTTGGCGGTAAACCTGATCGTAAATATGGACTTGTACGTGGGGGGAAGTGGGGCTATATTGATAAAATAGGGAAATATGTCATCAACCCTCAATTCGATTATATAATGGAGTTTCATGAAGAGTTGGCAGCGGTGAAGATTGGCAACAAATGGGGATACGCTGACAAGACAGGGAAAGTAGTTATCCCTCAGCAGTTTGACGACGCTCGGAATTTCTCTGCGGGGTTAGCTGAGGTAAGAATTGGCAAACGGTGGATTATCATTGACAAAACCGGAAAGTATATTCGCTTTTCAGACACCGAGAAGGAAAAGGAAGAGAAGGAAGAGAAGAAAGAAAAGACGTCACGAGATGAAAGTTGAAGGGTCACCTCTATAATAATTGAGGCTTAGCAGATTCTCGGATATTGGCCCCCCGTTAACATGTCCAGGATTCGGTGGCCCCCGATCAATGTGTGGAGGATGACCCTCTTTGGATTTTCCTCTGTCACCCTTCCGATGGTTTCAGCGTTTTTCCCAAGGGGATGAGTTTTCATTACCTCCAATAGTTGCTCTGCCTCATCCGGTGGGCAGACGGCGATCAATTTTCCTTCATTGGCAAGATAAAGCGGATCCAAACCCAATAGTTCGCAGATTCCCCTGACCGATTCATGGACAGGGATTTTGTCCTCTTCAATCGTCATTCCAACGTTCGACATTGTTGCGATTTCGTTTAAGGTGGTGGCCAAACCCCCACGGGTCGGATCTCGCATACATCGGATGGAGGGGCAGACATCGAGCATCTTTCCAACTAAATCGTTTAATGGGGCACAGTCGCTTCTTGACTCACCCTGAAATCTAAACCCCTCCCTCTGGGAGAGAACAGCTATCTCATGGTCGCCAAGGTAACCGCTTAGAAGAATTTTGTCTCGTGGTTTTGCATTGAGACCCGAGAGGTTGACTCCAGGTCTAATCCATCCGATTCCTGCGGTATTAATAAACAACTGGTCTGCTGCCCCGTGTTCTACTACTTTGGTATCACCTGTCACAATGTTCACGCCTACTTGGTGTGCCACCTCCTGGATGGAAGAGACAATCTGTTTAAGGAGTTCAATAGAGAATCCTTCTTCGACGATCAGAGAGAGGCTCAGGTAGGAGGGGGTTGCTCCGATCATGGAGAGGTCGTTCACTGTCCCACAAACAGCCAATTTTCCAATGTCTCCACCCGGGAAAAAGATCGGATTGACCACATAGGAATCTGTCGTAAAACCGATCGAACCCTGCCGATTGGTTATTTTAGCACTATCATCCAATGGTTCGAGAAATGGGTTTGAGAATCGGGGAAGAAAAACCTCCTTAATCAGATCATGGGTTAGTCTGCCTCCACTCCCGTGGGCTAAAAGGATTTTTTCTTCAGGCATAAGCACCTCACAATTCAGGGCTAAACCCCCGATTTACATCCAGTTGTAGCTCAACCCTTCAGGGTTGATGCGGAGTGCCTCTATCAATGGAATTTGTAATAGGTGTGACAGGTTCCTTCGATGGAAACCATGCAGGGGCCGATCGGGTTTTCAGGATGGCAGACTCTTTTGAATAGCCGACATTCCAAAGGAGTCTTAATCCCCTGAAGCACTTCTCCACATAGACATTCAGGATGCTCTTTGGGTGGTTCTACTTCCATATGGAAATTCCTGACATCCAATTCTTTGTAAGATTCTTTAAAGCGGTATCCACTATCCGGGATCAATCCGATTCCCCTCCATCGACCTTCATCCTTTTCAAAAACTTCTTCGATCTTACCGAGTGCAATTGGATTTCCCTCCTTGTTGACAATCCTTCGATACTGGATCTCAATGGACGATCGGCCCTCTTCAATTTGTTTAACCAGCATCCAGATGCCCTGAAGGATGTCCAGAGGCTCAAAACCTGTGATAACAGCAGGTCGTCCAAACTCCCTTGAAATGAATTGATAGGGTCTTATCCCAATGATTGCGCTCACGTGGCCGGGAAGGATAAAGCCATCGATCCTGATTTGCTTCGATTGCAGCAGGGTTAGAAGGGCGGGAGGAACCCGTTTCTGACTGTTGAGAAAAAAGAGGTTTTGAACCTTCTCTTCTTTGGCCCGGAGGATTGCCACTGCAATAGTTGGAGAAGTGGTTTCAAAGCCAATGGCGAAAAAGACCACTCTCTTCCCGGGATGCTCTTTAGCGATCTTCAACGCTTCGAGAGAGGAATAGATGATTCGGATATCCCCTCCTTCGGCCTTCTCTTTCTGCAAGCTCGAAGTGGAACCCGGGACCTTCATCATGTCCCCAAAGGTCACAATGATTACATCCTTTTGCCTCGTTAGGGCAATGGCCAGATCAATGTCTTCGTTCGGAGTGACGCAGACGGGGCAGCCCGGACCAGAGATTAATTTAATATGGTCTGGAAGGAGGCCTCTGATGCCATAGCGGAAGATGGAGACGGTATGCGTGCCGCAAACCTCCATCAATTGGACGGGGCGGGCAGAGGTTATTTGGATTCTCCGGATCAGCCCTTTTGCAATCTCCTTATCCCGAAACTCATCAATGAACTTCATTTCAGATTTTCCGTTAAGAATCGAGATGCTGAAACAAGTTCAGCATGACAGAATAAGCAAGATGGTGAGTGTTTGTCATCCCGAACTCGTTTCGGGATTTCAAAAAGATTTAATGGAGATTCGTATGCCAATTATATAGACTCTGCCATTTTTCTCAGGAGATCAAGTGTCTCTTTTGCCTCCTCTTCATCCACCTTTTGAATCGCAAAGCCTGTGTGGATCAGGACATACTCCCCTACCGAAACCTCTGGACAGAGCTCGATCGAGATGTCTCTCAAAAGACCACCCACATCCACCTTCGCCACATTCTTTTTAATCTCTACGACTCTTCCCGGAATACCTAAGCACATTGAAATAACCTCATTTTGCGAAGGAAAAGTATAGTTCGGAGTAATTTAGTTCGGGGTTCGGAGTGACTTAAAAACTCTCCGAACTCTGAACTCCGAACTCAGTTGCCACTTTGAAATCATGATATGCATTGAAATAATTTCATATGGCAGATGACTGCCTGTCCTAATGAGATTCCCCCATCATTAGTGGGTATAAGATGGTGGGTATAGACTTCAAAGCCTGATCTTTCCAGGTCTTTTGTGACAAAGGAAAGGAGTGAGAAATTCTGGAAGACCCCTCCGCTCAGAACCACACGATTCAGCCCCTCCCCGGATCGGATCGCCTCACAGGTCTGGACGATGAACCGGGCAACAGTTCGATGAAACTTTCCAGAAATTATGGAGGGAGAAGTTTCTTTTGCCAAATCACGGACGACTTCTCGGATGATCCCTGTGGGGTCGATCACCATCGGCCTTTCATCCTTCTTGATAAGAAAGGGATATTCTTCCTTTACCTCATGATCTGCGATCATTTCCAATTCGATGGCTGCCTGTCCCTCGTAGTGAACCTCATCCCTCACAGATAGAATGGATGCGATCGCATCGAAAAGTCGTCCCATGCTCGAGGTCAAGGGGGTGTTGATCCTTTTTTCGATCATCCTCTTCAGGATATCCCATTTTTGAAGATTAATCCTTCTCATCAAGTCAATTCTTAGATTGTTTGCTTCTTCTCCGAAAGCCTCAAAAAGGTAAACCATGGCCATCCGCCAGGGCTCTTTAATGGCCATCGAGCTTCCAGGCATCGGGACATTCTTCAGGTGGGCCAATCGATCAAAGTCTCTTAGATTTGCTTTGATAAATTCACCTCCCCAGATAGTACCATCCGATCCAAAACCTGTCCCATCCAGGGCGACCCCGATCACATCCCCTTCGATTCCATTTTCGGCCATCCCACTCGCAATATGGGCGTGGTGATGCTGGACTCCAACTTTTGGAATATCTGAAATCGAGAGGGCGTATCGGGTAGAGAGATAATCCGGGTGAAGATCATAGGCCACTGCTTTTGGCTCAATATAGAAAAGCCTCTTGAAGTGCTCGATACCATCTTCAAAAGAGGTGAGGGTTTCTAAATTCTCAAGATCCCCGATGTGGTGGCTCACAAAGGCATACTGACCACGGGTCAGGCAAAAAGTATTTTTTAGTTCGCCACCGCAGGCCAAGATCATTTCAAGTGGAGAAGAAAGTTTGATAGGGAAGGGGACATAACCTCTTGATCTCCGGAGGATGTAAGGTTTTCCTTCGAAGATTCTTGTCACCGAATCATCACATCGCATATGGATCTCTCGATCATGAAAGAAAAAATAGTCAGCGATGGTGCGGAGACGATGGCTGGCCTCCTCGTTTTTATATGCGATGGGTTCATCACTCACATTTCCGCTTGTCATTACGAGAGTCTTGAGGGGCCCTCTGAGGAGTAGATGATGAAGAGGCGAATAGGGAAGCATGACCCCAAGGGTGTCCTGATAAGGGGCGACGGCATGAGCGATGGCGAAATCTTCCCTCCTTCTCAGAATGACGATTGGTCTCTCCACGCTCAATAATAGCTTCTCCTCCTCTTCGTCCACTTCACAATGTTCCTTCACCTCATCAATATCCCGGCACATCACGGCAAAGGGTTTATCCTCTCTGAACTTTCGAGACCTCAAAGAAGAGACAGCTTTATTATTTCTCGCATCACAGGCCAGATGGAATCCCCCCAAGCCCTTGATCGCCACAATAAATCCCCTTCCGAGGAGATCTAATGTCTTCTCGATGGGATCTCCAAGAACCTCTTCCCCCTTTCCATCCTCCAATCGAAGTAAAGGGCCACAAGCAGAGCAGGCATTGGGTTGAGCGTGAAACCGCCGGTCGGCTGGATTTTCATATTCTTCCTGACAGACCGGGCACATCGTGAAAGGGGCCATTGTCGTTTTATGGCGATCGTATGGAATGTCCTTGATGATGGTAAATCTTGGGCCACATAGGGTGCAGTTGATAAAGGGGTATCGGTATCGAAAGTTTTGAGGCGAGAAGAGTTCTAAAAGGCATTGATCACAGGTAGCCACATCGGGAGAGATGAGGACAAATTTATCTTGCGCCTCTTCACTCTTCTTGATTTCGAAGGTGGTGTGACCCAGAGGCTCAAGGTATTTCACATAAAATGATTCAATTCGTGCCAAGGGAGGTGCAAGGGCGGGGATATCCTGAATGAACCGATCAAGATTTCCATCTTCGCTTTCAGCATCGATAGAGACTCCTTTCTCATTATTGAGAACCCATCCCCGGATAAGATATTTTTTGGCCAGGTTATAGATAAAGGGCCTAAAGCCTATTCCTTGAACAATACCGGTAATTGCAATTTCGGCCCGTTTCATAATCTATTTTTAACATTCTTTCAATACCGCTTCAACAATGACCGGAATTTTGGTCTTGACCTCTTCGCTTAATTCCATACCCCAATCCAGCACCTTGGGCTCCACACCAATGATGACCGTATTCATCTCCATCCCCATCTTTTTTGCCATGGTCAAGGTTTCCACTACACCGATATCATGAAGAGAAACGGACCCTTCCCCTTTGGGTAATAGGTCTTCTGGTCCACATTTATAGATTGTACCAGGAGGTTCTCCTGCCTTCATGGCATCGATGACGATTAGTTTCTTTACACCCTCTAAATAAGAGATTAGATCCATTGTGGAGGTTCCGATGTCAAGCAATTCGATATGGCCAGGCAGTTGCATGCTTTGCATTTCGTGAATCACATGAACTCCTACCCCCTCATCTCTGCAGAGAAGATTCCCGATGCCCACGATTAAGATCTTATCCATCAGCTTCTTTATAAAACAAAGGGGCTGCATGAGTAAACCCCGTTAGAAATTCCAGCGGGGCATTATTTCTAACGGGGTAAACCCAGCAGCCCCAAAAATTTGAACTTTCGATTCGATTTAAATCACTTTGAACTCATAGACTTTCTTGGTTTCAGCGTGCAACACGTGCACGGAACAGCCCAGTCAAGGATCAAAGGCGCGAACGACCCGAACGATATTGAATGGATTTTTGATGTCTCGAACGGGCGTCCCGATGAGAGCCTGTTCAAGGGGCCCCAAGAGGCCTTTATCATCTCTTGGGCATGCATTCCAGATCGTGGCTGCCACGACCTGGTAATTATCGATCTTCTGATCCTTGATCGAAATCCAGTGTCCCAGAGCACCTCTTGGAGCTTCTGTCAACCCGAATCCTTCTGCTTCTGTGGGAATCTCAACTTTTGCCCAGGAGGGTGCCCCTGGTTTGAGCTGGCCAATCCATTTCTCCATTGCATTAGCCACTAATTTGCACTCCTCAGCTCTTGCCGCAATCCTTCCAAGGATTGAAAAGGCTTTATGTCCAAGATCCCTGAAACGAATCTCTTTCTTAGCATCGATGCCCAAGAATTTGTTGGCGTGTTTACTTAAAACCGGGTTGGTGACCCACATCCTCGCCAGAGGTCCGCCTTCATGGGGAAGTTCGCGATACCTTGGAGCCTTAACGTAAGAATAGGCGCCTTTTTTGTCAGGGACCCACTGGGTGATCCCTTTGCTCGGATGGAGTCCGGTGGTTGAATCGTCGTAATTTGAGTACTTGACATACTCTCGAATCTGAGTCTGATCCAGAGGAAGATCTTTGCCTTGAGTGTAAGACCCTGGTTTGAGAAGGAAGTCCTTCTCATCATCGTCCAGAGGAAAGACCCCAAAGGAGATGAGGTTTTTACATCCTGTTCCCACGCCAAAAAGGTCCTTATATGCCCCAGCGACAAGATAAACTGTTGGGAGATAGGTTCCATCAATAAACTCCCTGATCTCCTTTAATCTCCACTGGAGAGAGACCATCTTATCCACAGTTGGAACCTCTGTAGCTCCTCCTGCCACCATACCGTAAGGAATGGGTGCTTTTCCTCCAAAGAGAGCAACCATCTGGTGAGTTTTTTGTTTGATGTCTAATGCCTTAATATACTGGTCGACTGCCACTTTATTCGTTTTAGGATCCAATCGATAATCTCCTTCGTATCGCGGGATGAAGGGTTCTGTATCAGGCCCTTTCACATAATCAAGGGCAGCCAAGTGGTAAAAATGAAGGATGTGTGACATCAGGTAATCTGATCCAAAAATCAAATTCCTGATAATTCGTCCATTCGTGGGGGGCTTTACCCCAAAAGCATTGTCGAGACATCGGACTGATGCGGTTCCGTGGGCACTTGGGCAGACGCCGCATATTCTTTGAGTAATCTGGGATGCATCTCGAGGATCTCTTCCCTTTAAGATGTTTTCAATCCCCCTGTACATGGTCCCTGATGATTTAGCATCTACCACCTTTCCACCTTCCACATCCACCTCAATTTTGAGGTGACCTTCAATTCGAGTTACAGGATCGATCGTCAGTTTTGCCATAGATGTCACCTCCTTTCCTATCCAGATGTCTTGACATACATGGGTGAAAAGTTATCCGGCCATCCCGGCTGCGTGCATCCTAAGCAGAGGGAGTTGTGGACACACCAGTTGACATTGTTGTTCCATCCCCTCTTCCAGCAGTCCGCATAGGATTCAGGTCCTTTGCAACCCAGTTCAAGACGGCATCCTTCTTCTCCAAAAGATTTAGCGAACTTCTTTTCATCGTAGTAAGAACGGTAAGGGCAATTGTCGTGGACAAGGGTGCCATAGAACATTGTGGGTCGTCCATCGGAATCGAGGTCAGGAACCCCAAACATCAAAGCATGGGCAACTGTTCCAACGATCCAGTCGGGATGGGGTGGACACCCTGGAATATTGATCAGAGGGGTCTTGATTCCATTCTCTTTGAAGAAGTCCCTCACGCTCTTTACCCCCGTGGGATTCGGTTCGGCCATTGGAATTCCGCCAAAACCACATTGACCCAATGCCAATACGGCCGCTGCTCCTTTGCCCAAATATTTCGTGAGTTCTGTGAAAGGAACCTCTTTGCCATCCCTTTCTCCGGAGAGACAGCACTTCCCTTCATTGGCTGTCTCGATCGCTCCTTCAGTCACCAGGAAGTATTTACCATACATCTTGTCTGCGGTCTGCCACAGATAATCATAGGCTTTTTGTCCGGCGGAAGCCATCACCGTTTGATGGAACTTCAGGCTGATAATGTTTAGAAGCACCTCTGCAATTGTGGGATGAGTGGTGTTCAGAAGAGAAACGGAGCAACCTGTACAGCCCGCCCCCTGAATCCATAATACAGGCGGGTTTCCGGCCGCTGCCTTCTCCAAGGCCGAAACGATTTCAGGAAGGAGACTCCCTGATACAGTAACCGCTACACCGGTTCCTGCAAAAACTTTTAAAAATTGCCTTCTGGTAATCGGCATAATACAATCACCCCTTTCTCAATTTTCGTTCTATAAAAATACGATTCATATTTCCCTTTATGAAGAATCAATGAAAATGAAACTATAATTCACCTCCTTTTCCTTAAAATGATTAGGAGTGGTCTTATTGTTAATCGGTGATTTGTCTCTAAGCTCATTGGAAAAAATAGACAAAATTTGTCAAAACTGGATTCGTTTAATATATACATTGTCAAATTTATCACGAATAAATTTTTTTTCAAGAAAAAATGGTGATCCAAAATAGATTGATATTCCACGGGAACTGTGATATTCAAGGGTTACATCAACAGGGAGGTTAAAAAAGAAATGGATAAAGAAATGAGGGAATATCTGGATCGAAAATTATTAGTTTTGGCTACAAAAGATGATGTGGAAAAGTTGAGGCAGGAGACAAAGGGAAACCTTCGACAATTGAAAGAAGAAGATAAAGCAAATATTCATGAATGGAGACAGGAGATAAAGGCAGAGCTTGAACAATTGAGAAAGGAAAGTAAAGGCGAAATCGATCCTCTCCATGAAGAGATTACAGAAGGGCTACAAAAACTTTGGAGGGAAATCCAATCTGTTCTCGATCAATCGAACCAGGCAATGAAGTCATTCTTTCAACAGGTAAGGGAGGAGGGGACAACCAGCATTGCACATTCGACACAGGAAACCAAGATCGACCTCGATCGGTTAAGGGAAGGGATGGATAAGCTCCAGGAACAGATCAAACAGATGGCAGAAGAGGTTGCACCTTTAAATGGAAAGATTAAAGAAGGTTTCATGGAGGTCAAAGAGGAATTGGGTTCAATGATTAAGTTCTCCTATACGGATTTGGAAAAGAGATTTAACGCTTTAGAAGCCAGGGTCAAGGCCCTCGAAAAAATGGTTTTGCCTTAATTCTTTTCTATTCTTGCTGAGTTCTCTTGATATTCTGTTAAAGAATACCTCCCCTCTATTTACAAAACAATAGACAACCATCCGAAATATTTGTATATTTACTTTGATGTTGCATTGAAAAGGCTGTTAGGTGTGCTTTCAAACCTTTACCAAGCGGTTTTTGACTATGCTTTATGGGTAACATACGATATCATCTAAGGTGACTTCCGAAATGTGCTTGGAAAGACAGTAGCAGGACTCTAAAAGGTTCCGCTATAAAGCTTTGGGAAGATTCCCGCCTGATGGCGGCTTCCCGGAAATCCGCCCAGCACACCCAACCGCCTTTATAACGTTTTTTTGCAACTGCTGGGTTTACTTTAATAGGTGGTGTGTCAGCACTAATGTTAATTGGTGATAAGTGGGGAAATATGATGACTAAAGACCAACGTGCTACGAGAATACGAGAGCTTCCTGACATGCTGCGGCCGTTCTTTTGGGATTATGACTTCGATACCTTAAGCTGGGAAGATGATCGGGAACTCATCATAGCACGCGTATTAACATCAGGGGACTGGGATGCTGTGACCTGGTTGAGGTCAAATGCGGGAGATCACTCTTTGCGAGAATGGATTGAACGTCATCAGGGGGGCGGATTGAGTCCACAAAAGCTTCGTTTTTGGGAACTCATTCTGGGATTACCACACCGCCATGTGAGGATTTGGCTTTTAGCTGAAAGGCGAAAGACTTGGGAAAAAAGAGTCAACGCATGAGTTTCCAACCAAAAGTTCTGAGTACTTTTCAGAAAACAGTGCTGAGGAAGCTTGGACCAACCATGATGCAATGGCGTTTTCACTTGGGTGGAGGAACCACGCTTGCCATCTATATCGGTCATCGCCATTCCGTAGATCTCGATTGGTTTACTGAAAAGGGAATTGCCGATCCCATGCGTCTGGCGCAAGACATCCGGGATAAGGGAATTCCCCTTGTCACAGGTCAGGTCGAACGAAGTACACTTCATGGGGCCATCTCTGGAGTACGGGTTAGCTTTCTGGAATATCGTTATCCGCTACTAAAGCCTCTCGTCTCTTGGCCGCAGTTTTCATGTCAAATGGCCTCACTGGAAGACCTGGCCTGCATGAAGCTTTCAGCTCTTGCACAGCGCGGGTCAAAGAAAGACTTCGTAGACATCTATGCGCTGGGTCTGAGACATATTTCTTTAAAGGAGATGGTTCGCCTCTATCAACAAAAATACTCCATCAAAGACATTGGGCACGTTTTATATGGCCTGACCTATTTCGATGATGCCGACCAGGAAAGGATGCCAAGGGTGTTTTGGGATCTCAACTGGAGAACCATCAAGAGGACCATTCAAGGTTGGGTGAGGGAGGTGGCAGGGTAAAAGAACCTTTAACTTTCAGGATCACTCTTGGAAGAGGGATGAAAAATGCTAACCTAACGGACTAAAACTCTGAATGATCCAATCGAATAAACTCCACCCTCAAAACAGGGCCTCGACAAATTCATTCGCGTCAAATTCTTTCAGATCGTCGATTCCCTCACCTACACCAATAAATCGGATTGGGATTTTCAATTCCTCTGTGATCCCAACGATGATTCCTCCTTTGGCCGTCCCGTCCAATTTGGTCAGAGCAATTCCCGTTACACCAATGGCCTCGTTAAAGAGCTTGGCCTGGGAAATGGCATTCTGTCCTGTTGTAGCATCAAGGACAAGAAGGACTTCGTGGGGTGCCCCTGGGCATTCTCTTCCCACAATTCGTTTCATCTTCTTCAACTCTTCCATCAGGTTAACTTTGGTGTGGAGTCTTCCTGCTGTATCGATGAAGACGAGATCGATGTTTCTGGCCTTGGCAGCGTGAATGGAATCAAAAGCCACGGCAGAGGGATCCGATCCTTTGAATTGTTTGATCAGATCTGCTCCTACCCGCTTTGCCCAAATCTCCAGTTGTTCCACTGCAGCAGCCCTAAAGGTATCGGCCGCGCCGACCAGCACCTTTTTCCCCTGTAATGTATACTGATGGGCAATCTTTCCGATAGTGGTCGTCTTCCCCCCACCGTTGACCCCGACCACCATCATGACAAAAGGTTTCGTCTGAGAGAAGTTGATAGAAAGGGGTTTCTCGCCCGATTTGAGGATCCTTAAAATCTCTTCTCTAATAAACTCCTTTACCTTATCCGGTTCCTGAAGCTCACCTCTTTTAAGTCCTTGCTGGACCCCTTCGATCAATTGGGTTGATGTCTTGACTCCGAGATCAGCTTCGAAGAGGAGGCTCTCCAGTTCATCCAAGAGATCTTGATCGATCGACTTTTTCCCCAAGAAAAGTCGATCGATCTTTTCCACAAAACCCTGATGAGTTTTTGAAAGGCCCTTTTTTAATTTCTCAAAGAAACCCCACATGCGTCCTCGTAGAGGAAAAATGGAACGATGGAATACTGGAATATTGGGTTGAAGAAAAAATACTCTTTTACATTATTCCATCATTCCAATATTCCAATAATCCACATGGGCTTGCACCCCATACAGAAAAGGGCGAAGGTTCCCTTCGCCCTTTTACTGAGACCTCTCAGCAGTCGTTATTTTTTATCCTTCACGTCCTCGAAATCGGCATCGACCACATCCTCCTGTGGCTTTTGTCGAGGACCTTCCTGGGCGCCTGGCTCAGGACTAGGTCCTGCCGCCCCGGCACCCTTAGCGGCCTTTGCATACATTGCCTCTGCCAATTTATGGGAGGAATGGGTCAGTTCTTCCTGGGCGGACTTAATGGTATCGAGGTCGTTTGTTTCCATCGCCTTCTTTGCTTTGGCTATGGCGTTTTCGATGCTCTGTTTCTCCCCGGAATCGATCTTATCTCCATACTCCTTCAGGGACTTCTCCGTCGTATAAATGAGGCTATCGAGCTGGTTTCTCGCCTCAGCCACCTCCCGTCTCTTTTTATCCTCTGACGCATGGGCCTCGGCATCCTTGACCATCTTTTTGATCTCTTCCTCGGAAAGCCCGCTGGAGGCCGTAATGCGGATAGACTGTTCTTTACCGGTTCCAAGGTCTTTTGCCGAGACATGGACGATCCCGTTGGCGTCGATATCAAAGGTCACTTCGATCTGGGGGAGTCCTCTGGGAGCGGGTGGGATACCCACCAGCTCAAACTGGCCGAGGGTTTTATTATCGGCAGCCATCTCCCTTTCTCCCTGCAGCACATGAATCGTCACGGCGGGTTGGTTATCGGATGCCGTTGAGAAGATCTGGCTCTTTTTCGTCGGAATGGTGGTGTTTCGTTCAATCAGTTTAGTCATCACAGCACCGAGCGTTTCGATCCCGAGAGAGAGGGGGGTGACGTCGAGGAGAAGCACATCCTTCACCTCACCTTTCAGAACTCCTGCCTGGATCGCTGCTCCGATGCCAACGGCCTCGTCCGGGTTCACACTCTTGTTCGGCTCCTTTCCAAAGAGTTGCTTCACTTTTTCCTGAACCTTAGGCATCCGGGTCATTCCGCCGACAAGGATCACCTCATCGATCTCTCGCGCTGAGATTCCAGCATCGGCGATGGCTTGACGGCAGGGGCCATCTACCATCTCAATGAGATCCTCCACCAATTTCTCCAATTTGGCCCGGGTCAGTTTCATGTTCAGGTGCTTCGGCCCTGAGGCATCCGCAGTAATAAAAGGTAGATTGATGTCCGTCTCCATCATGTTGGAGAGTTCGATCTTTGCCTTTTCTCCAGCCTCCTTCAGCCGTTGAAGGGCCATCCGATCCTTTCTCAGATCGATCCCCTGGTCTTTCAAAAACTCATCGGCCAGATAGTCGATGACCCGTTGGTCGTAGTCATCTCCACCCAGATGTGTGTTTCCGTTGGTCGATTTGACCTCAAAGACGCCATCGCCTAACTCAAGGACGGAAATATCAAAGGTTCCTCCACCCAGATCGAAGACGGCGATCTTCTCATCCTTCTTCTTATCCAGACCATAGGCGAGGGAGGCGGCGGTCGGTTCGTTGATGATCCGGATGACATTGAGACCCGCAATCTTCCCTGCATCCTTGGTGGCCTGGCGCTGGCTGTCGTTAAAATAAGCTGGAACAGTAATCACTGCATCCGTAACCTTTTCACCCAGATAAGCCTCCGCCGTCTCCTTCATCTTCTGAAGAACGAAGGCTGAGATTTCAGGAGGACTATATTCCTTATCTCTTACCTTGACCCACGCATCGCCGTTCTTGTTCTCAACGATCTTATAGGGGAGGATCTTCAGATCTTTTTGAACTTCAGGATCTCTGAATTTCCTTCCCATCAGTCGCTTGATCGAAAAGATTGTATTTTCAGAGTTGGTGATCGCCTGACGCTTGGCAATCTGTCCAACCACCCTTTCACCCTTATCGATAAATGCAACGACAGAAGGAGTGGTTCGACTCCCTTCCGGGTTGGCGATGACAACCGGGTCCCCTCCTTCCATGATTGCAACCACCGAATTCGTTGTTCCTAAATCAATTCCAATTGTTTTAGCCATTGTAATTCCCCCTCCTTAAGATGTTATTAAAGATCATTCCGATGCTTGGGCCTCCTTCCCCGGAAGCTTTGACACGGAAACGGTTGCCGGCCTTAAGAGGCGATCATTCAGGAGATACCCTTTCTGAAATTCCTCTACCACTTGGTTGGGCTCGTGTTGATCTGACTCCACAAGCAGCATCGCCTGATGTACGGCCGGGTTGAAGGGCTTCCCAAGAGATTCAATGGGGGAAACCCCAAATTTATTAAGTGTTTTCAAAAGCTGCTGAACTGTCAACTTTATCCCTTCGACTAAGCTCTGGAAATCTTCTGTTTTCTCCGAATGGTTGACCGCCCTTTCCAGATTATCGATAAAAGGGAGGATCTCCTTGATCAAGTCCTCATTTGCAAATTTTGTCCATTCCTCCTTTTCTCTAACCGCTCTCTTTTTATAATTCTCCAAATCAGCGGCCATCCTCAATAGACGGTCATAATGCTCCTTGGCTTCTTTCTCCTTTTCCTCTAACTTCTTTTTCAGTTCTTCAGTCTCTTTTTCTTCCTCTTTTTTATCTTCCTTAAAATGCAACTGGAGTTCTTCATCAGAGGTTTCGAGCGCATTTTCCTGCTCTGCCTTCTCTGATCCCTTTTGGTTTCGATTCCTTTTTTTCTCCCTTTTCTCCATTCCCTCTACTCCCATCTTTTTCCTCTATTCATCAACCCATTCCCCTTGAAAAGATGACGGCTCATTGTTGCCAAAGCAAAAGCACTCAAAGGAGAGACCCTGTCCACACGCAAGCTTGGGAGTTAAGGCGCTTCCAGGATTTCTGTGAGGAGTTTCGCCGTATAATCAACCAGAGGAATAACCCTCGAATAGTTCATTCTTCGAGGCCCGATGACCCCTAAGGCACCCAAGACCTCTCCCTTGTATCCATAAGTAGAAGTGACCAGGCTGCATGTTTCCATTTCCTGGATTTGACTCTCAGAGCCGATTGCAATTTGGACCCCTTTAGGTTCCATACATTTATCCAAGAGTCTCACCATGGTTGCTTTTTCCTCAAAGGCCCGAAAGAGATCCACCATTCTTGGGAGATTACTAAACTCAGGCTCATTGAGAATATTCGTCCTTCCCTCAATAAAGATATCGGTCTCATCGATGTAGGAAAAGGCTTTCTCTCCTAATCTAAGCGCTTGTTCGAGTAAATGATCGTAGACTTTCTTCTCCACTCTCACCTGTTCCAGGAGTTTCTCCCTGACCTGCTGAAGGGTGAGGCCGGTCAGAAGACTATTCATGTAGTCAGAAAGGTAATCCAGTTCAGATTGGGGAAAATCTTCTTCCACCTCAATGATCCGGTTATGGACCAACCCCGTTGTGGTGACGAGAATCGCCAAGACCATGTGCCTCTTCAACTTCACAAACTCTATATGTTGAAGCACAACGGATTTCACCCGAGGGACCCAAACCACACCTAAATAATGGGAAGACGTCGAAAGAATTCGAGAGGTCTCCCGGAATAGCTCCGTTACCTCGGCTTGAGAAATCAGATATTTGGATCTGATTTCCTGCTGTTCTCTGTCACTCAGTTCGTGGATATTGAGAATATAATCGACATAAAATCGGAATCCCCTTTCCGTAGGAACCCTCCCCGCGGAGGTGTGAGGCTGATAGAGCAACCCCATTTCCTCCAAATCCGACATAATATTTCGGATGGTGGCAGGGCTGAGATTTAGACTCGATTTTTTTGCAATCGTCCTTGAGCCCACCGGTTCAGCGGTGAGAATGTAATCTTCGATAAGGATCTCAAAAATCCGTCTCATTCTTTCAGAAAGCAAAAGCACCATCGAGCGCTTCTCCTTGATTCTTAAAGAAAATCAACTCAGTTGTAGAACCCTAAACTATCCATCTTTTCATCAAGGTTAAAATAATAATGAGGAGACCGTTTGTCAAGAAGAGTGATGGTTCAATCATCACTCTTCCGATTCATTTTTCTCAATATTATTGCTTGGTTCCATCTGCTCCAAAAGGTTGGGCACATAAAAAACTTGTTCAAATGTTCGATGGTAAGAACTCCACTCGGATCCATCTGGGACCTGAGTTTTTAGAAATTGTCTGATTCCATTCATCTTTGCATCCATATCATCAAGATAATGAAGCATCACTGCTTCCAAGGTCATTGGCTTTTTCGGAGAACCCCAAATGTACTGGCCGTGATGGCTGAGGAGCAGGTGCTTCAATAGGGTAGAAAGATTCTTTGGAAAATGGGGGAGTTGCCGGATTTTGTCCTCGACCCTCTCTATACCAAGAATAATATGACCAAGGAGTCGCCCTTCATCAGAATAGTCGAAAGATCGCTTATAAGAGAGTTCATCAACTTTACCCAAGTCGTGGAGGATCGACGCAGTCAGTAGGAGGTCTAAGTTCAACCCTTCGTAATGGCTTGTGGTTTTTAGCACCAGTTGGGTCAATGAAAGGGTGTGTTCCAGGAGACCTCCTAAATACGTATGATGGAGCCATTTGGAGGCAGGGGCCATTTTGAACCGTTCGAGAAAGGGTTCGTCCTCCCAGAAGAGGTGGAGAAGCTCCCTGAGGTATTGGTTTTTGACCTGCTGGCTGATTTCTGTGAGGGACTGAAACATCTCATCGATATCTTTTTCTGACACGGGGAAGAAGTCGGAGAAAAGAATCTCCTCTTCCCCCACTTTCTCGATATGGGTGATGTTGAGTTGGAGATGTTCCTGAAAGGCGACGGCCTTTCCTTTCACATGGACGAAATCGTCCTTACCAAAGGATTCAGCGAGAATCTCTACGGTCGTCCAAATCCTTCCTTCCATTTCCCCAGAACGGTCTCCCAGTTTCAATTTCAAATAGGGATTACCAACTTTGGTGACGCTGGAAGACTTCTCTTTGACCAGAAAGAGGGAATCTATATGATCATTCTCTTTCATATCGGCAATAAAAGTTTTCATATACTCCTTCCCTTGTTTATGACGTTTTAAGAGAATGTCAAATGTCAAAACTTAAATGCCAAATGAATATTAAAGCTCAAATTTTAAAAATTTTGACATTTTGATTTTGGATTTGATTTGACATTCGAACTTTGACATTTGAAATTTATGGTTCTTACCTAAAATGTTCAAATCCCAGACGAGTCGGAGAATACTCTCTGCCATCCTTCCTGATAATGCGGAATCCCTCTTTTTGCGGAAGAATCTTTCCAATCCATGTCATCGGTATCTTTGAAGAGAGGGCCAAAGTTGAAATCTCCTTCCTTGTTTCTGGGGGGGCGGTAAAAAGGAGTTCATAATCCTCTCCCCCGGTAAGGGCAATCCGATAAAGATCCTTCGAATAGGAGTGAACCCATTTCTGATAGAGCCTTGAGAGGGGTATTCGATCTTCCCAGACCCGCGCCCCTACGTGGCTCTCTTCTAAAAGATGGGTCGTATCGATCGAGAGACCATCACTGATATCGATCATGGCAGTTGCTAAACGATGGCCTGCAACGGTTTGGCCCAATTCGATTCTCGGGCAGGGGGAGAGATGTTTTTTAATCAATCCCATTGGTCTTCCCGCGAGCCCCTCTTTTTGGAGGATTTTTAGCCCCAAAGCAGCATCGCCCAATGTCCCCGAGACGAAAAGATCGTCTCCAACCCTTGCTCCTTTTCTGAAGAGAACCCTTCCCTTTTTCCCTTCTCCTAAAAGGCAGATATTGATGACAATCTTTTGAGAGAGGGAAGTATCTCCTCCGATCAGATCGACATGAAACCGTTTCGCTCCTTCTTTTAAGCCACGATAAAACAAGGAGATGAAAGAGAGGGGAAGATTTTTCGGAAGGCCGAGGGAGATGAGGAAATATCTCGGGGTTCCCCCCATTGCAGCGATGTCGCTGAGGTTGACAGTCAGGGCCTTTTTCCCTAACCTGTAAGGATCGATCCAGGATCGGTCGAAGTGGATGCGTTCGATAAGAATATCGGTTGTGACCAGAAGGACTTTGCTCCCTAAGTCGATGACGGCGACATCATCCCCGATGCCTTGGATCAAACCAGGATCAGAGGCAGCCATCGACTTCCGGATTCGGTTGATAAGGCCGAACTCGCCGACCTCTCGGAGTTCCATCGCTATTACTCCCCCACCCATTCCGAAGTAACATAGCGCATGGAGCATAGCACAAATCGTAAATCGCAAATCGTAAATCGCAAATTCTTCTACCCTATGCGCTATGCACTTTGCGGTTTCTCATTGGCTGTTTTTTATTGAAAAGGGCAATGCGCAAGACCTCATCCATGTGTTTTACAGGAAGAAAGTTGATCTTCTTCCGAAGGTATAGCGGAAGATCGACGAGATCCTTTTTATTCGGATACGGGATGACGACATTCTTGATGTGGGTTCGAAGGGCGGCCAGGGCCTTTTCCTTCAGGCCCCCTACCGGAAGGACCCTGCCCCTTAGTGTGATCTCGCCGGTCATAGCGACATCTTTTTTCACAGGGATTCCGGTGAGGGCAGAGAAGAGGGCAACGGCGATTGTGATGCCGGCAGAAGGTCCGTCCTTCGGGATCGCTCCTGCCGGGACATGGATATGTATCTCCTTATTATTGAGTGCATCGGGAGCGATCCGATAAGCCCTCCCTTTAGAACGTGCATAGGTCAGGGCGGCCTGCGCCGACTCTTTCATTACCTCTCCCAGATGACCCGTGAGGATGAGCGAGCCCTTGCCCGGAGTGGTCGATGCCTCCACATAGAGAATTTCACCGCCCGTCTCTGTCCAAGCCAATCCCGTGGCCACACCCACCTCGTTTCGCTCTTGTTCTTCATCGGGCAAAAAGTAGGGAGGTCCCAGGAAGTGGGCAAGGTTCCTGGTATGGATCTTTGTCTTGCCCTTTTCCCCTTCCGCAACCTTCCTGGCCACCTTCCGACAGATGGAAGCTAATTCTCTTTCGAGGTTCCTCAGGCCAGCTTCCTGAGTATACTGTGAGATGATTTGGAGAATGGCCTTGTCAGAAATATGAAGCAGTTTTGGGCTGATCCCATTTTCGTCCATCTGTCGGGGCAGGAGAAAGGTTCGGGCGATCTTCAGTTTCTCCAAATCGGTGTATCCGGGGAGGTTGATGATCTCCATCCGGTCCTTCAGGGCAGAAGGAATGGGATCGGTTAAATTCCCCGTGGTAATGAACATCACCTGGGAAAGGTCGAAGGGGAGATTGAGATAATGGTCGCTGAAGGCGTTATTTTGCTCCGGATCGAGGACCTCTAAGAGAGCGGAGGCCGGATCTCCCCGAAAATCGATGCCGATCTTATCGACCTCATCCATCATAAAAACCGGATTGTTGCTGCCGGCCTGCTTTATCGATTGGATGATCCGTCCGGGAAGAGCACCGACGTAGGTTCGACGATGCCCTCGAATCTCGGCCTCATCCCGTATCCCTCCCAGGGAAATCCTGACAAATTTTCTCCCCAGGGCTCTCGCGATTGATCTTCCCAGGGAGGTTTTCCCGACCCCAGGGGGTCCGATGAAACAGAGGATTGGACCCTTCACCTTTTTCTTCAATTTGTGGACACTCAGGTATTCTAAAATACGTTCTTTCACCTTTTCCAAATCATAGTGGTCCTCATCTAAAACCTTTTTTGCCTTTCGGAGATCGAGGTGATCGATGGTCGAATTGGACCAGGGCATCTCCACCAACCAATCGAGATAAGTCCGAACCATGGAAGCCTCTGCTGCATCCGGGTGCATTTGCTCCAATCGTTCTAATTCTCGTCGGGCTTCCTTCTCAACCTCTTTGGGCATTTTTGCCTTTTTGAACTTCTTCCGAAGTTCTTTGAATTCCTCTGCCCGTTCGTCCACCTCGCCCAATTCGCTTCGAATTGCCCTCATCTGTTCCCGGAGGAAGTATTCCCGCTGGGTTTTGGTGATCTCGTCTTTGGCCTGGGACTGAATCTTTGCCTGCATGGTGAGGACCTGAACCTCTTTGCCGAGGACGTCACTCAACACTTTCAGTCTTTCAATGGGGTCGAGGATTTCGAGAATCTCCTGGGCCTTTTCCACAGTGAGGTCCAGGTTGGAGGCCACCAAATCCGCCAGCCTTCCGGGATCGTCGACGCTCTCAAGGACGAACATCAGATCCGGGGAGAGAAATTTCCCATAGGAGACGATCCTCTCCAGTTGTTCTCTGACATTTCTCATCAGAGCTTCCGTCTCAAGGGTGATTTCCGTGACAAAAGGATCTTTAATATTTTCCAGCCTCACGAGGAGGAAGGGAGTCGACTGGAGGACCTCTTTGACGGAGGCCTTGGAAAGTCCCTGGACAAGGATCTTGATCTTTCCATCAGGAAGTTTGAGCATCTTCATGACGAGGGCGACGGTACCCACCCGATAGAGATCTTTCATCGGAGGATCTTCTTCAGAGAGGGTTTTCTGAGCTACGAGGAAGATGAGTCGGTCTTTGGAAAGGGCTTCTTCCAAGGACTTGATCGATTTTTCCCGACTCACAAAGAGTGGAAGAACCATATAAGGAAAGACGACGATATCCTTGATCGGAAGGAGGGGGAGTGTTTCCGGGAGGGAGAGCAGGTCTTTTTCAGGTTCTTTTTTCATATCGTTCCAAAATAGTTTCGATGAGGTTGGAAGTGGAAGAACCTTCGACGAAAGGAAGGATCACCACCTCACCACCCGACTTCTCAACCAATTCCCTTCCCACCGTGGTTTCCTTCGTCCAATCCCCTCCCTTGACAAGGACGTGGGGTTGGAGAAAGGAGATGAGTTCCAAGGGGGTCAACTCATCAAAAACGGTGACATAGTCCACGCACCAAAGGCCGGAGAGAATCTCTGCCCTCTCTTCCTCAGGGAGGATCGGCCGGTCAGGGCCTTTCAAGCCTCGAACCGAACGATCGCTGTTCACTCCGATGACCAATATATCTCCAAGAGATTTTGCCTTCTCCAGATACCGGATATGGCCGACATGGAGAATGTCAAAACAACCGTTGGTAAAAACGATCCGTTTTCCCTTTGCCCTAAGGCCATCGAGAATCCCGCGGAGAATCTGTTTATCCTTGATCTTTTCCTTCAATCCTATCTCCTACTCAAAACCTACCAGATTTAACCCTTGGAGTCAACACCGATCCAAATACCACTGTGATTCAGACATTAGACGGTAGACTCCAGACATCAGACCGAAAGGGAGGAAATGGCCAGAGATTTCACAAAAAGGTTTACAGGGAAATTCGGAAAGATGGACATCAGCGAGGGTTGGTTTGTCTTATAAAGAGTCTGATATCTAATCCCGCCTTGGCGGGACTGGGGTCCAGTGTTTGAATTGAAGCAAATACCAGCCCCAAAATAGAAAAAACACTTGATTTCTTATAAAAAATGACGATAATTGTGTTAGGACAAAGTACAAAGCGCCCTGTGCTATATTTCGGAGTATCTAAAAAATAGATCCGGGACCGACCACAGGGCTTTTCATTTAAAGGGAGGTAAAAATGAACGGAATGTCTCAGTTGAGGTAGTCACATGCTATGTCAAAATTTTGTCATTGACATTCCTAGCCGCATGGGTATAATTCCGACGGGGACTCGGGGACTAATCTATAAAAGCTTTCCCAACAAAAATCCGATATAATGAATAGAGAGTCCTTGTGTAATACAGATAGGAGGAGGTTCATGATGGAAAGAAATATTAAGGTTCCTTTTCAGGGAGCGCCAGTTGATGGGGAAGATTTGGATTTCAAAACAATAAGGGAGGAGTGGAATGAGTACCAAACTAGTGATGGTTCCACGATTCGTGTGAAATTGGTTATGACTAATATTGTTAAGTTAAAGGATAAGTACGATCCGACTGGCAGCCCGATTTACGTTGTAAGATCTTCAAATGTTTTAGCGGTCTCGCCTTCTGAAAAATCAAAGAAAGGGAGCACGGTGAGCTAAGATGAATTTACAGACATATGTCTCGAATATACCGTTAAAGGAATTTGTTAGCAAAGATTTTGACTCTCCTTTATATACAGAAAATACTTTCATAGATCATAGTGATGGTAAAGCGTATGCTTCAGATCCCGAGTTGATTGAAGAGTTATCTTTGTGGACGAAGATAAGTGATTTTCATTTAAATGGGGGAGAACCCATAATGTTTGGATCACCCATTTATGCTGTCGATGAGATCCTTCAGATCGACAGGGCAGAAAGTTTAACAGATAGACTTGAGAATTTTATTGCCGAAAGATTCCTTGATATCCCTTCAGTGGAATTTGTCTTTCTTTCCTCAGAAAATGATTCAATCGACGTCTGGACAGTAATTAACAAACTAGATAGGGAAGTTAGAGAGAAGATTTACGATATCGAATATGGCATTCTCGGCATTTTGCGAGACTTTCAGTTCGATTTTCACGTCATATGCAGAAATGATAAAAGTATTGAGGAAATTCGTCCGTCTACTGCAAAAATGAGATTCCAAAAGTAACTAGCTTAAATCCCAATGCCTAGTCAGAAAGATCATATAAATAAAGCTCGCCATAATGAGCAATTTTTATCGTCTTTTGATATTGATACAACACCTCGCTTAGATTGGGTGGTTAATGGCGTTTTTTATTCGGCTCTTCATTACCTTGATTGCTATCTTGCGAATAAGGGAAAACATCCAGGTAAGCATAGTGAAAGAATAAAGCTCATTCGGGATGAGCCAAATTTAGGAAAGCCGTTTTTTCGCCTTTATAGGCCCTTGAAGGATGATAGCGAAGAAGGACGCTATAACATGAGGGTTTTTGTTCCTGAAGAGATTCGGAAGGATATATTGCCTTTGCTAAATGATATTAAAACCCATCTAAGAACATATATCCCCGAAATATAAGAATGGCGATAATCAACGCTATCTGCTCTCTCTTTTTTATTGCCACTCCCTCATTATTAATCCAAATTAGGATACTACCTCGTTTTGACACGAAAAAATCAGTTATTGACTTTTCCTTTATATTTTAGTAATTTCCTATCAAAACAGAGGCCATCCATCAATATCTTTTAACCGGCTAACCAGGTAATTTCCCATGACGGTCTGGTCACCCTCGAACCATGAAAATGATTAGATTGTCAAGTATTTACGCTATGCGCTGTGCGCTCTGCGATTTTCTGATTAGTTAGGGTGGGCATATGGTCTGAAGGTGAATTGATCCCCCATTTCTCAAAAAGGAATGGGTTTTTTTGTCTCATATACCAGCTCTCTCTCCCTCTCCCTGCACGGGCCCGTCCGCCGAAGGCTTCGGGCCGCAGGCGGGAGAGGGGTGGGTCGCCGACGCGCCATAGCCGCTCTGGCGACGGCGCGGTGAGGGTGATGAGATTTCAATTTCGCATAAGTTCGGATGTGAACGAGTGCGAAAGAGTGAATCATGGCAGCAGGATGGGTACATGAGACGCTAGACCTTATTGCTTTTGGCCGGATCTACCGTCACGTCCACCAAAAGAAAGATGCAGAGTCCCAAAGAACCCCTGGTCTGCGCCACAGGGAAGTAGGTCATGGTTGGTACTTGGACTTCCAGAAGCTTTGGGATTTCCCCGATCCTTTCCCGGACTGGTTGAAGGAAACTATCCAAAGTCTGAAAGAAACCGAAGGAGCGGGCGTCGCTGAAGAGCAGATGGTATCGGACGCCCATGATTACCTTGACAGGGTATGGAATGATCTCCCAAAAGCAGGCAGGAATTACTGGGAAGGGTTCTTTGTGTGGTTGTTATATAATCCAGAGGTTCTGAAAGACTGGGCTGGTGTAGATGTCCTGAGCGGCAGAATACACCGGACAATTGAAGGCCACGAGATGTGGGAGGACTCGCGCGAGACAACATGTGAGTACAAAAGGTTGCGCCGCGATGTCTCAAGGCATAAGAAAGGTTCTCTTAGAAACGTTCTACCCCGTTACGGCCAGAAAAAGATATGACCGACTTCACACAACACGGCATATACAATGCTTCGCTCAATGCCTTTCCTTCGGTAAGGCGCTACGTGTATGCCAAGAACGTTGACCAAAATGCCGCTTCGCTCGTCCCGAAGGATCGGGACGCATTTTGGCTAACGGCTGGCGGCTGAGCGAAAGGCTTCAGCCTAAAATCAACCGAAGGTATTTGTAACGACCGTAGGTGCATAGCGAAGCGTCACTTCGGCCAACAGGCGAGTGAACGGCTGAAGCCAAAATGCCCATAAAGGGCACTTCGCTCACCCGCCAGCCGTTAGCCAAAAGAAGATGAATATGAGCATTTATGATTATAGAGACAGACCCGCATATGGAAATTTTCGTGCAGATCCCCACTACTGTGAGAATCCACATATCTTGAAATGGTGGTCTCCTTCACACGATGAGTTACTGTCCAAAGAAATCGGAAAGGAACAATGGGTTTGGTATTGGGGCATTACTGATAAGATACTTGCCATTACCCCACGGGAAACTATAGAAGTATGGAAAGTGGAAGACCCTCTATGTTCGAGATATGCTTGGTACAATATATTGATGTACTTTGCTGCATCGCGTGCCGAAAAGCTTGGCTTGATAAAAGCTATTAGGAAACCCAAATGGAAAATTTGTCCTCTCTGTAATCAGAGATTTGTCGAGGATTCTCTTCCGGTCCCGCTCGCTAAAAGGCTTGGAATCAATCAGCTCGATTTCTGTGCACCCTGCCTGAGTAGTACCATCCTTCAGAATTCTGGGAACGGAACTCTTTCAAGACAAGAAGTACTAACTTACCTTAGGGACTTGGCAGATGTGTTAAAACGTGTGCCTTCTCAGGATTTTGGAGATGGAATGTATGACCTTTATGATTTAAGCACACAAGAAAGATTAGCTGTTCTCCGAGTTCTCAAGGGAAAACCCACACAGCGCCACGTGAAAGAGTTATTTGGTTCGTGGCTCAAAGCCCTCATAGAGGCAGAAGTCTTGGAAGATGGCACACGAAGAACAAGTCGGGGGACGCAATGTTTAGCCAGAGACGGACACGTTTGCTTATCATTAGGGGAGAAAACTATTGACGATTTTCTCCATGCCTTTGGAATCCACCATGAGAAAGAGCCACGTTATCCCGAGGGAGATTTCAGAGCCGACTTTGTTGCTAATGGTGTTTTTATCGAGTACTTTGGTTTGACGGGAGATGATGACTATGATGCGAAAACTAAACTGAAGCAAGAGCTTTGTAAAAAGCACGGCATCAAGTTGATTTCGGTTTATCCAAATGACTTAGTTAGCTCAAAAAAATTGGAGGCTATGTTATTAGCGGGACTGTCTCTGTAAAACATTCCTTCGAGAACTTTGGGGACATCCATAAAAATATAAATAACTATGATGCCCGCACCGGCAGATAGCACAAGATTGGCGTTGACACCCTTTTGAAAATTCCAACGAAGCCGGGACTTCACCAATCCAAATCGTTATCTGCTTATTGCTGGCATATTAAGGAACTTCAGAAGGGATATTGAAAGTCCGGATGAAAGTAAGATTGAAATTAATCCCATATTTGGTATAATCTCGTAAGTGAAGTAAACGGGAGGTAATAAATTATGACTACTGTAGAGGCAACATCTGAGGTGTTTTTGACAGCGTTTCGAGCTTTACCCAAAAAAGCAAGAGAGGCTGTGGTAGAAAAAATGCTCAGCGACGAAGAGTTCTTGGAAGATCTGGTAGATACGGTTATTATTGAACAACGCCGCAAAGAACCATCTCGTAATTTGGATGAATACCTGGCTGATCGAAGAAAAAAGGGCAAATAATGTCGTATACAGTCAAACTCAAAAGGTCAGCAGAAAAAGAATTAGAAAATTTACCTACAAGAACCCACGATAAAATCATTAATATCCTTCTTTCGTTAAAAGAGAATCCGTTCCCCCGCAGTTCTAAAAAGCTTCGTGGACGTGAAGGGCACAGAATAAGGATTGGAGATTATCGAATGCTCTATCTTATTGATGAGTCTGCCAAAAGTATAGAGGTAATTTCTGTTGCTCATCGAAAAGAGGTTTATCGTTTTTAATGGAAAAGAAATATTTGTGGGGACGTCCATAAAATTATAAATAACTATGATGCCCGCGACGGCAGATAACTCAAAATTGGCGTTGACACCTTTTTGAAAATTCCAACGAAGCCGGGACTTCGCCAATCCAAAATGTTATTCCTATGATATTTGCGTGAAGAAGTTTTAGTACCCCATCCAAGAGCCGAGGCCTTCCAATAACCCCTCCCAGCTTCCTCTTTTTTAAAGAGAGAAAATGGCGAGGGATTTCACAAAAAAGTTCGCAAAGAGATTTAGGCACATGGACACCAACGAGCGTCAATTTGGTTTGTGAAGAGTCTGATATCTAATCCCGCCTTGGCGGGACTGGGGTCCAGTGTCTGAATTGCAGCTTTGCGCATTTGCCATTTCAAACTTGACAAACCTATGGGATTCCTTTAGTTTTTAAAAATGGGAAATCGGCTTATTCTTGCTTCCAAGTCTCCCCGTCGATATGAGTTGCTAAAACAAGTGGGTCTCGATCTCGATGTGATGCCCAGCAAGGTGTCGGAGGATTTTGTTAAGGGGGAATCCCCAGAGGAACACGTCATTCGATTAGCCAAAGCGAAAGCCTTGGATGTGGGAACACAGTTTCCTGTTTGCTGGGTGATCGCTGCAGATACGATCGTTCATATCGATCATTCCGTTTTTGGCAAACCGGAAAACCGAGGGGAGGCAACGGAGATGTTGCGCCGTCTCAGCGGCCAGGAGCATTGGGTGATCACTGGATTTTCTGTCCACCATCTGGAAAAGGAGATGGGGGATTGCGAGGCAGTCAAAACCGCGGTGAAGGTGAAGACCCTGACTCCGGTTGAGATCGATTGGTATGTGCAGACGGGTGAGCCTTTCGATAAGGCTGGAGGATATGCGATCCAGGGAATCGGATCCTTTATGATCGAATCGATTCGGGGATCCTACACCAATGTGGTTGGCCTTCCGTTGTGTGAGTTAATTCAGATGCTCAATCGGCTGGGGGCCATCACGATTTCGGAATACGGATTGAGGATTGCGCCCTGAGGAGATAAATCCCCCCCTCTCCCCCCTTTGCTAAAGGGGGGTTGGGGGATTAAACAAACTTATGTCTGAGGTTAGAGAAAATTATTTGAGGGTGGTGGAACGAATAGAGAAGGCAGCTCGAAGGGTCGGAAGAGATCCGAGGGAGATCAGATTGGTTGCGGTCTCCAAGACCGTGGACGCTCCGCGAATCAAAGAAGCCATCGAATCAGGGGTCTCCATCCTTGGCGAGAATTATGTGCAGGAGGCGCAGAAAAAGATTGAGGAGATTGGACGACCTGCCTGCACGGAGCCCGCCTCCAGAAGCCTTGCGGAGGGCAGGCGTTTCGGCGAAGGCAGGCCCGTGGCTTGGCACTTCATCGGACATCTTCAGTCGAATAAGGCTAAATATGCGGTGCGGCTCTTCGATATGATACACTCCCTGGACAGCCTCCCTTTGGCCGAAGAACTGAATCGGAGGGCTGAACAGGCAGGACGGGCGATGAAGGTAATGATCGAGGTCAATCTGTCTGGAGAAATGACCAAATTCGGGGCGGAAGAGGAGAGCGTGTTGAATCTCGCCAAAAGGATTCTCGATCTTAATCGTCTCTCCTTAGAGGGGCTCATGACCATGCCACCCTATTTCGACTTGCCAGAAATGAGTCGGCCTTACTATATAGGGCTTCGGGAAATGAAGGAGAGGATGGTGAAAGAGGGGATTCCGATGAAGGAGCTCTCCATGGGGATGTCGAATGATTTTGAAATCGCCATTGAAGAAGGGGCTACCTATATCCGAGTGGGAACAGCGATCTTTGGGACCAGGAGATGAAACACCAAATAACAAGCACCAAATCCCAAATAAATCCGAATGACCAAAATTCGAAACTTCAAACAAAATCGTTTGGGTCATTTGAAATTGATGATTGGAATTTGTCTGGGATTTGTAATTTGGAATTTGGGATTTGAAATAGGGGCCATATAAGTTGAGATTAAATAAAATTACAATTTCATTGTGGGCCTTTCTGATACTGGTGGCTGGATGTGGTATTAAAAAACCTCCGGTGCCCTGGGAGACGATCATCCCTAAAAGGATTGTCGACCTTGTGGCCGTGCCTCGGGAGGGACGTCTCCTCTTGGAGTGGACATCTCCCAAAGAGAATACGGATAAATCCGTCCTAACTGACCTGGCAGAGTTTAAGATTTTGAGATCAGAAGGGGTTCTTATTGCCGGAGAATGCAGGGGATGCGGAGAGAAGCCGAAGGTTGTCCATGAGATGAAGTGGGATAGCAAAGAAGAGGTGAAGGGGAAAAAGATGTCGATCTTCTTCGAGGATCAGGAGGCGAGAAGGGTCTATGTATACCAGGTGGTTTCGATCAATCGGAGAGGACATCCCAGCGCGCCTTCGAATCCGGTTTCAGTCTATTGGGATTACCCGCCTCAATCGCCAAGGATGGTGGGAGGGGAACGGGGGGATAAGAGGGTGGATCTCTATTGGGAACCCGTTGAGGGTGCAACGGGTTATAATATTTACCGGAAAGGAGAGGAAGAGGTATTTTCCCTTAAACCATTGAACAGGGAGCTATTGATAGAAACGAAATACACAGATCTGAACGTGGAGAATGAGAAAAGATATCTCTATTCAGTGAGGACAGTGAGACGGGTGGTCAAGACCGATGTAGAAGGGAGGGGTTCTCTGGGTATCCCTGTCACTCCCACTGACCTCATCCCACCCCGTTCTCCCGTGGGGCTGGTGGCAATCTCCCTCAAAGATGGGATAGAGTTGAATTGGAGAAAGAACCGAGACCCCGATCTTTTAGGGTACAATGTATACCGAAGGAAACTCGGGGAAGGAGAGTTTAAGAGATTGAACGAAAGCCCCTTGAAAAAAGAGCTCTATGTTGATACTGATGTGGAGTTAGATCAGGATTATGAGTATAGTGTAACGGCAGTAGATAACTCCATTCGGAAGAACGAGAGCCTCCGCTCAGAAGAAGTGGGGGTGAAGTATTTTTACTGAAGTTCGGAGTTCAGAGTATCGAAGAGCTTAGTAATATAGTAACTGAGTTCGGAGTTCGGAGTCTCCGAACTAAACTACTCCGAACTAAACTACTAAACAAACTCCGAACCAAGTTGCTCCGAACTGTCAAGGAGGTCTGATGCATTTTTTTGAATATAAGAATCATCAATTGCACTGTGAGGGGATTCCGGTTGAACACATTGCTGAGAAAGTGGGGACGCCTTTCTATCTATATAGCCATCACACGTTGGTGAGGCATTTCACCGTTTTTAATAATGCCTTCGAAGGGATTCCTCATCTGGTCTGTTATTCGGCCAAGGCCAACTCCAATTTGGCCATCCTCCGTCTCTTCGTCAATTTGGGCGGAGGCATCGATGTTGTCTCCGGAGGAGAACTCTGCCGAGCCCTTAAGGGAGGAGCGGATCCAAAAAAGATTGTATTTTCAGGAGTCGGGAAGAGGGAGGACGAAATCGAATATGCCTTGGAGACCGGTATCCTCATGTTCAATGTGGAATCCTCTCAGGAGCTTCAGGTCATCAACGAAGTGGCAGGCCGAATCGGGAAGAAGGCGGCTATCGCTATTCGTGTCAATCCGGACATCGACCCCAAAACCCACCCTTATATCTCCACCGGGTTGAAGCAGAATAAATTCGGTATTGATATCCTTCGGGCGCCCATGGCTTACCGCCTGGCATCTCAATTACCCCACCTGAGGATTGTCGGGATCGATTGTCATATCGGGTCCCAGCTGGTGGAGGTGGAGCCCATTGTTGAGGCCTTAAAGAAACTGAAACGATTGGTCGAAGATTTGAGAAAGGAAGGAATGGAGATCCAATATTTGGATTTGGGAGGTGGCCTTGGAATTACCTATGAGGATGAAGAACCTCCCCATCCTGTGGAATATGCTGCCACCATCCTTGAAGAGGTTCGAGGTTTCGACTGTACCCTCATCCTTGAACCAGGCCGTGTGATTGTTGGGAATGCAGGGGTTTTAGTGTCAAAGGTCCTCTACATCAAGGAGAATGAGGAGAAGCGATTTGTGATTATTGATGCGGGCATGAACGATCTGATACGACCGAGCTACTATGGTTCTTATCATCAGATCCTTCCTGTGAAAGAGGAAAATCGAGAGGAGATCGTGGCTGATGTCGTTGGCCCCATCTGTGAATCGAGTGACTTTTTGGCGAAAGGACGGAAGATACCGAGACTCAATCCGGGTGAGCTGATCGCAGTGATGAGCGCTGGTGCCTATGGGTTCTCCATGTCCACCAACTATAACTCCAGACCCAGGGTGGCCGAAGTCCTCGTTCGGGAGGATCAGATGTTTGTGATCCGTCAGAGGGAGGACTATGAAGACCTTGTGCGAGGAGAAGAAATCCCAGAGTTTCTAATAAATCAACCCTAAAGGGTTGAGTTACAAGAACCAGTAACTCAAGGCTTTAGCCTTGAATCGTACCGGAGGTGCCATGAAGATTCCTTTTATGAAGATGAGCGGAAGTGGAAATGATTTTATCCTCGTCGATCATCGAAAACCCCTTCTGGATGTGAAACGTATGAAGAAGTTTGCCCAGAAAGTCTGCCGAAGAAGAGTCTCTGTGGGTGCAGACGGCATCATCTTCATCGAACGATCGAAAAAGGCTGATTTCAAGTGGCGGTTCTTCAATGCAGATGGGAGCGAGGCAGAGATGTGCGGCAATGGTGGTCGCTGTGCTGCTCGCTTTGCCTATTTGAAAGGGATCGCAGGTTCATCTCTGACGTTCGAAACCATAGCGGGTATCCTCTCTGCTCATGTCAATGGAAGGCGCGTGAAGCTGGAGATGACCAAACCCTACGGCCTTAAACTGGATGAAAAAATTTCCATCAAAGGAAAGAGAGCGAGGATCTCAAGCATCGATACGGGGGTTCCTCACGCAGTTCTCTTTTTAAAGAGCTTAGAGGATGTGGATGTGGTTAGAATGGGGAGGTCGATTCGATACCATCCCCATTATGGACCGAGGGGGACCAATGCCAATTTTGTTAAGGTGGAGAACAGCTCACGATTATCCGTGCGTACCTATGAGCGAGGCGTGGAAGATGAAACTCTGGCCTGTGGCACAGGGGCTGTGGCTTCTGCTCTGATTGCAGCCTTTAAGGGGTTGGTAAGATCTCCGGTATCCATTAGAAGTAGAGGGGGCGAGGTCTTGACGGTTTACTTCGAGATCGAAGGCGATAAGGTAAAAAGAGTCTTTTTTGAGGGAGATGTCCGCATCATCTATGAGGCCGAGATGTGGGAGGAGGCATACCAATGAAAGAGGGAATCAAAGCGATTGTTGTTGGAGCAGCCGGTAAGATGGGAGGAAGGATTATACACATCATCAAAGAGACGCCATTGATTGAACTCTGTCGGGCTATCGAGAGGCCGGATCACCCATCCATCGGAAAGGATATCGGAGAGATCGTTGGTCTGGGGCATATCGGCATCCCGTTGGAGGGGAAATTGAAGAAAGAAGAAGGGGATGTGATCATCAACTTCACTAACCCTTATGCCTCCATAGAGAGTTTGGAATTCGCTAAAGAGGTTGGTCTGGCCATTGTCATCGGCACGACCGGGTTGAGCCCAGAGCAGATGAATAGAATCAGGGAACTTTCGAAGGGTGTTCGGTGTGTATTCGCCCCCAATATGAGCGTGGGGATGAATGTCATGTTCCGAATCGTTCAAGAGGTTGCGAAGGGTCTAGGGCCCGAGTATGACATTGAAATTCTCGAGGCCCATCATCGCCTAAAAAAAGATTCACCCAGCGGCACAGCGGTCAAAATAGGGGAGCTGGTTTCGGATGCGATCGGAAGGGATTTTGGAAAAGTGGGAGTCTATGGCCGGAAAGGGATGGTGGGCGAGCGAACGAGAGAAGAGATCGGGATGCAGGTCATCCGAGCAGGAGACATTGTTGGTGAGCATACGGTTCTTTTTGGAGGGATTGGTGAACGATTGGAGATCATCCACCGTTCCCACAGTCGGGATAATTTCGCTCGCGGAGCGATCAGGGCAGCCCTTTGGGTAGTGAACCAACCCAACGGTCTTTACGATATGCAGGACGTGTTGGGGTTAAGGAAATAAATGAAGGGTCCCTACGCTAAAGTGTCCTGGCAAGCATTTGAGTTGATGGACGGTGTCAGGATAAGTCTTCCTGCAAGTTACACTTATCAGGCCCAGGAAATGAGGGACGTTCGTGCAACACACACCCAGCCTATCTTATATCTTAACCTAATCTCTTCCGCCAAATGCCGCTCGGCCACAACCCTTGTCAAATGGGAACCCGTTACCCCAAGGTGATGTCAAGCACGCGCTGCACGAACGCCCCTTCTCCTCGATAGAAATCATCAGCCTAGATAAATATATGAAAATCAAATCCAAACATTCTTAGTCGTCTGAAAACCGAAGATTCATAGCAGAAATTGCAACCATTAGTTCCGTCCTTTTTATTAGGTTCAGATGTCCTTAACTGTGCCAAGAGAGATTTGACTCGGCAGGGAGCAGTAAAGATGTTGCCTGAGGAGCCGAATGGAGTTATGACCATTTTATTGATAAGATCTCCTGGAGTCGTCGCTTTTTCATTATAGTCATTTAAATGACCTCAACATCCTGCAAGTAAATGGCTTCTTTTCTGATTCGGAAAGCTTTTACAACTGAATCATCGCTTTCTTTTAAAGAGATGATAACCAAGGGTACATTGAAAGAGAAGGCCATTCTTACATCTGCTTCAGAAGGGAAAGGGATCGTATGGGGATGGGAGTGGTAGATTGCAATTATTTCCATAGACTGACTTTCCATTTCCTCGAAAGCCATTAACTCCTCTTTGGTATCCATAGAAAACAGGATGGGACTTCGTGCCACATTCTGAATTTCGAAGATTTCCTGAACAGTCTGGTCTTTACCTCCCAGAAGTCCACAACACTCCAAAGGCTTTTCCTTCTGGGCATGCTCAACCATTCTTCGATATATGGATTCAGGAATTCGAATCATTGGCTTACCCATTTTGGGGTAACATTTTATTGACCTTTCTTTGCTCCCTTCTTTAAGAAATCGAACCCTTCTCTTTGGTGAAGTCCAACTTGCTTACACCTATACTCTTCTACCGCCAGCTTCAAAGCATTCGTGGCCAGGGTGAAGCAAGGAATTTTTTCTTTGGGCGACTCAGAGTTGAAGAACCAGAGGCACCAGAAGACGAAAAGCGGATAAAATTTCATCCCTGAGTTCGCCTACTTCTCCCTATGGGGCACAAAGCCTGACATTCAAAACAGAAATAGTAATTTCCACTGGCCAGGGTCTGCCAAAGCTCCCGGAAGGGATAACTCTTAAGAAGTTCAGCCTTCTTTTCTGCGGAAGCCTCAATCATCTCTCCAACAAATTTGATCATTCCTCGAAGACCAAACTCTAAAATCACCCGACCACAGGCCCGTTTATCGATCTTGCCCTCCCCTGAAAGGGCGTTGGCCGGACAACCTGACAGGCAAGTCTGACATTCTTCGGGACATAGGAATTTAGCTCTCTTTTTGGTTAGTTTTAGGGGTGCTGAAGTAAGGACAGCACCTAACCTCACCCGGGGACCAAATCCTTTTATAAGTATGAGGCCACTCTTTCCATAATTTCCGATCCCTGCCTCCACGGCCGCCCTCCTAAGATCAACGGAACCTACCATTCCATACTTTCCATCAGACATGTCCATGGGGAGGAAAGGAGGAATGGCCAAAGCACTATATCCTTGGCCCTCCAGGGTCATGGCCAGTTCTTTGGATACGGTTCTTACCTTCTCATAGGTGGCCATGGTGTCGTTCTGCTTGACCTGAAGGTTTTTTGAATCCAAAGCTGCACGGCTGTGGCTACAGGCAATAACCACCACGGTTTTGGCTGAGGGCATGACATCTAAACCCATAGCGTTGGCCTTTATCAAACTCTCGATGGAGCAGACTCCAACGGCCACGGCTCCCAGACGGATCGCCTTTTTTTCAATCTCCATTTCACCCTCCTTTTACTTGACTCTTTTTAGGCGAGGATGGCCTTTCAATAGCTTCTCCTCACTATTAAGCTTTTTGCACTCCCCTTTTCAAGGAATCGAACTCTTCTTTTTGGTGAAGTTCAACCTGCTTACACCTATATTCTTCTATCGCCAGCCTCAAGGCATCAGTGGCCAGGTTAAAGCAGGCAATTTTTTCTTCAGGTACCTGAGAAAGGATCTCTTCTGAGATTCTTTGTGATATCTTCAGTGCTTCATCAATCGTAGACCCTTTAATCCTCTCTGTGAGAATGGAACTGGTTGCAATAGCGGCCCCACAGCCAAAAGTCTTGAACGTTGCTTGTGAGATTCTATTCCCATCAACTTTGATAAACATCTGCATGATGTCGCCGCAGGAGGCGTTGCCCACGGTACCCACTCCATCGGAATCTGAAATCTCACCTGCATTTTTAGGGTTTTGGAAGTGCTCCATTAAAAAATTGGGGTACTTTCCCATTCGCTATTCCTCACAGGGAGTTCTTGACCCTGATTATCCAATAGCCTGCTTCTTGGCAGAAGGTTGACATATTATCCTCGATATATTAGCTGAGATCCTGAAGCCTTGTACCGATCACCTGCCTACTCCTGCCTCCCCTGTCGAGGAGGAGAGAGATGAAGAAGATGATCTGCTCTTTAACTCCTTTAAAATGGCTTCATGCCTTGGACAAAATTCATATTGACCATCCATCTGCGAACGGAGAACCTCTTCCTGCCAGTGGCTATTGAAGAGGCGGCAATCCCGATCTTCACAGAAAGGGTTTCCAGTGAGATGAAATAAAAGAGCCTGCATTGCATACCCTTTCAGGACTTCTGTCATTCTCGAATCGCCATGGTCAAGAAATCTCCCTTGATATTCTTCCTCTAATAATTCTATTGGTGTTCCCATCTGTTTCCTTAGGTAGAATTCTTTAGGTCTTGCTGGTGCTTCCACAAGCCCCACAATAGAGATGAGGCTGGGGAAACCATAGAGGCTGACTCTTGCATGATATCGCATATTATCCAAGTCCCACGTCCCAAAGAGTTGATTGGTGAAAAGGATGGCGCAGCGGTCTAAGGCTAGCCTGCCTTCAAAAATCAAATCCGAAACGATCTTTTGATACAAAACTCCTTCGTAAAGAATTCCAAAAACTTTCCAACTAAGGCTCCTGACTCTCCTCCTCTCATAATCAACTTCAGCCTGAAGCGGTACTCCTAAAGCAAACCTTTTCCCGGGATCTTTCACCTTGATCCTAGCCAACTCCTTAGCTATGGTCTCGAGCTTCTCTTCAGAAAATCTTTTGTAGATATTCCCTTGATTACGGAAAGGGACGCCAGTTTTTTCCGCAAGATATCGACCCAGACTCTGAAGGTTTAGGCCTTTAATATTCCCCTCTTCATATAAGTCGATGCAGGTAGGAATGTGATGGATGAAATTTTTCACTTCTTCTTCATCTTCTCAAGAACGACCTGTGCCCCTCTTCGACCTGAAAGCAACATCGCCCCAAAAGTGGGCCCCATCCTCGGCAAACCGTAAGTAGTCGCCACGGCCATCCCTGTCACGATCAGACCAGGATGAGCCTCTCCGGTATGTTCCACCACCAGATCCTCAGACTGCTCCACCCACATCGCACCAAAGCCTACCGTCTTCAGAATCCCTCTCTCCTCCAGCTTCTTCACCACACAGGCATCGTGGCCAGTGGAGTCCACCACAAACTTGCTTTCTAAGGCGATGGGATCAACACAGGTGATCTCACGAGGGAGAGCCTGAACAGGAGTCCAGTTGACCACAGCACCGCAGACCCGGTTTCCCTCTCTCAACACCACATCGTCAAAAATCGTCATATTAGCAAATTTCACACCAGCATCACACGCTGCTGCGATCAACTTCGAACAGGCATGAGGACCGTCTGCCACATAGAGGCCTCTCACTGCCTTTTCATAAGGGATGCCTAGTTCCTCCAAGATTTTCTGTCCGGGCTCCCTGACAGTCACTTTATTCATCAGATAGCCTCCAATCCAGAAACCTCCTCCGATGTAGTTGTTCCGCTCCACAATCAGGGTCTTCACTCCTTTAAGGGCGATATCCCGCCCAGCCATCAGTCCACTTGGTCCTCCTCCGATAATGAGGCAGTCACTTTCCACATATTCAATAAACTGTTTTGCAAACCCCGCCACAATAGCTCTTGTCACTTCTTTTTCACTTACTGGAGTAAAAATTGGTTTTTTCTCGCTCATTTCGGTTCCTCCAATGATTTTATAACCCTACATTCCCAACAAGGGTTCATGATGCGTCATATGTGATCTGGCATTCATCGTGATAGTCAACTAATCCTTTTATCCTGGATTTTTGACTACAGAGGGGACACAAATGATTTTTCTCAACGGAAAACGTTTGGAAATCCGACTCCAAAGAATTGTAAACTAAAAACTTGCTAATCAGGGGTTTTCCCTTTCTTAATATGAATTTCAAAACTTCTGTTGCCTGGATTAATCCAATTATCCCGGGTACAACTCCCAGGACACCTACTTCGTTTCAGCTTGGGACTGAGCCTGGAGGAGGAGGTTCAGGAAATATACAACGAAGGCAAGGGCCTCCCTCTTTGGGAAAGAAAACGCTCACCTGCCCGTCAAATCGGGAGACCCCTCCGTAAACATAAGGCTTTTCTGCAAAAAAGGAGGCGTCGTTGACGAGATATTTAGTTGGAAAGTTGTCGGATCCATCCATAATGATATCGTAGTCAAGAAAAATATCGATAGCATTCTGGGGTGTCAATCTCTCCTGATAAGTTACGACCTTGACATCAGGATTGATTCGACCGATGGCCTCTTTTGCCGATTCGGTTTTTGGCCTTCCCACATCGGAGGTGCTGTGTAAGACCTGTCTCTGGAGATTGGTCAAATCCACTCTGTCAGAATCGATAATCCCCAAGGTCCCGACCCCTGCAGCCGCCAAATAAAGACCGGCTGGACAACCCAGGCCCCCCGCTCCGACTAAAAGGACCTTGGCCTTCATCAGTCGAACCTGACCATTCTTTCCAACCTCTTTGAGCAGAATATTCCGACTATATCGGGTAAGTTGATCTGGTGGCAATTCAGAGTCGGTCATGACCTCATATCCTGCGGCCTCCCATCCCTCGATCCCCTCAGCCATGGAGAAGACATTTTTATAACCTATCTTTTCCATTAACTTAGCAGCGGCAAGTGAACGGATTCCAACTGCGCAATAGATAATCACAGGAACATCCTTTTTGGGCAGAAGAGTTTCAGCTTTCTCCTCCAATTCCTCCATTCGAATAAAGATGGCTCCTCGGATATAACCCAACGCTATCTCCTCTTCTTCTCGAACATCGAGGAGAACGGTCTGCCGCGCTTTTTCGAGGAGGAGATGAGTCTCCTGAACCGAAATTTCAGAGACTCCTTTCTTTGCCTCATTATAGTATCTTTTTAATGTCATAATGACAGACTCCCCAAAATACATTTTCAATGCTTTTGTCCTCTTTCTCCCACCCTATCTCCTCGGTCCAGTTACAAATGGTTGTTGCCAATGCTTTCGTCGGAATAAAAATATTTATCATTTCTCCTTGACAAATATACCACAAGGTGGTATGTATGTCAATATGATTTTATATTCCTTTGAGGGAGGAATGTAAATGGACCATTATGAGTTCCATACTTTTCGACAGAGGCTCCAAAAGACACAGAAACAATTATCAGAACTTCTTGGGACCTCTCTCAAAGCTATTCAGAGCTTCGAGCAAGGATGGCGCAAGGTTCCTGTGCACATCGAGCGGCAGATGCTGTTCTTACTAACGATGAAGAAAACAGGCGTTAAAGAGATTCGCCCCTGCTGGGAGATCCAGGACTGTCCTCCTCAAACTCGCCAAGTTTGTCCGGCATGGGAATTCAAAGCGGGGCATCTCTGCTGGTTTATCAACGGGACCATTTGCCGAGGAAAACCTCAAAATAGCTGGAGCCAAAAAATGAAGGTTTGTCGAAAATGTGAAGTCCTTTCCAATCATGTGAACACTACTGGGTTGAGAAGATGAAGATAGGGCAAACCGAGAAAAGAAATAGCAAATCTATGATAATGTGTTGCATGTGTATGCATTGTATTCATGGTATGGGAGGTCCGCCCGTGTAAGCTTCATCATCTATAAATACAGGCCGGTTTAAGGACAACCCACTACCAGAAGCAGAAATGGTTAGTGGGTTTTTTATTTTTGTAATCACTTCAACCAAAATACCAAAAAACTGAGGAGGTCAAAAAAAATGACAACAAGAGGATTCGAAACATTGGCGCTTCACGTTGGACAGGAAACTCCTGATCCAACAACAGGGGCAAGGGCAGTGCCCATTTATCAGACCACGTCATATGTCTTTCAGAATACGGAGCATGCAGCAAATCTCTTTGCCCTCAAAGAATTTGGGAATATTTACACCCGGATCATGAACCCCACAAACGATGTTTTCGAGAGAAGGGTGGCTGCCCTTGAAGGAGGCACCGGCGCCTTATCAGTCGCTTCAGGACAGGCTGCCGAGACGCTTGCTCTTCTGGCAATTACCCAGGTGGGTGATGAAATTGTCTCCGCCAATAATCTGTATGGTGGAACATATCAACTGTTTCACTACACCTTTCCTAAATTGGGAAGAAAGGTGAGATTTGTCGATTCGACAAAGCCGGCCGAATTTAAAAAAACAATTACAGATAAGACAAGGGCAATCTTTGCTGAAACGATTGGTAATCCCAAACTGGATGTGCCGGATTTTGAAGCCATTGCCCGGATAGCCCATCAAGAAGGCATTCCATTTGTTGTCGATAATACTGTCGGCATCGGATTGGTTAGACCTATAGACTACGGGGTGGATATAATCGTCGACTCTGCGACAAAGTATATAGGCGGGCACGGAACATCGATTGGAGGGGTCATTGTCGATTCCGGTAAGTTCGATTGGAGTAACGGCAAATTCCCCGAATTTACCGAACCGGACCCAAGTTATCATGGATTGAAATTTTGGGAGACCTTTGGGAATTTTCCCGGTTTGGGGAATGTGGCTTTTATCATTAAGGTCAGGGTGCAGCTCCTTCGTGATTTAGGACCACCTTTAAGTCCTTTCAATGCCTTCTTATTCCTTCAAGGATTGGAAACTTTACCCTTAAGAGTAAAAAAACATTCCGAAAATGCTCTTGAGGTTGCCCAATTTTTGAAGAAGCATCCTTTGGTCACCTGGGTGAACTATCCTGGGCTGAAGGAACATCCAAGCCATAAGTTAGCAGTCAAGTATCTCAAGGGCAACTTTGGAGGTCTGGTGGGCTTCGGGATTAAGGGTGGATTGGAAGCCGGAAAAAAGTTTATTGAATCGGTGAAGCTCCTTTCCCATCTTGCCAATATAGGAGATGCAAAAAGCCTTGTCATTCATCCAGCCTCAACAACCCATCAGCAATTGACAAGGAAAGAGCAAGAGGAGACAGGAGTGACAGAAGATTTCATTCGGCTCTCAATTGGCTTGGAGGATGTGGAAGATATAAATGAAGACATCGACCAGGCATTGAGGAAAGCAGTGAAGTGAATCTTTCCGAGACCCGTCGATGTTAACGGTGGCAGAGCCACTTTGGAAGGCTTTAGAGACGGGCGATACGTCTTCAGTTCGGCTCAATCGGATGGCCAAAATATTTGACAAAAGAAAGGGAGGTTAACATGGAAAAGTTCTTTACTGACAATTCATTTTCGATTGGCAATACCCCATTGATTAAGATCAACAGAATGGCCCAGGGACTGAAAGCTACGATCCTTGGAAAGATTGAAGGTCGTAATCCTTCCTATTCCGTCAAGTGCCGGATAGGAGCCAGCATGATCTGGGATGGAGAGAAGAAGGGGTTGCTCAAACCCGGGATGGAGATTATTGAACCGACAAGTGGAAATACAGGCATTGCGTTGGCCTTTGTGGCCGCTGCAAGGGGATATAAACTCAATGTCACCATGCCTGAGACCATGTCGATGGAACGGCGAAAAGTGCTCGCTATTTTTGGTGCAAACATCATCCTCACACCAGGGGCAAAAGGGATGACGGGGGCGGTAGAGGAAGCCGAGCGCATTGCAGCATCAAGTCCCAATTACTTTATGCCTCAACAGTTTAGAAATCCTGCGAATCCGGAGATCCATTTCAAGACCACAGGACCGGAGATCTGGGAACAGACGGACGGTGGGATCGATGTCCTCATATCCGGAGTGGGGACAGGAGGTACCATTACGGGTGTATCGCGATATATTAAGGGAGAAAAGAAAAAAAAGATTATCAGTGTGGCCGTCGAACCAGTGGAGAGCCCTGTGATTACTCAGCGCCTTGCGGGAAAAGAGCTTAAGCCTGGACCTCACAAGATTCAGGGAATTGGCGCCGGATTCATCCCAGATACTCTGGATTTGTCTATGGTCGACCGGGTGGAACAGGTTACCAGCGGAGAGGCGATCGAACATGCCAGGCGACTTGCCCGCGAGGAAGGGATTCTTTCCGGCGTCAGTTGCGGTGCAGCGATTGCCGTCGCTCTGAGACTTGCAAGAAGTGACGAATTCAAAGGGAAAACAATCGTCACCATTCTGCCTGACGCGGGCGAGCGATATCTCACAGGACCGCTTTTTGAAGGAGTTTTCAACGAAGCTGGCCTTCCAACAATATAACAGATGGTAGTTGGGAAGTTTCTTATATCTCAGCAAATGCTTAGCTGAAACACCATAGGGAGGAGAAATGTCAGCGGTAAATTCATTGGCTAAGAAAATCAATAGGGCCACCCAGACATTTAATAAAGGTGTTGGTATCCCCCAGCAACTCATAGATTCAGAAAAGAGTAATAGCGTGGGTATTGTGAAAACAAACTATTTTCATTTTGCATTACCCCCCGGTGAACTTACTCTGGAGAACGGTGAGAAGTTCGGCCCCATCACTGTTGCTTATGAGACCTATGGCATATTGAATGATCAGAGGTCCAACGCCATCCTAATCCTTCATGCCCTGACTGGTGATGCCCACGCCGCAGGCTTTCACGAGGGAGACGAAAAGCCAGGCTGGTGGGATGACATGATTGGACCGGGCAAGGCCTTTGACACAGATAAGTATTTCGTCATCTGTTCAAATGTCCTCGGTGGCTGTAAGGGGACGACCGGTCCCCCTTCCATCAACCCAAAGACAGGGAGAAATTATGGCTTTGATTTTCCGGTCATTGGTATTTCCGACATGGTCAAGGTGCAAAAGCACTTGATTGACCACCTGAAGATTGATCAACTCCTTTCCGTGGCAGGCGGCTCAATGGGAGGTATGCAAGTCCTGGAGTGGATTGCTTCCTACCCGGATAAACTAAAGAGCGCTATTATTATCGCCACTGCGACCCAGCATTCTCCCCAGCAGATCGCCTTTAATGAAGTGGGTCGGCAAGCGATCATGGCGGACCCCCATTGGAAAAACGGCAATTACTATGGCGGGCATCCTCCGGCAAAAGGGCTTTCCGTGGCCCGCATGATCGGCCATATCACGTTCATGAGCGAGACCTCGATGTGTGAAAAATTCGGAAGGCGCCATGGACGAAACGGTAAACCGCATAAATTCAGCAATGGCTTTGCAGTGGAGGAATATCTACATAATCGGGGCGACAATTTTGTCAAGAGATTTGATGCCAATTCCTATCTTTACATCACCAAGGCGATCGATACATTCGATGTCTCGCGCGGGCGGAACCTCTATGAGGTTTTTAAGGGAATCGAAGCGAAAATCCTTGTGATCGCCTTTAAATCTGATTGGCTCTATCCGGCATCCCAATCCCGAGAGATTGTTCGGGCCTGTAAATTGGCTGGAATCGATACGACCTATTGTGAAATTTTTTCAACCTATGGTCATGATGCCTTTCTCCTGGAGGTTGAGGAAGAGACGCATCTTGTCAAACATTTCTTGCAAAGGGTCTCTTCAGCATACGAAGGGGCCAATAGGTATGAGGTTACGAAGTATGCCATCTAAGGAGATTCCTTTAGAATATCGGGCGATCCTCGAATGGGTGAGGCAGGGTTCAACTGTCTTAGACCTTGGCTGCGGGGATGGAGAGTTACTTTCTCTATTGACCCGCGCCAAGAATGTCAGAGCTCAAGGCATCGAGATTGACGAACAGGCCATTTATCAGTGTGTCACCAAAGGATTAAGTGTATTTCATGAGGACATCGATCATGGTTTATCCGACTATTCAGATCAGTCTTTTGATTATGTGATACTCAATCAGAGTTTTCAGCAGGTTAAAAACCCCGATATTGTTTTGAAGGAAGCTTTGAGAGTAGGTGGAGAAGTTATCGTTGGCTTCCCTAATTTTGCTCATTATAGTGCGAGGGTCCAGATATTTTTCAAGGGCAAAACCCCGCTGACGTCCTCATTGCCTTATGAATGGCATGATACGCCCAATCTTCATTTTCTGAGCATCTCGGACTTTATCGAATATTGCCAGAAGAGAAATATTATAATCAAAAAGTCCTTCTTCCTCAGAGGAAACAGGACAATAAAGCTATATCCAAATCTGCTTTCCGAGATAGGGATATTCCTCATTTCGAGTGAAGAACGTGCTGAATTTTAATGAAATGTTGTTAAGAGGTTCCTGAGGAATTCCAAGGAAGAAAACAATTAGACGGCGATTCTGAACTACGTACAGCTTGCCAATACCTGCACTTTGCCCAGACTGAAGATATCTGGTTGAAATCTGCATCAGAAGGGAAACGGGGTGTCTTATTGATTAGAGGAAGGAGTCCACACTAAACTTGAAAATGTCTGTATAGTCAAATGCTGACATTCACAGCCAAAGCCTGTCCAACCACTTCGGTAATGTCCATGACTTTAAGCCGTCCCTTTTTCTCCTTCCGAAGTCTTGCAGCGGCTTGTTGAAAGCTGGATTTGCATGAGGGGCAAGCAGATACAATAATCTCTGCTCCAAGCTCGATCGCCTCCAAAGCTCGGTGGTAAGCAATCTCTCCGGATAAATCGTTATTATAGGCTTTGAGCCCCCCTCCTCCACCACAGCATTTTGCCAGGCTTCTGTTTTCCTTAAACTCAAGGAGGTGTACCCCTGGAATTGCTTGTAAGATTTTTCTTGGGGGTTCATAGATATTCATATGCCTTCCAAGATCACAGGGGTCGTGGTAGACAATCTTCATGGCGTATGGTTTTTGGAATTTGAGTTTCCCCTCTGAGATCAGCTTTTCGATGTATTCAACGATGTGCAGGACCTCTATATCGAGATGGGAGTGTTTGGGATAGAGTTCCTTGAATGTTTTGTAGCACCCTGCGCAGGTGGTGATCATCCTCTTCGGTTTGAATTTCGAAAACCTCTCCATGTTATTTGCGATGAAATCTTGAAATTGGTCCGATCCTGTCAGGTAAGCCAAATATCCGCAACAGTGCTCCTCATTCCCCATGGTGGCGTAATCAATCCCTGCCTGGTTGAGGATCTTCATCGTGTTGGGGACGATTTGGATATCCTGATAGCTTGTAACGCATCCGAAAAAGAGGAGGGTCTCCGCTGCCTTTTCTTTATAGGTGGAGGGATAGACGTCGGTCCTCTTCTCAACAGGCTCATGAAAGGGATTTCCAACCTCTGATATGTTCCCCAAGAGGGTCTGATGGATTTCAGGTAAATATCCTTCTTTGACCAGTCTTTTTCTTGCTGATTCAACAATATCTGCGACCTGGACCCCTGCGGGGCAGGCGACTTTGCAGTTCAGGCACATGGTGCATTCGTAGAACTTCTCTGCCAATTCTTTGGATGGTTTGATTCTTCCTGTTAGTAAGTTAAAGGCAAGAATGACCCTCCCTCTCGCATTCTTCGATTCGATGGAGGTCTCCTTGTAAACGGGACATCCTGCCCTGCAGAAACCACACATCAGGCAGGCCATGATCTCATTGTCGATCTCCTTGCCGAAGCTTTTGATCTTCCGGGAATCCTTCATAAGATCGGCATATGCAGAGTGATCAAAGACATCCTTGATCTTCCCGTCAAACCCCATCTTTCCCGGATTCAGGATATTGTTGGGATCCACAGACTTCTTAATCGTCTTCATGAGTTCATGGCTGGGTCCCAACTCTTTCACGATGAAGGATGCCTTCGCCATTCCAAGGCCATGTTCTGCGCTCAAGGTTCCTTTGTGTCTGAGAGCCAGGTCGATAAACTCCTTGCCGATCTCTTTGAGCTCGGTCCATTCCTCCCTGTTCATGGGATCCATGATCACGCAGGCATGGAGGTTGCCGTCTCCCACGTGACCAAAGGTGGCAATCGTGAGATGGTGTTTCTCCGCCACCTTCCGAATGTCGGTGATCGTATCGGGAATCGCCGATATGGGAACACCAAAGTCTTCGAGCATGGGCATGTAGCGTGAACCCCGCTTGTGCATGGAAAGCGCGGCAACAATGCCCTGCCGTCCTTTCCAGATCAGGACCTTTTTAGCTGGATCGTCATTCCAGTCGGCCTTGAACATGCCATATTTCTTGCAGATTGCATTGATCTTTTCGATCTGTTCCTCGACCACTTTCCGGTGGCCATCCATCTCAAGAAACAGGAGGCATCCGACATTCTCAGGAATTCCCAGGTCCATCGCCTTGTTCACTACGTCGATAGAAACCCGGTCAAAGATCTCGCACGAAGAAAGGCCGATTCCCGACGTCAAAATATCTGTGGCAGCATTACCCGCATCCTTAACGCTTTTGAAGCTGATCTGCGCAAAAGCGACATACTCCGGCACAAGCAGAATCTTCAGGGTGGCTTCCGTGACGATCCCAAGCGTTCCTTCCGCCCCGCAGAAGAGATGGGTCAAATCATACCCCGTCGAAAACTTGGGGGCGAGAGATCCCGTTCTAATCACTTCCCCATTGGGGAGGACAACCTCAAGCTTGCGAAGGTAGTCTTTGGTCGTCCCGTATTTGATCGCCCGGTTTCCACTGGCATTGGTAGATATCATTCCACCAATAGAACAGAGGGCAGCACTGGCAGGGTCGGGAGGGAAGAAGTGGGTCGGGGAGAGTTTATTGTTGAGATCTTGGCAGATCACCCCAGGTTCAACAATGGCATAATTGTCCTTTTTATTGATTTCCTTGATGGCATTCATTCTGCTTAGATCCAGGGTAATGCCTCCCATACAGGGAAGGGCGGCGCCTGTCAAGCTGGTTCCCGAACCCCTAGGGACAACGGGAAACCTCTCTTCGTTCGCAAGGGCCAGGATCTTCGCTACTTGGTCGGTGGTTTGAGCAAAGACGACCGCATCGGGAATTCCTTCATGCAATGACATATCTCGTGAATAACAGATCCGGTCCACCATATCCGTCTTCACATTCTCTTTGCCCACCATTTGCTCTATCTTCTCGAAATAACTCATCCTCTGATGGATTCCTTTCTAAATTGTTGAAGAGAGCATGGATTCTTTTTTCACTTCTCTCTCTTGACTTCCCTGACAATCTTCTTAAACTCACTCTCCTTCAGTGTTCGCTTCAGATCATGAGCCTTGAGCTTCACTCGCATCAGGACCTCCATGCCGTCCTCATCGGAAAGGTTGATTCCCAGCTTCGCTGACCAAATCGCGATGTTGTCTACACCGCTCTTCTTGCCCATCAAGATCTCGGGCATTGCATGACCGACAAATTTGGGGTGTACTGGAAAAACGATGGTAGGATCCTGCTCGAAGGCATTCTTATACCAGCTGGTCACGATTCCCGATTCGACCGAGTAGGCTTTATTGCCAACAAAGGGCCGGTTTTCAGGAACCTCGATACCGGAAAGCTCCATCACAAGATTAGAAAGCTCATTCAATTTGCTGTAATCAATTTTCACGTCGATTCCGTAAAATGTTAATAGAGCCAACACCGTTTCTTCCATGGGTGCATTTCCACATCGTTCCCCAATTCCCCCAATGGTTGTATGGAGTACTTCCGCTCCCGATAGAACTGCCATAATGGTATTGGCGACGCCGAGACCGAAATCGGAGTGGAAATGGATTTCCAGAGGCTTATTCAAATTCTCTTTAACCTTTCGGGTAAAATAGGTTGCGCCCTGGGGGGAGAGCACACCGAAGGTGTCCACGAGGGTAAAGGCATCCATGTGTCCTTCCGTGGCAACCCGATTGACTAATTTGAGCAACCAATCCATGTCAGTTCGGGTGCCATCAATCGTGAAAAAGACGGTATACAAACCCTGCTCTTTGGCGAAGGAGGTGGCTTTGATGGAAAGGTCGATGGCCTTCTCAAGGGGCCACTTATAGGCATGCTCGACCAGATGGGCACTGGCAGGGATTTCAATTACAATACCCTTCACACCGCAGTCCACTGCCCTTTTCACATCATCCACCATGCAACGGGTGAAACAAAAAATCTCTGGGCCAAGGTTCCGCTTAACGATCTCCTTGATCGCCGCCTCATCCGGAGGGGAGACGGCTGGCATGCCTGCCTCGATTCGATGCACGCCCACTTCAGCCAATTTTTCAGCGATACGCACTTTATCATCTTTGGTGAAGATCACCCCTGCCTGCTGTTCGCCATCACGAAGCGTGACATCGTGAATCGTCACCTTCTTTGGGGGGGTGAAATCCTTGGTCACTTCGTTCAAGTAGTTCCAAGGGCTCACAAACCAATTTTCCGTTTTCCAAGGTGTACGCATGCTTCCCTACCTCCTGCATTTTTTAGTGAATAAAATGATCCGTTTCAATTTAGCTGTTTGAGGTCCCACTCTAAAATCCCTCCCCCCTCCCTTTCTCAAAGGGAGGAGAAATATTTCCCCCTTTTGACAAAGGGGGATGAAGGGGGATTAGATGGTCTTTTTCAATGTGCTAAAGTGTCACAATAATTTTAACATACAGGATCTTAAATTCGCTACGGAGTTGCCTGTGACCTGGCGATAGGTCATTGTTCCACTCTTATCATCGAATGAGGTCTTATCACCGGGTGAAGAAGCGTCCCCAACCCGGTTCTCCGATGACCTTCCCGTCACGCATAACCACTTTGCCCCGTACCATGGTTAACACCACATCTCCTGCCATTTCTTTTCCATGATAGGGGGTCCATGCACATTTAGAAAAGATCTGTCCGTTATCCAGCAGTCTTTTTCGTTTCATATCAACAAAGATGAGATCCGCATCGCTGCCCACGCGCAAAAATCCCTTTTGTCCGACTAACCCGTAGATCATTGCGGGTTTCTCACTTCGCACTTCCGCCACCCTAGAGAGAGTCCATTTTCCGGCGGCAACGCCATCCAACAGGATAGCGATCACTGTCTCCACTCCTGGGATGCCAAAAGGAGCCTGCCAAATATCCTCCAGGCCTGCCTCCTTGTCTGAACGGGGATAGGGGCAGTGATCGGAGTTCACCATATCGATCAAGCCCTGGGCAAGGCACCACTTCATCTTCTCTACTTCTTCCTTTTTCCGCGGCGGCGGGGTGAACTTGACAAAGGGTCCCTTTGTCTTCAAGTCCTCCTCGGTGAGGTAAAGGTATTGGCCACATGTTTCCGTGTAAATGGGGATCCCCTGGGCCCTCGCTGCAGCCTGCTCTAAAACGATAGAAGGAAGGCTGGTGTGGGCCACCGCAACGCGGGCTCCTGTCTTCTTCGCAGCATAGATCAGGGTTCGTACGGCCAACTCCTCTGCTTCAGGCGACCTCCACGCCGAAACGCTCAAAGGGTCTTTCCGACCCTCTTTCAGGAGTCGCTCTTCTGTCTTCTTGAGGAGGGAGTCATCTTCGCAATGGAACAAGGCGATGCCATTAAATTTTCGAATTTCTTCCAGGATCTCGATCAGGTTACCAATGCCAAGGGCATCTGCTTCGTGCAATTCACATGTAAACCCCTTGAAGCCCAAGGCACCTGCTTCCCACAGGCCCTTCAGATTTCCAAGATTGGTCAGGCTTAAGCCGCCCAATAACCCAAAGTCGACGATGGAACGGGTCTTCAAATACTCCCTTTTTTCTGAAAGTTCCTTAGCCCCGAAGACCTGGGGTATTGTGCGATGGTGATCGATCACAGTGGTGACCCCTCCTCTGGCAGCGGCTCTGGTCCCTGTTGTGAAATCCTCTCGATCGGTATAGCCCGGATCCATCATATGGACATGTCCGTCAATCGCTCCGGGGAGGATGTAAAGACCTTTGGCATCGATCACTTCTTGAGGGTGATTTTCCAGAGATTGTGTGATCCCGACGATCTTTCCCTCTCTAATAGAGAGGACACCCGGACAGATACTTTTTGAGTCGACCAGAAGTCCGTTGATGATTGCAAGATCTGCTTTCATAGAATACCCTCCAGAAATTTCTTTTCGTGTTTATTAAGATCACACCTGAAAACCCCGCCCTGTGGACGGGGATGAAAGGTGTGTCTGCCAATGGCAGAAAAAAAACTTAACCAGATGCTGAAACGAG
>Ga0315280_10000456_pt1 | contig 76475 bp, 70 predicted proteins | sample YL17G06_40_MG_FD_203697 | JGI IMG/M metagenome (GOLD analysis project Ga0315280, IMG submission 203697) | Sediment microbial communities from Yellowstone Lake, YNP, Wyoming, USA - YL17G06_40 | ecosystem: Environmental > Aquatic > Freshwater > Lake > Sediment | place: USA: Wyoming | collected... | reverse complement strand
CAAATGACTCCACAGCGCCGGACACGCCAAGCGCACCAGCCGTAAAGACCTATTCCTCATCACAGCTGAATGTAACGTGGAATACAGTCAGCGACAATGGGAATACCTATTATTACTATATAACGGCATATGACATTGAAGGGAACGAGAACAATCTATTGACTTACGGAAATCTTGAGAAAGGGATTTTGGGTAGCGTTCCTACAGGGTGGGGAAGTTCGCTGGTATTAAACGAAACACACGCATATAGTGGCGATAAGAGCGGTCTTATAGTCAAATTGGATGCTGGAGAGTTGACTTCCCAGCACGTTGCGGTGCCAATCCCAGACAACACGATACAGTATAGATATGGGGGGTGCATATACAGCGACGGTCCGAGCGCCGAAATATTCTTCTTCTCAGCGAATACCACAGACTTCTATGACGGCACTTATGATGCCATCTGGCTTTCGACAACCGGGCAATGGACCTGCATAAGCGGAACATCCACGAATGTAAAGACCAACGACAGCTACTTTGCTCTGAGAGTAGACAACAATGGCGGTGGGCGGGTCTGGTTTGAAAATCTGTACGCCTATGCAATAAAATCCGCGAACGTGACCACTGGAATCAAGGACTATTATATCAACGGAACCAATGCCAACAACTGGAACGCTAGCACGTGGCAGACGATAGGCGGCCTGACGCCTAACACGAACTACTGCTACTCGGTTAGAGCCAGGGACAACGCTTCTAACAACGGCAGCTTCTCTGGACTATCGTGCAACTATACGGCTGCCGAGATCCCCTCTTTAACCAATGTCAGCTGTGGAGGGAACTTCAGCAACGGCTACTATTGCAATGTCACATACAGCATGGGCGCCAATCCAGGGGGCACGGAGCACTACATCAACGAGACCACAGAGAGCGGGAATGATCAGGGATGGACCTCTTCGACCAGCGTGTATCAGGATGTGAATATAACACTAAACGCTCAGTACTGCTACGCCATAAAGGCGAGGAACGGCCAGGGATTAGAGACAAACTACTCGTCCCCGATGTGCGGAAATGTGACAGATAATGTGGTACCGACAATCAGTTTTGTCAGCCCAACCCCAGATAATGCTACGGCACAGAACTCGAATTCGGTCTATGTCAACGTCAGTACGAGCGACGCCAATCCCGGTTCGGCAGTTATTGATTGGAATAAAACATTGGTCGGGTGGTGGAGGTTCAACAATGCCACTGATTTCACTGATTATTCCAGCTATGGGAACAATGGGACGAACAGTGGCTCTACATATAACGCGGGTGGAAGACTTGGTGGGGCGAGACAGTTTGATGGGAGCACTAGTTATATTAATGCTGGAAAAGCACCCAGTTTGAATACTTCCGGTAGTGCAATTACGATTTCGGCGTGGGTGAAACCTAAACAGTATGCAATGGACCCAGATATGTCGACTATTGTTACAAAATCTGTTCAATATTATTTCCAGCTTAATGGGTCCGGATATTTGGCATATGCTTCTTCAGATTATGTATACTCGACAAATACGATCCCGCTTAATGAATGGAGCCATGTTGTTGTAACCGTAAATAGCACTGGCGGTGTCAAGTTTTATATCAATGGGAACTTAGATGCAGTTAGGAGTCAAGCAGTTCCTGGAAATTATGATTCTTGCGTGGGGATTGGGGCGAATCTTAATTTAGCTTGTACTCTTTATGCCAATTATAATAGGAGATTTAACGGTACCATTGATGAAGTGCAGATATATAATCGTGTTTTATCACCAGAAGAAGTCAATGCCTCTTACAATATAGGAACTTACAGAGTATACCACAACTTTACCGGTCTATCCGACGGCAACTACACGTTCAGAGCCTATGCGCAGGATCGGGCCGGCAATGTCAATTCTACTGAAGAAAGATTAGTCGTAATAGACACCAAGCCACCTCTCATCAACTTCACCTATCCGACTGACAATAATCTCGCCTGTGTGGGCAGGAACTGGACGTATGTCAATACCACGATAAGCGACTCTAACCTAGTCAGCGGATTCATAGATTTGGACAATAGTCTGGTCGGCTGGTGGAGGTTCGACAACGCTACTGACTTTAGAGATTATTCCGTATATAGCAATAACGGAACAAACTATGGTTCAACATATAACACATCCGGTAAGTTTGGTGGGGCTAGGCAGTTCAATGGCAGCGCTTATGTTGATTTCGGAAATCCGCAAGCAGTAAATATAACGGGTAGCTTCAGTATTTCTGCGTGGGTAAAGTATAATACAACTACAGACTATGGTTTTATTATTTCAAAGACCGATGGCGGTGGTACAAGAGGTTATGAACTTTTTAGACAAACCGGTACTGGTAAAATTCGTTTTTCAATTGCGAATGAGACTGGCGGTAGTAATGATCCATATTTTGATATAATCACTCCATCAGATTACAATGATGGAAATTGGCACCAGGTGGTGGGCATCTATAAACAGGGAGTCAAAGCGTACATCTATGTAGACGGATTACTGGCCGTAACTTCTGGGAATAATCCAACTGCGAATGTTCTCACGACAACTGGAAGCCTGTACCTCGGTAAAAGAGGTGGTGGAAATTACTTTAATGGAACGATCGATGAGGTAAGGATATTGAATAGGGGTCTGTCGCCTGAAGAAGTCAATGCTAGTTTCAATGCTGGACTTTATCGCCTATATCACAATTTCACTGACTTATCGACAGCTTCCCATAACTTCACAGCCTACGCGCAGGACCGGGCAGGCAACGTCAACCAGACCGAGACGAGGACGATCAGTATAGATGTTTCCGGGCCCAACGTACCGACTGGTCTGAGCCCGGCTAACGATAGTGCGATGAACGACAACACTCCGGATTTCAACTGGAGCGCTACAACGGACGTTGGTTGTTCCGGCGCCGTTAGCCAGTACAACGTGACCATCTACAGCGATACCGCCTGCACCACCCAGGTCCAGTCCGGCTTCAATACCAGCGCTACTGGCTATACTGCGACTACGCTTTCCGATGGCAACTACAGTTGGAATATCAAAGCTAAGGACGGATTGAACAACTGGGGTCCCTCATCAATGTGTTACAGACTAGCGATAGACACAAAACCGCCTCTGATCAACTTCACCGCACCTACCGACAATAATCTCGCCTGCGTTGGAAGAAACTGGACCTATGTCAACACCACGATAAGCGACTCGAACTTAGTCAGCGGTGCGATAGACTTCGATGGTTCTCTCGTCGGATGGTGGAGATTTGATAATTCTACTGATTTCAGGGACTATTCACTATACGGGAACAATGGGACTAACTACGGTTCGGTTTTCAATACATCCGGCAAGTTCGGAGGGGGCAGGACATTCAATGGGAGCAGTTATGTCTCGGTTGCCGATAGTCCTAGTCTTGATGCGAATAGGTCGATCACAATAGAATTATGGACCAAATCGATACAGCAGGAGACATGGAAAGGGTTCGTCGAGAAGAGCGCGGCGTATAGGATAATCAAGGACGCCTCACATCATATCGAGTGGACCGTATACATAGATGGGGTCGGAAAGACTGAAGTGCATGGTTCTACGATTATTGCTGACGGCAAGTGGCACCATATCGTAGGTACCTATAACAATTCCCAGTTCAAGATTTATGTGGATGGCTCACAGGATTCAGAGTCACTCTGCTGGAGGCAGGACTTGGGTACGGTAAGCTGTCCATTGATCATACCGGGCAATATAACTACTAACGGCAATGCGGTAACCATAGGTGTAGGGAGCGGCAGTTATCTAAATGGCACGATTGGTGACGTTAGGGTATACAACCGCGCCCTGTCTGCGGAAGAGATAAGCGCTTCGTATAACGCAACCGTAAATACGCTATACCACAACTTTACTGGATTATCTGAAGGCGCACATAACTTCACCGCTTACGCGCAGGACATAGCTGGAAATCTGAATCAGACAGAGACAAGGACGATAACGATAGACACTACTGGGCCCAGCGCGCCGACCGGCCTAGCGCCAGCGAACAATAGTCCGACAAACAGCACAACGCCGACATTCACCTGGAGCGCCTCAACTGATACCGGTTGTAACGGTTCTGTAACCCAGTACAATGCCACTATCTACAGCGATGATACTTGTACCGCCCAAGCGCAGTCAGGTTTCAACACAACACCTACAGGGTACACTGCTAGCACGCTATCACCGGCCAACTACACTTGGAATGTGAAAGCGAAAGACGGGCTAGGTAATTGGGGCCCGACCAGCGCATGCTACAGGATAATAATAGACACGGTTCCGCCAGTGACTAACATAACCGCGCCTCCTGATAGCTCTTGGCAGAACGCTTCCTTCGACGTGACCATAACCGATACTGACACTCTATCCGGGATAAACACTAGTGGATGCTTCTACAGGATACTCAGCAACGGGACGCAGACGCTAGGATGGACTGTTAGGACGTGCAATGCCAACGTCACTATCGCCATAGCCTCTTATTGCACGATAGACGGGCAAGACAGGTGCAGGGTAGAGGCTTATGCAAAGGATATGGCCGGGAACATAGGCAATGCCAGTGGAAGGAACTTCTCGATAATAGGAACAGCTCCTTCCAACCTGCGCGCCCTTGTCCAGGATACACCATTGAACTCTGAGAGAGGTAAGATTCTGCTGACCTGGACCGACAACACTAATTACGAAACCAACTTCTCAGTGGAGCGCAGCACAGACGGCAGCACCTTTGGGAGCATAGGTGCGACACCCGCGAATGTCAATAACTTCGCGGACGATAATCTCAACGACAGCACCATCTATTACTATCGGGTGAGAGCGAACTATTCGGGCTTAGGCTATTCTGCATACTCCAATATCGCTATGAATACCACTTACGACAGGACGGGTCCGTTATCGCCCAATCTTACCGTAACCCCGCTGGACAGCACCAACAGTATGTACCTGAACTGGAGCCATACTATACAGGTGCTTTCCGTCTATCCGTGCGGCTGCTTGATAGATGACATAGTGGCTAATGATGGAAAAGGTTTGTTCAATGTAACCTGCATGAACGTATCCGCCTTCAGCAGCAGCGGTTATAGGAACCTTAGCAGATACGACGTCGTTATGACGGATGGTGCCGATTGCTACGGTGGTTTCGGAATAAGCCAGACAGCTTCAGACGCCCTTGCCGAATATGTCAAGATAGGCAAAGGTTTGATAATAACGCATGATGTGATATGCAACGGATTAAGCGGATGGGACACCCTGCAGGATGAATTAGGGATAAGCTGTAACGGTACTGGCGCAACCTTTGACAAAGTCGTCCTTCTGGCTAGCGGTACCAGCGCCACGGTTTCGGATGCTACACATAGCTTGGTCAACTATCCGTACAAACTTGCCTCATCATTCTCCATCCAAACAACCCATGCGACGAACAATGACAGCTACAGGGACGGGAGCTATTGGTACATGACCGCATATAACGGCAGCAATGGCAGGGGTTCTCACACCCTCTGGGGCCATTCAGCATATGACTGCTCATGTGTCCTGTCTAGCGGTGCGCCAGCTGCAGGCAGTGAGGAATCCAAGTCGATAATAGACACTTTGTTCTGGGCGTCAGATGAAAAATACAGGCTCTATCGCGCAAACAGCTCTTCTGGCAATTACACAAACATAAGTGGCATGGTGACTAACAATTCGTATATAGATGCTAATGCAACTGACACCGCACCGCCAAATACGCCGGCGGCACCTGCGATTAATACCTATTCAGAAACACAACTCAATGTTTCTTGGGCTACAGTGTCAGATAATGGAACCGCCTATTATTACTATCTAATGGCGTATGACAGTGAAGGAAACGAAAACAATTTAGTAAGAGATGGGTTCATGGAGAGGGGTGATATAAACTTCTGGACTATCGTTGCGGGCAATGTCCAGAAGAATACGACTGAAGCCTATGCAGGTAATAGTTCGTTGAGGGCTGAGTATAGCGGTTCTAGCGCAAAATTCTATCAGACAATATCGAATGTGAATGGCGGAGAGACTTACTTTGCTTCAGTATGGGCAAAGACAAGTACGAGTGGAGTCTACTGGAAAATTGACAAATCAGGAGGAGTTGATGGTAACACTTATTGTGGACCACAGTTAACGGCCGATAGCGCCTGGCATCAGTACAACTGTTCATTTATGATTGATTCGGGAAACACCTCTTTCGGATTCGCATTCTTCACGTATGCAGCAGGGGCGGTTTATTTTGCTGATAGTGGTTTTGCATATAAAATCGCGAATGCGACAGTAATCACGGGGGTTAAAGACTACTACATCAACGGAACCAACGCCAACAACTGGAATGCTTCCACATACCAGGTAATATCTGGCCTTACCCCGAACACCAACTACTGTTACTCGGTTAGAGCCAGAGATAACGCGTCTAACAACGGCAGCTTCTCTGGACTATCGTGTAACTACACTGCCGCCCAGATGCCGAACATAACTGCTGTGAATTGCGGCGGTTCCAATACTACTGGCTACCACTGCAATGTCACTTTCAGCATGTACTCGAACCCGGCTAGCACTGAACACTACATAAATGAGACAACTGGCTATGGCAATGACCAGAACTGGAACTCTTCAACAAGCCAGTACCAGGATGTCGGACTAGAGCCTAACGCCCAGTACTGTTATACGATAAAGGCCAGGAACGCTAACGGTCTAGAAACTGGGTACTCGAGTGAAAGATGTGGGAATGTCAGCGATGCCTGTTATGTCAACAAAGCAGTCAATATGACCAGCAATGCCTACTGCCCAACCAACATGACAATCACCACCGCAGGCCACCTAAGAACGAATGGCTACAACCTCACTGTCAACAATACCGCGACAGTTAGGGGCATACTGAACCTCAGCGCCGGTACCAACTTTGCGTTCGAAAAGACTGCGGGCTTCGGTGACAGCAACGGAACGCTCCAAGTAAACGGCACTTCTGCAAATTACGTTATCCTCAGGGGACCATCGTCATGGGACCTAAGGAGCAATATGAGCATCACCGCAAGATACGGAGAGTTTAACGGCTACTACATGCTGACGGGCGACGGCGGCGTGGCGACGATAGACATGAAGAATGTCAAGTTAAACAACACCAGCTACGCCATTTATACCTGGTCTATGACCATTGCGAACTTCGAGAATATAGTGATAGGCAACGCCACCATCGGCATGGACCACGGCGGCTATGGCTCTGATGACGGTTATATCTTCAAGAACATAACCATGCTGAACGTCACTAATTCGATAAACATAGACGCGGGCTCTGGCAGAAGGTTCGAATTCATAAACTCTTCCTTCGACGTGAATACAGTCAGATATGATGGCGGAAACAATTACATGACCAATTACGGTGTTGTCTCGGATAACCACAATAACGTTCCGAATGACTACAAAATAGTTCTGAAAGGAAACAGCACGCTTAAGAAGAGTGAAATTACCACGGACTTCGGATCTGGCGATAATGTAACGATATACAGAAGCGTATTGGGCGGTACCTACAGTGGATCGGCCAGATTCCTAACCGATGAGAACGCCCAGCTGAAGACATGGAACGTTCCGGGTTACGGCCCAATCGGCACTAATGATGACTACATACTTGACTTCTCACCGGGCGTCAATGTAACTTTCGACGACACCGCAGGTGCAGGATTCTCTGCGAATGACAGTACTTACGGTAATACTAGAATGACGCTTAATTCGAGCGGCACTTCCACTAGTTGGATAACATTCACCTCTGCCTCCGGAAAGTATCCGACCAACCATTGGACTGGACCAAGCACGCAATGGTTACAGGATGGGATTATGAATTATACAAAAGTCCAGGGCCATGTGAGCTGGGCCAAGTCCAATACAGGAGTCGGAGGGGTTGACAATTGTATATTTGAGGGAGCGACCGGCAACGCTGTGTTCATCAGAGACTGGAATCCGAATTCATACAATGTCATAGTGAGAGACTCAGCTTACGGCTTGCTAACATACGGCTATGGCAAGTTCATAAATTGGACCATTACCAACATCACTGGAACCAACTACCATATTGCCAGAGGATGGGGATTGGATTGGCCGACTGAGTTCATAAATTCAAGTTTTGATGAAGACAAAGTGGAATTTTACGGTGGTGGAGATGCCAAGGAATCCGCAATATCTGATAACCACAACAACGTGTCAAACAGGTACCTGATTTGGACAAAGAGCACAGATTGGTTGAACAAGTCCTACATAACTTACGACTTCAATAGCACTGATAATGTGACAGTGAAGACTGGTCTGTTCCACATAGACGAAAATGGTGAGCTGGCAAACTTGACCATAAACACGAGCGCTGCGGTAAAGGTGGTCGGCAACAGCGCCTTGAGGATGTACGGGAACCTGACGCTGGCCGGCGACCTGAATGTCACGCAGGGCAAGCTAATAGACATCTCGCTTAATGCGACCAAGTTCAGCCTCAACGGTTCTAACGTGGCGGTAAAGAACTTGCTGTCCATCCCACCGGACTTAGACACAGTATTCAACATCAGCAGATACGTGAACATAACCGATCTTGGCAGCGGGATGATGAGTCTTAACGTCTCTTACGTCGAATCAGAGATAGGTTGCTCCGAGAGCAGGCTGAGGATGTATCAGTATATCGGGGGCACCTGGATCGCGCTGGCAAACACCGGTCCTGACACAGCGAGGGATGTTGTCTATGCCAACTCTGTATCTACCTTCGGCCTGTTCGCTCCTATGTGCAACAAGACCGGCTGGCTGAACATATCCTCCCTAAGCCCAGCGGCAGGGACATCGCAGTACGTGGCCCAATACGATACGTTCAACGTCTCCGCCAATGTCACCTGCATGAACAACAACTGCGGAAATGTCCTGGGCACTCTAAGGTACAACTCTTCTGGCACAACGCCCAATGCCAACATAACCACGACCATGGGTGCTACGCCGTTCTACATAATGCCCGGAAACAAGAGTTCATGCGCCGCGTTGAACAAAGGCCAGACCTGCGCGATGAACTGGACAATCAACGCAACGGGTAATCCAGGTGCGCACTATTGGTTAGATTTGCTGGCTACTTCATCCGATCCTAACGTCTCATCCAACGAGAGTGGCGATTTCCAGATAAAGATAGCTTACAAGGCCGGCTTATTGAACATAACGCTGGTAGCACCGAATATGAGCTCCAGTGTACTCAGATACAGGTTCTTTGATATAAACGCCACCATAGTCTGCGTTGGAGATCCATGGTCCGCATGCCAGGGAGTCACCGCGAGAGTATGGTATAACTTGACCTCTTCACTGCCCAATACTCTCTTGAACACAACGATGGGCGATGTTCCGTTCTATACCAACGGGAGCAATCCGGCCACCTGCGCCAATATGAGCCAGGGCCAGTCCTGTATCTTGAACTGGGTGGTCAATGCTACAGGCGAGTTCCAGACCGAGTGGCTCTTGAACGTCAGCGTTAATGCGACTCAGCTCTGGGTACTGCCTAACAGCACTCCTAACTTCAAGCTGGTAATAACTCCAATAACCGACTGCGGCTCTTACACCAACTGCGAGCATCCCGATTGTCTGTATTACGTGGACGAGATAATCACGATAGAGTCAGCGGACGCCACTCACAAGGTGGGCTCTCACATTAGGAGATGCTGGTCATGAAGATAGGACGACTGACGATAGCAACGGAACTGGCTGACACGGCTTTCAGAAAGGTTAGAGGACTCATGCTTAGAAGAAAACTGGACAAAGCTCTGGTTTTCCTCTTAGACCGCGAGACGAAGATAGGGGCGGCAATCCACTCCTACTTCGTCCTTTTTTCTTTTGACATAATCTGGCTGGACGCGGGCAAGAGGATAGTGGACATGAGGACAGTGGGGCCGTTCAGGCTGATGGAAGTCCCTAAAAAGGCGGCTAAATACTTCATCGAGCTGCCCAAAGGCTCTATTAAAAAATCGGGCGTCAAGCTAGGGCAGAAGATTAACCTAGATTAGCCGAATCCTTTCAAAAAATCTATTTATGCGCTGTTTCTCAGTAAGAATACATGCGATTAGTGATAGACCAGACTAGATGTACCAAGTGCGGAAAATGCCTCGAAGCCTGCCCAAAACTGCCGTACAAGAAAGACTATAAGATATTTGACTGCTCCTGCCAAGACAAAAAGTGCCTCTATTCCTGTCCTAGAGAGGCTATTTTCGAGACCAACGGGATTGTAGCGATAGACAAGAAAAAGTGCAATGGCTGCGGGGACTGCCTGAAGGTTTGTGAGAGAAAGGCCGTCGTCAGACAAATCAGCTATTTCTCCAAGTGCGATCTATGCTTTGAGTCGGGAAGGCGCAGGTGTATCGAAGCCTGCCCTGAGAAAGCAATCAGCCTGGAGCATGACGAGTTTGAGAAAGAGAGGATACGGGAGATAATAGGCTGGAGGAAGATTAGATACGATATTGAGAAGAAGCTAGAGGACAATGACGGCTTCCAGATAGTCAGGGTTCGGGGCAAGGAAGAGCCTATATTCTCTATCCGGATCAGAGAGATAGGCTATGATGAGGCTCTATTGATATCAAAAGTTTTAGAAGAGTTCAGGGACAGCTCCGACGACTATGATGAAAAAACTATCGTCGAGATAATCGATAGCTATTGCGCTAAAAACAACATAGTTCTGAGCAAGGAGGAGAGAGAGTTCATAAATGGCCAGGTTAGAAAAGAGGTATTAGGCTATTCTGTGCTGGACGATTTTGTGGGAAAGAGCTGCCTTGAGGAGATAGCTGTCCTGAATGAGAATAGTCCGATTTATGTCTATCATAAGAGTTTCGGCTGGCTGGAGAGCGATATCCAGATAGAGAACGGAAAGAAGATAGTCGATTTGATTAACAAGATGTCGCGCGGCCTGGGCAGGAGAGTCACATTGCAGAGGCCTAAACTGAACGCCGATATAAAACTGGGGAGGATCCATGCGGCGATAAGCCCGATAGCCTCCGGAGCGACTCTGACCATCAGGAAATTCAACAAAGAGCCGTTCACTCCTTACGATCTGATCAACAACAAGACAGTGACTTCCGAGGCTCTGGCTTTCCTCTGGCTCGCTGTCCAGTGCGACTTCAACATGCTCATCTGCGGCAATACTGGCTCAGGCAAGACCAGTACTTTGAACACGCTCTTCTCCTTTGTGCCTAAAAACGAGAGAATCATAGTGATAGAAGAGACGCCTGAAATAGTCCTTCCGCACAAGCACCAGGTCAAACTCGTGGTCAATGAAGACCTCAAGATAAAATTTGAGGAACTCATTACCGATACTCTCAGGATGCGACCTGACCGGATTATAGTCGGCGAGGTCAGGAGCGCGGAAGAGTCGAAGGCATTGATAAACACGATGCTAGCTGGCCAGGGAAAGGGGTCATTCTCCACCTTCCACGCGCAGAACGGGCGAGAGGCTATAACGCGGTTGAAGAGCCTGGGCATATCAGAAGCCGACCTTTGCTCTCTCGACATAATCGTTGTACAGAGAAGATGGACGCGCTATAGAAACGGACCGGAGGATGTCAGGAGGATAATAGAGATAGATGCGGTCAGGAAAGATAGTCTAGATATAGCGAAGCTTTTCGAGTATGACCAGAAGAAAGACTGTTTGAGGAGGAAGGACATCTATGGCACCGAGCCGTTCAAGAAAATCTGCTTTAATTTCAGTTTCGGGAAGAAAAAATTTGAGCAGGAATTAAAGGAAAGGATGAAACTCCTCGAGAGCAGGCCGGCCAGTTTCGAGGATTTCTTCCAAAGCTCTAACAGGGTGATGGGAAAATGAATGAGATAGATGCCTTGATAGACAGGTTCTCCTTCGCGCCAAGGTATTTCTCAGCCAAGTTCAGGAAAAAGCTCGCCAAAGATATTTTCCAAGCGAAGATAGACTATAATCCTGATGATTATCTCTCGCTCTCCTTCGGCATAGCGCTCGTCTCCTCGGTCTTCTCCCTACCTCTTCTCTCGCTCTCTCTCGATTATCTGCCTCTCTCAATACTGGTTTTCGTGCTGGTCTTTTTCTCCATGGTCAGGTATCCGGCAATCAGAAAGAGGGGGATGGCCAAAGCGGTTGAGAAAGAGTTGCCTAATAGTCTTAGGATGATGGGGATAGAGCTTAACATGGGTCTGCCGTTCGAAACATCTCTAAAGAATGTCTGTTCCAATTCTGCGCTCGGGAAAGAGTTAAAGCACATCTTGAAGAACATAGAGAACGGCTCGAGCGTCCAGGAGGCGTTCAGCTCCTTCTATAACCGGATTGATTCCAATTTCGCGAGAAGGGCTTCGGCGCAGGTAATAGCCGCTTATGAAAAAGGGGGTTCTGGCGAGACACTCAAAAAGCTGGCGGACGAGCAGGAGTCTATCTTGAGGGCCAGGCTGAAGGAGTACCATGGCAAGCTGACCGTCTATTCCCTCCTCTTCATAGCAGCTTCCGCAGTCTTCCCCGCTATCTTCCAGGCTTTCGTGATAGTGGGTTCGTCTTTCCTGAGCATCGATTTCTCCCCGACGCAGGCGCTATTGGTACCCATTCTGCTCTTTCCTTTAATCAATATCGCGCTGTTCGTTATGGTCAGGTGGAAAAGCCCATGATTGGCAGGATGGTCAGGAGATACCGCGAGGAAAAGAGGAATAGGGAGATTGAGAATCACATAGTCGAGGCCCTTTATCAGGCATCCTCTGTCTCCAGCTACACCAATTTCGAGAACGTGCTAAAGTCTATTGCCGAGTCGGACTATGGTGTTCTCAGCGGCGAGTTCAGGAAAGCCTATAACGAGATTAAGAAAGGGGAGAGTGTGGACAACGCATTAGAGAAAATGGCGAAGCGGAACAGTTCAATCATTTTAAAACGGGCGTTGAATATTCTGGTGAGCGGGTACAGGACCGGGATAGACCTTTCAGATGCGCTTAGGGAGGCAGCAGATGATATAGGGAAGACCATGGAGATTTATCGGGAAAACAGGGCGTCGATGACCGTAGAAAAATACACTATCCTCTTCGCAGGCGGGTTTATAGTGCCTCTGATCCTTGGCTCCATGATATCTCTTGTCGGCAGCCTTGACCTATCGTCTCTCTACGAGTTCGGGGTCGGGAGCAGCCAGAGCAAAGAAGTCCTATCGAACGCAGTGCTTGGCAACCAGATATATGTAATAATCTATTCCATAATGGCTTCTCTCTTCGTTGCCTATCAAGAGAACAGGATCGAGAATTCGCTGGCTTATATCCTGTTTCTTCTGCCCTGCTCGATAGTGTTGTTTAATCTGGCGCAGTATTCGAACCTTCTCTCAGCCATATAAAAATAGAAGGGGGTTATTGCTCCACTATTATTGTCCCCTGTGCCGCTTGGTTTAGCGAGTCGTGATATGCGAAAGTCCCTGCAGTGTTGAATGTATATGTCCAGACTTGATCCTGGTATCTGGCCATGGAATCGAAGCCTGCTGCATCGCTAACTAGGCGATGGGCGAACTGGTCCCTGAACACCCATCTCACCGTGTCACCAACCTTTATTGTCAGGGTGCTGGGTGTAAAGCCGTTTACCCTGGCGCTCACATCATACTGCTGCGGTTGCCCTTGCTGCTCGGTTTCATTGCGCGCTCTCTCTTGTATTCTAATCCTGCCGTCGTCTCCTATCGTCAGATTCAAATCGGCCATTATCCTCTTGCCCTCGCCCATAGTTCCATTCTCGTCCATGCCTGCCTCTTTCTGGACTTCCCTCTCCGCTCTAATTCTCTTTACTTTCCCATCAGTTATGTTCAGCTCCACGTCCTTACTCACATCCACTTTAATCACCGGCGCCATGATTATAACGCCGTCGCCCGTGATGTGTAGTGAGTCGTTGAGGTTGAAATCCAAAGACACTAGAGAAGACTTGTTGGCGGTCACCATGAAGGCGATGTTTATGTCAATCTTCCCGCTAGGCAACTTTGCTGTCTGTTCCACGCCATTCAGAACTACTTTCACATCGGATATGTAGAGCCTGACTATATTGTATTCGCCAGATTTGAGATCCACCGAACTCACGAGCTCTTCGACGCCCGTCAACTGTAGCAGGTCATAGGTCTTGGACTCGTTCAGGACTGTAATCCAGGCGCCCCCATCATCTCCGCTTTCCGAGGTGTTCTCTCCAACGCGCACTTCTCCGCAGGCATTGTCAATCACCTTGCATCCAGTGACATTGAACTCTCCCAGGCAGTTTATCCCGCAGAGCGTTCCATTGAGCTCTTCAGGGGTCTGGCCTTCTGGATAGCACTTACACCCGCACAAGGACAGGCTGCATTTGAGCGCCTCTGTCCCGACCCCATGCAGCTCTATCTTATTTATAGTCACGTCGACGCTAGTCACATTCGTCATGTCCAGCTGCTTGTCAGTTATAGAAAAGTAGACAGTTCCTGTGGTTATAGCCCCGGGACCTGTAGACTCTTGCCCCACGCAGCTAAGAAGGACTATAACGCCGATAACAAACACAAATGGAATCGCTTTCATCAGATTACCTCCGAACACACTATAATTTAATAGGACATACTTATATAAATACTATTACAATATTATACGGTGATAAGTGATGCACCCTGAAATAGTTCTCACGAAAAAAGTCAACCTGAAAGATTACATTCTAATCGAAGGTTTTCCCGGCATAGGGCTTGTAGGAACTATCGCAGCGGGCTATATCGTCGAAAAGAGGAAGATGGAGCCCATCGGCTATATCACATCGGACAAGTTCCCGCCCATGACCACCATACACGAGGGAAAGCCTTATTTTCCTGCTAGAATCTATCGCGACAGGAAAAGCGATTTCTGCGTCCTTTTCGCCGAGTTTGTCGTGCCTGCCAGCTCCGTCCACGACCTATCCGAGCTGATTCTCAATTTCGCCAAGCAGAAGGGCATAAAGCAGATTGTGTCTCTCGCCGGAATGTCGAGCCAGAAGGAGGCCAGCCAGGAGATTTACGGCATCGCCTCTAACGAGGAGATGGCCGACTATCTCAAGCTAAAGAAGATTAAGCTAATCCAGGAAGGCGTTACTACCGGAGTATCGGGCGTTCTTCTGGCCAAATGCGCCTCAGAAGATTTCCCTGCGTTCAGCCTCTTAGCCGAATCCAAGGGAGGCTATCCCGACCCCAGGGCCTCTGCTGTCCTGCTAGGCAAGCTAGACGCGCTGATAGGACTCAAAGTCAACATAAAGGCTCTTCTCGAGGAAGCGGGCGTGATAGAAACGAAGATGAAGAAGATGATGGACCAGATTAAGAAAGAGGGCGGAGTCTATCAAAAGGTCAGCGAAGATTATCCGTCCATGTATGAGTGAGGTCAGATGTTCGATTTAAGAGAATTCTGGAAATTGATGTCTCCTCGGCTAACCGTGCTAGTAACTACCGTCGACTCAAAAGGGAAGCCGGATGTCGCACCTTTTTCTTTCGTCTCTCCCGTTTCTTTCGACCCGCCGCTCTTGATGGTGGCGATAGGGGTCAACAAACATTCGTACTGGAACCTTATGCGAAAGAAGGAGTTCGTTGTGAACATCCCGACAGAGAAATTGCTAGACAAGGTCTGGATAGCCGGAGAGAAGTGGGATGCCGAGGTCTCAAAGATAGAAAGAGCCGGCCTTCAGACGAGCAAGTCCGAGAAAGTTGGCCCTCCCAGACTTACCGAATGCGTGGCCCATATCGAATGCTATCTCGAAGACGCTAAGAAATACGGCGACCATGTGATTGTAGTGGGAAGGGTGGTCTCGGTCAGTGTCAATGAAGAGTATGTGGATGAAGAGGGAAGACTGAAAGTAGATTTAGTCCGGCCTCCGTTGCATGTCTCAGAAAACGTGTTCGCCTTCCCTTATGTCACAAAAAAAGCCTAGACCTCGCCCTTGACTATAACGTCCTTCTTGCAGTGCGGACAGGTATAAAAAACTAGTTCTCCTTTCCTTTCTATCTTGTCAGCACAATTGGAGCAGAAGCCTTTCCCGCAATAAGGACAATAGACGATAGTACTCTTGGTCGAACCGCAGTTAGGACAGCCCAGCCCTTTCTCCCTTGGTATCTTCTCCCTCTCAGCAACGCCGGCCAGATCTCCTTTCGCTATCCCTGCTAAAGTCTCCATGTCCTTGTCGCTTATGCTGCCCATCTCTTCCAGGCTGCCCAACTCATCCAGCGAGCCTATCTTCTCCAAATCCTCCACATCCAGCCCTTCGCCCAGTTCCTCTATAGACAGCTCAGTGGCTGGCGCGCTTTCCTTGAACAGCTCCTTCTCATAGCGCTCTCGTTCCTTCTTCTCGCTGGCCCTGAACATATCGGTTTTGACTTCCTCTATCATCTCGCCCCTTCTCTCAGTGTATCTTCTCCTTCTCTCGCTCTCTTCCGCCCTGCTCTCGATAGGCTTCCCCTCAGGCACTCCCATCGCCTCTTCTCTGGCCTTTCTCGCCTCTTCCTCCATCCGCTGCTGCTCCAGTCTCTCTCGGAATCTTTCTCTGGCCGACTGTACGTACTTCTGCTCTTCTTGGGGTATTATTTCCGGCCTCTCTGGCTCTTGCTGCTTTATCGGCTCTGTTTTCTCCACGATCAGCTTTTCCTCCTCGGGACTATAGCTCTCCCTGACAAAGGCGCCTCTCTCAGATATCTGGCGCTCTTCCAGCACGCGAGGCGGCGTTGTCCTGGGCCTAACCTGGACTTTCTTTTCAGGCTCAGGCGGCACTTCCATCTTGAAGACAGGAATAGCCACGGTCACTTCTTTCTTGCCGAAGGCCGTATGTTTTATCTCCAACAGACCGGTGAAAATCAATGTCCATAACGGTATGAATATGAGGAAATTCAGGCCGACAAAATACGAGACAACCATGGAAAGGGCGAAGAGTATTATCCCTATTATCCCCGATAGGCCCAGCTTCGCCTCTCTTGGGACTATCCTGATATCCGGGATGCTGAACCTTAGGAGCAGATAGCCGAAACTGAGGCTGCCCAGGAACGAGATGATATATACTAACGACCAGAATATGTCAAGCAGTTCAACCATGTAATCACTTTACAGCAAACATTTTTAAATAATAAACACGTGAGAGTATATATGACTAACGTTGTCAATCCAGTAGCTGATCCGCTAGGTTTTATAGTGTTTTTCTTCATCTTTGGGGTCGGGGAGGACCTGCTTGGAACTTTGCTCAAACTATCTATCCTCTCTTCTGTTATAGTATTTCCCTTCGTTCTGCTCGGGAAATTGGTCTATAACTGGGTTGAGAAGAGCGTCAAAAGCATTCATTTGGTAAAACTCTTCCTGACCAGTTTGATAACCGTCTTTCTCTTCATAATAATAATCAGGCTATGGTATGTGCTCTGGGGCTCGAAATTCCTGGCGATTGGGGCTGGCGACTTCTTACTCGGTTTTGCTCTCGCGGTAGTTGTGGCTTTCATTTTTGCTATAGTCGGTGATTTCCTGAATCACGTAGTCCATAAGCAGTGGCAGGTCCCACAGGGATTAACGCTGTATGTGATAGATTTAATAGTTTGTTTTGTGTTCTTTGTAGTGGTGTCTATAGCCATCTATTTAGGGGGTGTTTGATATGCCGTTGTTCAAAAGAAAGCTCTCGGAAATCTTTAAATGGGAAAAGGCATTGAAGGGAGAAGAAAGAGAAGCGCTGCACAAATACTTTGGCGAGCAGATGATACATGCATATGTTACCACTCCACAAGGCAAGGAAATGGAACTTAAAAACACCTTTGATCTAATAAAAAAGAGGGATCCACCAAAAACGCCAGAAGAAGAAAAATATTTAAAAAACGCTATAGGGACCTCATTTCGAGAGCATTGGGATCCCTTTATGACCTATGGAGCATTTAAAATCATTTCATCTACTTTTGGTAAGGAAAAATTTGATGAAAAGTTGAGAGACGTCTATAACAGAGCGAGGGCGAACAAGCGGCAGCTTGTCGACGAGGTGATGCTCGACTTCTGTACGCCCGAAGAAAGGGAAACCAGCATAAAGGAGGCTAAAGAATATGGGCTTCCTATATGGGAAGTGGCAGATTTGAATAGTAATTTCAAAAATATAGATAAAGACCTTAAAACAGAAATATATGCCATCGCAAAAAAGGGAAATATGGTTCCGAGAGAAGTTATTAAGATGATAGTTGAAAAGCGTAAGAAGCTTTAAAAATAGGGGATTAGATGAAAAAAATATTACTCATCATATTGTTCATGGGGGTTGCATTTAGCGTATTCAATGATTTGAGCAATGACACCAATTATGGATGCGAGAATAGTACGGGTATATGGAGATGCCACACGCCCACCGCACTGGGTGACTCTTATGGAAAATTCTCCGGAGATATAGCTTGTTTTTCAACGCAGGCATCAACGGTAGACCAAGGATGTTTTGCTGCCATAGAACTCCAAGAGAATGCATATGCCAATGACTGCAGTTATTCCTTCAATGATAATCAACTTGTCTATAATCCTTGCGACAATATCACACTAAATAAGGGCGAATTCATTCTAACAACGCTCGACCCACAAGATTTAGACCTCTCTAATTGCGATGCCTTCCGGGTAAATACCACGTATGTGCATGAGTGTGGTGTCGACGGCAAATCAATAAAATTTAATGGTTTAGTCGATATTAGTAACATGAGCAGTCCAATTGTATTCATAACCAAAATGGAATTTCAAGGCTTCGATACATTGTCGTTTATTACAAGCAATCTGCTGTATATAATATTAATAATCGTTATAATCATAATTGCTTATTGGGTATTTGCTCCTCACAAATTAATGCTTAAAGAAAAGGCGGTTCAAAAAGAGCAGACCTTGACTAAACGCGAGAAGAGATATGGGAGAAAATTATGAACACTGAGATAAGAGGAATCTGCGCATTTATACTTTCAATCATGATTTTCTCTATCCTTACCCCTTTCGCTTATGCAATTAAAGAGCCGCAGACTGTTGAGCTATCGGTGCAGAAGCAGGTTAGCTCAAGCTGCTCTAACAATGTCTGGTTTGATGAATTAGATTGGAGCGAATACCAGAAGCTTATAAATAGCACGGTGCAAACTATCGATGGTTTTGGAAATAAAGCGATACAGGCGCAGGAAGCAGCGGCTGAGAAAGCTGGCGTAGGAACAAATCCGGATGTAATTAATACAAAACATATATTCTTGCCCGGCGTTAATGGCCAGCCCGCACTGCTATATGATGTGATGAAGAAGAAAGCAGTTGATCCGAACACCGCCTGTCACCTAAATAATCTGTTCTCAAGCGGCAGAGTAGCATATGCAACAAGACTGGTCGATACATTGAGGTATTGTTCCACTGCAAGTAATGTCTATTGCGACAAGACTTTGACTTCTGCCGGCATAGAGAAGATTCTTGAGAGTAAGCAGGGCATGAATTCAACTAATATGGCGGAAAAGCTTAGCCAAACACAGTTGAATGCGCTGGAACAGAGTGCACCAAGCGCAGTTGTTGAAACCAGCGATGCCAAAATAATACTCAATGCAGATACGAATCTATTTTTCCCTGAAACAATCACAGAGTTTGCTAGTTTCATAAGGAGTCTAAACTGGGTAGACACATGGATAGCATTTGCCAATGGTGCCTCAATGGTACGTTCTATTCCGGATTGGGCAAAAGGCATAAAGGGAATCTATGGGCGGGGTGGAGCGCTATTGAAGGGAATGGTTTCAAGGGCGAGCGTAGGAGAAATGGCTTCCAAAATAGCTATAAATCCTAAATACACCGAAACGCTTGGTGAGTTATCAACCCAATTGAAGAGTAGTTTGGATTTAACTAAGCCCAATGATGCATCAACAGTCGCATCAACTCTAACAAATTTGAGAAAAGTTGCTCAAGAATCTGGAGATACTGCAACGGTGACAAAGTGTGATAATGTCATAACAAAATTAGGCTTGGTAGGAACTGCAGATAAAGATGGGATGGTGATAATAACGCCGGCAGTGACTAGAGCAAATCCGATGACAGGTGCTATTGAAGAGATAACGCCGGCAGTAAAAGAAAGTGTTACTAACTTAGCGACCGATGTCAGGAATGGGATGGGGGACATTATTGGGGGTAACAAAATGCCCGAGACTTGGGCAGCTATAAAACAACTCCCAGCGAGCGTAAAGGGGACTAAGGCAAACATGGCAACACTGGCCATAGGGGCTCTTCTCAGGACTAGAGGAGGATACCTTGGCTACTTATTGGCAGCAACCCAGGCAACCCAGTCATTTTTCATGGGTGCATTATGGTTTAGAAATAGCATATTGACAAACCCGCAGTTCAATGCACAAGGCGTTGTTGAGTTTGATCTAAACAATAATATAGCTAATTACGTTGATAAAAGGGATGAAACCCATTTCCTTGATGTAAAGAAGACATACATGATACCGGCTTTAAGTAACTTTTTAACGAACATAGTAGACAGATTTTTCATCTCAACCGCCGGTCTTGAAAGGAAGGATGCCTCAGAGTTACAGAATAAAGTGAAAAACATTCAGGATATAGTATTTATCTTGGACCAGGATGCAATAACATCTAATTCAGACAATAGCAAGGCAATCAACACGATAGCACAAAGTAAAAATAGTGATTATTGGACTTTCTTCTCAAAATTCCCAAGCAGCACGTTGATATATAATTTCGAACATCCACTCGGTTATACGCCCAAGGGCAAGAGCGCTCTTTTCCTTGGTTTGAGGAATATCAATATCTATGGGATATCTGGCATGCCAAACGAGTGGTTTACAAGCCCGATAGACACTGGTCTGCCTCTGCTAAGAACGTTGAGAGATGTGTCTGGCATCTTAACGCTTTTAGGGACAGCTCCGGCCGGATTTTTGCTTCTCGGTGGAGCCGCAGGTGGAGGTGCGGCTAGCTTGGCTACAATCGCTGCAACGTGGCTTGGTTACAGATTTACGGTTGATTTAAGCAGGGGCGGGTATGATGCGATGTTTGATACAACGAGCATAGACCCGAATGTCTTGTGCAAAAACAAATTTACTCCAGATGATAAAAAGGTCATAAGAATACTCAAATTCGCAAGAGCTGCGCTTGCTACTGGTTCTGCCGCAGCAATGGGTACGAAAGCCACGCCCTTTGTATTAGTTGGCTTCGCTTTTGACATAACCCAGCTTGGGGCTAACTTTTTAGAGAGCAACACGATTGATAGGATAACGAAGGACCTCCAGACGTGTGTGGACACTGACTTCGAAGTGCTGGCATTGAAGGACATACCAAATGCCAAAGAGCTCCAAAACCAAAGTAAAGATTTCCTGTCACCATTGAAGGCCGATGCGCTGAAAGTATTCAACATGCTGTCTCCGGAGGTAGGAGCGCAGTTTGATAGCCTCGCGGCAAACATGAAGGTTCAGGTCATGCATCTACAGGTGAACGCAAAGGACTTGCCATTAGCGAGTGTCGTCGGAACAGAGGTTTATAACGTCCACTTCAAAGACGCCAACATAAGATGGTTCCAAGGGGCAGGCTGCAACATAGACTTTTGCCAGCAGTCTGGGAATGGTTACAAGTGCATGACACAGAATGGTTATAGGCTAATCGACGAGAATGGAAATCCGATTCTCGATGGTATACCTCAGGCATTGAGCCTTAGGATGAAGATGGATGAGGGATACGTGGGAATAGTGCAAAGAGTCTTGGAGGTCAAGAAGGAGAATGGCAGTTTATTTGATATTCACCCACAGAATGTCGTGGTCTCTAACCCGTGCCTTAAACAGAGTTTGGTGAACCTGACTGGAACGACTAGCTTTGCCTCAAGCGCGCAGGATAAGGCGATTAGTGATGCTTTCGGGGACTTCGAGGCAATCTATACGCCAGAGGCCGAGATATGGTTTGACGGAAATGATGCAGCAGTACAATTCTCGGATGAAAAAGTTTGTTCTAATGGTGTAACCTACGGAGCGAGGGAAGTTGTCAGGTTCAATGATACTTATATTAAAGTATACAGAGACACTGATGGAAAAATTGAGATAGTTGGAAACGATAGCCAAGTTAGATGTGACTTCAAGCTAGGAAGCGAAGGTGCGATAGGATTCTCCAATGCTTTGATTAGGTCGGGCTTCGCACAACCAAAGACCGAGAATATGAAAGCAGTCGACTTCTCCGACGTTTATCATGTGTTTATCTACAACCTGATTAGCGCTGACAAGAGTGAAATCAGCAAGTATTCTACGGAGGAATGCACGTTGCCTGATGGTACGAAGGGGATAAGACCGGTCATAGAAACAGACGACCCGATGCAGACAGAGCAGTGGAACACGTTACTAGCGGGAATGTGCTATGCCAACATCAAGGGAACGGGAAATTCATCAGTCAACTTCAACGACAGCATGGTGACTGTGGTTGACCCGACTGGCGTAATGAAGACGTACAAAGTTCTCGGATTTGATTATAACTGCGGTGGCGGGCTTGGAGGCTATAGGGTACAGGACGAGAATGGAGTTGAAAGCTGTTTATACATGGAGAGAGGACCAGATGGCCAGCCGCAAATGAGGGTCAATGCGCAATCCCCAATACCGCTGCTTTGGGCTACTGGCCTTGGCGGCTCAATGATGTACGATCCGAGCAGCGGCAGGATCTCAATCAAGAACGAATTCCCATTCGCTATTAATCCTAGCTACAGTGTCTATGGTGGAGGCGGGCTGGGCATGATAGTGCCGGGTGTAGCTCCTTGGGGCGGGAAAGCCACAGAGACGACTGGAGCAGAGCAGACTGGAATCAATAAGATACTGGCCGCCTTGCCGTGGATGCCAGATGGTCTAGAGCTAGCCCTATTTGCTATCGCTCTAGCCGGCGGATTGCTCTTTGTAAGGATAAGGTTTAGGAAGGAGAAAGGACCCTAATTCTGAGCGCTGGTGATGCTATGAAGGAAGTCAGACCCATCGAGATAAAGGACAAGATGACAGTGAATCAGCTAGTAGAGGCTTTCGGCAAGTCTGGCGTGTTCCAGGCAGGCAATCTGGCCAAAGCGGTCGACATATACGAAGAGATGCTGAAGAAGAGAAACTCGGTGATGCTCGCTTTCGCCGGGGCCATGGTACCAGGCGGTATGCGAAAGGTTATAGCCGACCTGATTAGAGATGGGATGGTCGACCTGGTAGTCACAACGGGGGCCAATATGACTCATGATCTGGCCTCTGCCTTTGGTGAGAAGTATTATGTCTGCGGCGATAAGGTTGATGATGAGCAATTCAGGAAGAAGGGGATCTCTAGGATATATGACGTAGCATCACCAGATTCAACCAGCATCGGATTTGAGAAAGGGATCCAAAAAGTGTTCTCCGATATAAAGGAGGATTACTATTCAACGCCAGAGCTGATGAGTGAGATAGGCCAGAGGATTAAGGACAAGAACAGCATAGTCAGGCAGGCGTATCTGAAGAAAATCCCGTTATTTGTTCCGGCGCTCGAGGATTCCATTCTGGGAATACAGCTCTGGATCCATTCGCAGGACAGGAAAGTCAAGCTGGACCCGTTAAAGGACATAAAGCAGATAACAGACTGGGTTTACGACCATAAGAACCGCGGCGCAATCTCTCTTGGCGGCGGCGTTCCTAAAAACTTCGCTTTACAGTCGGCTCTGATTCCCGGCCCGCACAACTACGCTATCCAGGTGACTCTCGACAGGCCTGAAAGCGGCGGTCTCTCTGGCGCTACTCTGGAGGAGGCCATCTCCTGGGGAAAACTGACCAGAAAGAGCAAGTTCGCGTGCGTCTATTCAGATAGCACGATAGTATTCCCGATGATGGTCGCTGCCGTAAGAGAGAGACTCAGTAGTAGAGCTTGATGATGACGTTTATATCCGGCGTTATTTTCACGGAAGAAGTATAAATCGTCGTGCTAACCGGCTCTGGCGTGTTAAACGGATAGCAAGGCGTTGCACCTAGCCCTGCGCCCTCGAAGCAAAGTTTCGTATTCTGCCCGGCGGGTGAAGAGGCGGTTATGTTCTGCCAAACGAACCTTGCATCGCCGTCCAGATAAGCTTCAATATCCGCTTGGTTTGTAGTGGTTAGCTTTTTTTCCAGTTCGTTCCAGAACCACTTGCCTTGCTCGTCTTTTGCGTAATGCAGCGCTATGAGAGCGTTGCCTCCGTACTCATAGTTGTATATCGTGTTTATCTGGGTGGTGGTTGATGAGGAGTAGATTCCGGCGACAAAGAGCAGGAGAGTTGCAGCTCCCGAAGCGACTAACATGAAAATCAACGCGTCCATTATTGCTGCCTGACCTCTCATATCATCCCTTCCAAGTGCATAACATCATTGTATGTAACTCTATCTTTCCTGCATCATTCATTGCCACAAGATAGCTGAACCTGAGCGATTCAATAGAGCAACTGTTTGTATCGCTTTCTAGATAAACGTCATAATTTAAGTTATATGACTTGGCGACATAGTCGGCGTTTGGATTGCTGTCTAGGTCATCTCTCGCCAGAACTCCTTTGTCCATGACCGCCCTGCCTATCTCTATCGATCCTTTAAGCATGTCCATGTCCGCTATTTTTTGGTTGTAGACGTTGATGACATAGACAACTGAAGAGAAAAACAGTCCCATGGCCAGCATCAGCGCTATTATTGACGGCAAATCATCTCCGATAGGCCCTATGAATCCTTTTCTCATGCTAACACGCTGTACAAGATGAATCGAAATATGAGGAGCTGCATGCTTGGAAGCAAAGCTCTATCCCGTTGCTGGCATCTTTCTTCACTATGAAATACCTGTGCTTGCTCGACAAAAGCTTGAATCCACCGGCTACAGACGGCTTGAGCTGAACGTCTTTGCTGGTCATGAAGGAGGAGGCCGCAGTGTACGTCGGCGGGTTATCGCCCCAGCCGATAGCCACATAGACTATCTTCCCATCAGGCGACAATGTACTGTCCACATTGACTGTGAAAGACTTCAGCTTGGTCACGTCAGAGCTTCCTCCGGTCTCTGGCAACGTCTTGGGAATAGGGACTACTGTCTGGGAGGAGATAGTATTGGTGTATAGTGTTGTCTCTATCGCGTCCTTTATCTGCATCGCCAAGGCCTGTGCCGAGTCTGTAGCCACTTTGTCGCTGGTGAGTCTCATGAAGCCTATGACTGTCGAGAAAGTGACCAGCAGAAAGACTAACATCACTATCTTCGAAAACATCCAGACGGAGATGCCTCTCATTTCACACACCGAGCTGCTCCAAGTCTATCTCATTACTTGACACTTTTGTAATCTTGAAACCGTAGGACTTTGCCCTCCATCCACAGTCTAAATATTGTGGGTCGTTCCAGCGGTCATAGGAGATTTTACTCAAATCAGTTTCTGGACAAGTGGTGGGAGCATTTATGAAACTTATAGTAACGCCCGTGGGTATGTTCAGCATTTCAAGCCATAATTGTGAAGACCTTCCGGTGGAGTCCTTGGCAACCGCGACAATCTGCAGGCAGTCGTCCTTGCCTAACTTGCTCATACACGTGCTAGATAGGCCCTGTATCAGCCTGACTGACTCAAGCTTTCCGCCGCTGCCTATCTCTGAAAAGTCGACATGGACTATCTTGGTCGTGCCTATGCCCCCTTGATAGACTAATTCTAGATTTCGAGCCAAGGTAGACAACGAATCTTTAAGTTTTTGCTCATACAGCGAACCGGAAATGTTCTGGTATACATAGAAACCGAGGATTACCACGAATGTCAGCAAGGTCACTGCCAATAATAGCTCTATTGGTGCCTCTTCCTGCCCCTTTCTCATGAGATTATCTAAACAAAACTAGTTTATAATAGTTTAGAAGAACAGGAAGGGGACACTAGTCTTAGCGTATTCGGCGGCGGATTGGAACATTGGTTTGGCTATCGCGAAAAGTAAAATCGCCGCAATAGCGATAATTACCAACATGTATATTGGTGTCCACTCCATTCCTCTTTTCATTCAGCTCACTTAACAGACAAGGTCGCCTGTTCCGACAAGCACATCGCAGTTTTTGGTGTCCTTGCAGCATGCACTGATATAATCGTCAAAGTCGCTCAATGTCTTAAGACTACCGGTGCTGGAATCGACTTTGCAGATCGAAGAGAGATCGTTGCTGCATTTGAAAGTGACTTTCCCCGTCCCTCCGAGCGCGTCTGTGAATGATAGCGGACTGAGAGAGGTTCCGCCTTTGAAGCCTGCTTTTACCTGACTCACGAAGGTAGAGTGCGGAAACTCAATGCCTTTCGTAAGCTGCTCTCCTATCACTCTCTGCGGCTCGGCTCCGGGAACTATGATTCCTGACATTATAGTTAGTAGTATCCCTAAGATTGCGACTGCTACGACTGCCGCGATTAGTAACTTGAAAGTATCAAATGCCTGACCTTTCATCTAAACACCTCACTAATCAGAACGCTTTATCTATTTAAAAAGCTTACTACGGGCAGGCGCTGGACGCAAGATAAACGTCGCATGCGCTGATGCTGCACCCCACAGCCACAGGAACGCTTACTTTACTTTTTATTGTGCATCTATCAGTTCCAACGCAGGAAATCACAGCAGAAGCAGAGTGCAGCTGGACAGTCGATGGGGAGAAAGACCTTGCATCGATAGAGTCGTCCTTGCTGAAATCAACCCTGTCTCTGGAGAAGCACTTGCCCGGTGCATTATTCGCCTGCTTGATCATATCCCCCACCGTCTCTATACCAGTTAGAGGGGGGGTATAGGTCGCTACTATGTAATAGACTATCGAAAGCATCGCAACAGCAAAAACGGCGCCCATGAGTATCTTCATGGTCGAGAACGCTTGACCTTTCATAGCAATCACGTCAGGGAGAATGCAGAGGTGAACCATGCCGCCAGGAAGAACAGCACCATGGCTATCGGGAGGCTCTTCGCAATGCTTATCTTTGTCGCAAGCTCGTTCTCTCCTTCTTCTATCTTGCTGGTGAAGTATATGAGAACCAGGGTCACCTCGACCACATAAAGGGCTATTATCAGGACGAACGTCACTGGGTCCGGGATGTTCTTCAGCATGGTCGGGTCTCCAAAGCTGACGAGAGGAACGTTAGCTACAGTAGTCTGAGTGCCAGTGGTTGTCGACACTGACTTGAGCGCGTTTATTATGATTTTCTGGAGCGCGACGGTTATGCCCAACACCAGCGGGGCTATGAAGAAGGCTATCGATTTCATCATGGAGGTTATCTCTTCCAGGAGGCTGGCTATCTTATCCTTAACCTTCTGCGCATCCCTTAGCTGCAATGACAGAGAAACTAGCGCTCTAGCCCCCTGCTGGACTCCCAGGTTTATCGAATCTATGACTATCTTCATCGACCCTCTTATCAAGTCTGAAGGCACATCTTTCAGCGCCCCATATATCGGGTCGAACAGGGCCATCTCAATAGTCATGCCCAAGTTGGTGATGTTCTCGCTGGCCTTGCGGAAGACATTGGCTATCTTTTCCGTGGTCAGGAAGTCGGCGGTATAGGAGACGGCCTCCTCTATCGGCCTGTTTTCGCCCAGTCTAGAAGCCAGAACATAGACGGAATCCTGGAACTCGTTCTCCATGACCATGATGTCTTTCTGAACTTTCCTCTTCGCCGCACTGGTCCCATATAGGTATATCGCCACCATAGTGCATATCCCTATAACCGCTCCAGCTACCATGAAGAAGGGATACCACGCTAATCTCGCCTCCTTTTCATACACGGGCGGGTATGGGTTCAGAAGCGGGTCTATGATTAGATAGCCTAAGAGGAATATCCCGATTCCGACTATAATCGCTATGAATACTGCGGACATCTCCGTCTTGCCGAGGACCATGTTCCCTGGTTTAGGCAATCCTGGGTAGGTGTTGGGTATGGTCGGAGGCGTGTAAACTGGAGGCCTCTTCTTTAGAATGTTCTGGGCAAATAGGATGGTTCCGATGGGTATAATGATATTGTAAAGCAGGATTAAGACCCAGGTCTGAGCCAGAGGCAGTTTGGCCATGACCGAGCCTATCGGAAGCATGATGATTAACATCAGCGGTAGCAGGACGCCGACGTAGTAAAGATAGATGCTTGGTTCTTTCATCTCTGCAGCATATCTTTCCATATCGTCCTTTATCCCTTCAAGGACATCGGTTACCGCCTTGTCGAGGAGGAGCGTTCTCTTGGCATCGTCCACCTCTATGATTGATGACCTGATTAGCATGAGGGAGTGCTTGAATTCGTCAGAGTATCTGCCCCACTTATAGGCTAACTCGTCTAATCCTTCCTCTATGGTCTTAAAGGTGCCCATCCTGCTTTGCCATGTCAGTTCTTTCAGGTCTTCGGCTATCTTACCCTTGCCGTGCTCACCAGCGAATTCGACAGCTCTTTCCAGATTTGGGGTTAGCTTCATGGACATTACCATGTAGTTAACTATCTCCGGGATTCTTGCTATCGAGCTCATCTTCTCCGATTCGGCTGCTCTCAGTGGGTAGTTTTGGATATAGTACGTCAGACCGAACGGAATCAGCAGAAGTCCCAATGCCGGGTAGATGACCATGGTCCAGCCCGATATCTGGTGTGTTATAGAAAAGGCATAAAAAAGATAGAGAAGTCCGGCTGCAGCGATCAGTATCCCTATCATGAGAGCCAATGTGGGAGCAGCATTTACCTCTCTCGCCTTCACGTCCCAGCCAAGGAATTGGAGCGCTGTGCCGTAGCTCTGCTTGCTGAACTTGTCCTGAGCCTTGAATATAGTGCCTGCTCTCCTAGCAAAACCTATGTACCAGTTCTCCCTCTTAGCCTCTTCCTTCGGTTTCTCAGAGATCTCCGCGCCGAAAGCCTCGGCGTACTCAGCGGGACTTCTTAATCTTCTCAAACGCCTGCCTCCTTGAAATTAGTTCTTTGACCTGGTTCTGCATTACCCACTGCTGCCATTCTTCTTTTGCCTCCTCAAAGTCGACAGCGCCGTGTATCTCTCTCTGTTTCTCAAGAATCAGTAGCCATTTGTCATTAGCAGGAACGGTATATTTTGCCTCTAACAGTTCGGGTATTGACTGCTTGTTCTTCATATCGACTAGGAACTGCTTTGTCTCGGCCCTGGCAGCTATGTCATTCATGATGTCCGCGACCTTCAGCCCTCTCTTCTTCGCCATCTTAGGGAACATCTCGGACTTCTTTATGTTCTGCTCAAGGAATATCTGGATATCTTTCGCAGTGTCATATTGGATTAGTTCGACCAGTCCCTCTTCCCTCTCCGGATCCTCGTACCAGTGCTTGCCTATCTCAGTTATCTCGATTAACCTTCTGTCCTTTTTAATCGAGCCCTTAAATCTGATTGGGGCGCATGTGACTATGACATCTGTTGCCTTGAACGAGGTGTTTGGGACATCTAGGTCGTTGACTATCCTGTCCCAGACCGAATAGGCGTTTTCACCGTGGATTGTCCCCATTACTGTGTTCCCTATCGCTCCAACTCTCATTGCCTCATATAGGACTTGAGCCTCTTTAGATCTAACCTCTCCCACGACCAGTACTGAGTCGCCCAATCTAAGAGCGGTCCTTAGTGCCTCTTCCGGTGCCACTTCTGCTGAGATTCGCGACACGGCGATGGCTGATTGGGTCTTTAGTCTCTGGATGTTATAACCGAGTGCTTTCATGAACGGCACTGGCAGCTCCAGCGTGTCCTCTTGAACTATTATTCTAAGCGATGGTAGTAATTCGAGCATAAGCGCTTGTAAGAATGAAGTTTTTCCCGAACCTCTCGCCCCTGTGACTATCGTCGAGGCTTGCGCGTCGATTAGGAAAGACAGTAGTCCGGCTGAGAAAGAATTGAGCATCTTCACGTCCATGAACTGCGGTAGAGTCCAAGGTGTCTCTTTATGTAGTCTCAGCGCGAACGCCACTCCATCGGGCGCTAGTGGCGGCCCTATGACACAAACTCTTGTCTGTAAATCGGATAGGTCCAGATCCAGAACCGGGTGCGCCTCATCGAAAGGTCTGCCTGATTGCGCCCTGAATCTCGAAATTATGCCTCTGGACTCTTCCTCCGTGAATATTACGTTGCTCTGGCACGTTCCATAATCCGAGTGTACTAGATAGACGGGTTTAGTGCCCAGCGGCGAATCCATGAAGACGTCCGTGAGCTTCCTGTCCGACAAAAGCAGCTCCATCATACCATAGCCAACGGTATACCTCGAGACTACTTTCGCCAGCTGCTCCGTCTCTTTTCCCGATATCTGGATGTTGTTTTTAGCCGCCAAGTCATTTATCGTGGTCTCATATATCCTGATGAAGTATCTCTTTACCTCCGAAGGCGTCATGAACTTGAGCCCCTCCGGATGGTAACTAGCAACTACCTCTCTGGTCTTTGAAAGCAGGAAATATTTTTCAGGCGATAGGTTATACTCGGGTGGGTTGATGTAATAGAGGTATTGCACTTTCTCCGGATGGCGATAGATACTGACAGTTGCGTCCTCCACTATATACTGGTCGATCAGCTCTATGTCCTTGGGCGCCTGGAAGAATACCCTGGATGAGACGAACGCCGGTTTTATCTGGACCTCGAAAAATACTCTATATATCTCTCGCCCCTCCGGCATCTTTCCTAGCTTTTGGAGGATTGTCCTGAACTTCTGGATTATGTCGGTCTTCTCGAAAGCCACCTGCATCCAAGTCAGAGTCTTGAGATAGGTGTCTGAGCAGGCTTTCATCTTCGCGGTCAGTGTCGGCAGTCTCTCCTGCTCCCTCTTTATCGCGTCCCTGAGAGTCAGATAGGCCTTAACGGGGTCGTATTTTATCAGTTCTTGCGCAACCTGGACAACCACGTTATGCCTGGGTGGTATGCAGGCATCGCAGTCCTCGTTGCCCAATCTAGAATATGCCCAGACCCCCTCCTTCTGGAAAAGATCGGCTATCTCGCCTATCTGCTTTAGCATCCTGGTTTGTTCCTCGCTGTATATCATCTCATAGACGTCAGCCAGAACAACATAATCAGCACCGGTCTTTGAAAGGTCTTCGACGACTTCTTTCATACATTGGGGATAGTCGGCTACAGAAGGCCCCCAAGTGCTGCCTCTATAATCTATTAATAAATACCTCTTTCCTCCTTCACTCTTAATGGTATAATCGTGGGCAACCGTAAACTCAACCTCAGGACAGAAGTCATCAAAGGACTTAAGTTTCTAATAGGTATTACTGCTTTTTATACCTTATTCTGGCTCATCATCTCGAACATCAATTTGTATCCGTTAAAGTCCGTAACAGCGCAGGCGGCAAATTCCATGTTGAATCTGGCCGGTGTTCCAACACAGCTAGTCTTTGGTGTTGAGCCTACAATAGCCGTAAAGGGAGTGTACGCTCAGATAACCAACCTATGCGCTGGAGACCTGGAAATAGCGCTCCTTCTGGCTATCGTTCTGGCCACGTGGGACAGGAGTTGGAGAAAGAGGCTCTGGGGCTGCTTCTTCGGACTGTTGCTTATCCTGGTAGCCAACCCGCTGAGGATATCCACTGTCCTGGCTATCGGCTATTATACCGACTGGGCCTGGGCAGACTTTACGCATAACATTCTGTTCAGGCTAATGCTTATAATAATAATAGTTGTGTATTACTTCCTGTGGTATGTTAAGTATGACCGAATTAAAAAGTTCTTCAAAAGGGTTTAATCTCTTCACTCCTCTTGTCGGGACTGCTTTGGTAATCATGGCAATCCTGATAGCGACTGGCATGATGCAGAATGATGTCAGAATATCTAGAACTATCATCTCTTCTTATGAAATAAGCTCGCAGAGCATTGCAGCAAAGGCAATCAAGGCAGCTGCAGAGGTAAAGATTATCTCGAACATAGAAAGCGCTCTCTACAAGTTATTGAATGGGGAGTATGGTTCGGAGTTTGAGATAACCTGTAGCAATGAAGCCGGATGCATCAGCGCAGCTGAAAGTGTTTTTACAAATCCGCACGGCACATTCATGACTGTGATGACGACTGGTGCCGATGGGATGTATAATGGAGTCATAGATAGCATAAATACGGTAAGCGGTTATACCACTCCCACCACCGATTCAGACCTGTCCGCTGCTCTGGCCAAAGTTGCGAACGCCGGGAAATCGGTTGTTACAGTTGATTTCCCCAACGACTTTATCGATGTCATGATAAACAGCAAAGATATCCAAACTTATGCCGGCGATGCTCTCAAAATCTCTTTTGAGGATATGCAGCAGAACAAGATGGTCGTTTCCATAGTCCCCCAGAACTTTAGTTATCGAACTACAGAACCAATTCTGAAGATGATTAAGGTGACTGCCGAAGCGTTCAAGGATGGGCTTAGTAAGGACGCGTTTGAGAAGCGCACCGGAGCAGACCTCACCATCTGGCCGTATTACGACAGCTACAGCAGCGACTTCAGTGGCTCTGACAAGTGCGTCAAGTCGAAATGGAATCTCGACAACCGAGAAGTTTTCACCCTGACCTTCACGACCGGAGGCTCCTGTTAGTAAAGATATAAATACTGCTACTGAGTTTTTAATAAACAAAGGTGAGCGTATTTCATTAGCTGACGTCTACTATAAGATTGAGGATAAATGGTTCGATTTGCTCGATTGGCTAGAGGCTCATCACATTCCAGTTTACAAGCTGGTCGACCCGTTAGAGAAGAGGGGCATACCGTCTCTTCCTGTTTTTGTCGCGTTACTGCTCATTCTGATATACATACTTCTTGGCCCGCTCAACCTCTTGGGAGGGGGCTTTGGCTGGGGTGGCGGAGGAAACTTTAAGCTTATAGATATGACAACCGGCGAATGCGTCGCAAGCGCCCATCTGACCTTTGCCAACTCAGAGCTCTATGAGACGGATATCGACGCGAACTGCAATGCCAATGTTAATCTCCTTCCTGGCGAGTATAAGCTCAAAGTCACGAAAGACGGATGCAACGAAGCAACCTTGGAAGTGAGCCTGGCCGAAGGTTCGAATGAAGTTGATGTTTCTCTGGCATGCGGCAACACCCAGGACCAAGTCAGTCTTTGCTTCAGTCCAGGGAGCGGGCTAGGCATAGTCAAGGCCAAGGCGTATAGATTGGGCGTATATAACAGTACTATATCCAACTGCGGCACAAACAAGTGCGACTTCTTCGTTGAGAACGGTCTTACTTACAAGTTTGAGACAAGCAACGGCTATTATAGTGATGTCGAGTATCCTGCCAATGCCTTGAAGACTTACAGCGAGAGCGCGAGCTGCATCACTCTGCTCTCTGGCGGCGTTAGCCCGAATCCACCAGCAGGAAAAGGCCAGGTTATCGTCAAGGTCAAGGACGGCATGGGAAATCTCGTGCCTGGGGTGATGGTGAAGCTGGTAAATCCTGACGATATCAATGGTGAAATAGCCTCTCAAAGAACCGGCTATAACGGCTCTTCCCTTGGAGTGGCTTTCTTTGAGGAGAAGCTAGGGACTCTGTTCAAGGTTAAAGTAGAGGCAGGCGAGAATTCAAGCGCTTACTTTGGAGCGACTGTGTATAATGTCACTGAGGAACCGCTTCAGATAACCGTTAGCCTCAGCGTCAGCGTGACCTCGCACCTGACTGTCCTGGACAAATCAACCAACCTAGGCATAAGCGGCATGCTGTTCACTTTATTCGAGCAACCTTCAGAACAGAACAAGACTTACACCTATAGTGGAACTGAAGGAAAAGCTAACGTTGGCCTGAGAAGCGGCTATTCCTACAGGGTTGCTTTATGGAAACAAGGCTATAAGTATGTTGAAGGAACGCTCGATGCAGGCGCAGACAAAACATTCTATATGGAGAAGATAGCTGAAAACCAAGTGGGTGCGGTTGATGCTGTAGTCTATTTCGAAGACAGTGGGTTGGGTGTCGAGGGAGCCACGGCTACTCTTGTGAAAGACGGCGTGCCAACCGGCTATTACGCGCCCAAGACAAACCCAGACGGCCAGACTGCTTTCGAGGGGGTCATGCCCGGCGATTATTGCGTGGAAATCAGCAGGACGAAAGGAGTAGCTTCTGCTTGTTCCGATAATCCCGTGACTGTCGTAGCTGACGACCGCGCGCTGGTTGAAATACCTATCTCTGAATATACTTACAGGTTAGACGTAATTGTGAAGAAACAGGATGGAAGCGGAGTCAAGGATGCTAGCGTTAAAGTTACTGACAGCTTCGCTGCATTCTCATCCTCGAACAAGACCAATGCAGTTGGCAGGGCGAGCTTCAACATCCCGGAGACTAACACCAATGTCCTAGTCCGGGTCCTTTACAAAGACGCAAATGGGGAGGTTTATGACGTAGGTCAGGCTGTCGGCAAGATAACCGAGAGAAAGGAGGTCACAATCTATCTGGTTCCTTCAGGCAATACTATAGTCTATCTGAAGGCGGAAGACCTCAATGGCAACAACCTGAGTCTGGCTGACGCGAAGCTCCAGGCAGGGAATACTTATAACTTCCTGTTCTCATTAGGTCTTTTCGATATCCAGGGGAACAAGCCCGAGATGGTCAAGTTCACGGTACAGGATACGAAAGGCTATGTCGAATTCATTCCAACCTCACAGTATGAATGGCTGACCACATCCTCCTCTTCACCGTCAACTACTTTAGATTATCTTGCACAGGGAGATTACGACAGCAACACTAGAGTGCAGATAGCTGTTCCAGTGAGAGTCAAGCAGGTGTTCTCTGGTGAAAAGTACCACAACTTCACTTACAAAGGATACTGGAAGAATGGGACTATAGAGATAAATGACCCGGCAACAGGCTTCTATAAATCGCCAAGCTTCACTATGCAGGCCGGCTACTGTAGCAAGTATGCTGATTTTGGAGTGTGCAAATACATCCTATCTGGCGGTGCGCAACTCAAGCCAGATCCTTCAGTCAGCGTAAACCTGCTCGATAATGTAACCATGGGTATAGAAGTGACTAACGAGGGCAGTTCTACTTATTCCGGTGGCGTGGTGGTTGAGGATACTCTCTTGAACCTGTTCTTCGCGAGCCAAGCCCAGGGTTCTACTACAGAGCTCAAGATAAAGAAAGGGGCGACAGAAACGGCTTTGCCAAGGTCACAATATACATTGGACGTTCACAAACTAACTATTTCGAACCTGGCTCTGGATCATGGCGACACTCTGAAAATTCTGCTTGTCGCGCAGGCAGTTTCCCCGCCGCAGACTCTAATAAGCTCTTTTGCCGGGACACAAGGGTTAGGCAATATGACCTTTACTATACTTGGGCAAGCAACTCCCATCTTGAAATCGATGACTCCATCAGTTCTCTACGATTTGACGAATAGGCTAGAGTTCAGCTTTAAGGAAGAGGAAAGCGGTGTTGATATTCAAAAATGGAGGATACTACAGGGCAGAGCTTACCTGAACGGCGATGGCTTAAGCTGTAAGATGGACTTGAACGACCCGAGAGAGACGCACATGACCAACAGAGATCAAAATAGTCCTCTCTTCCAAATAGATTTTGATGAGGCATGCAGGATAAAACAGAGCGGTAAAGTGAACCTATCTATCTCAGGAAATCTGGCTAATCTGAAGCCGAAAGACTGGATTAAGACAGCCCAGCCTTGCCTGACCTTCCCGCAGCCGATAGTCATTTTCGCGCAGCCGCAGGTTGAATGCCAGGTCGATTTCGTCTATGCTCCGGATGAGGCACAGAGAGTCGAACAGCCGACGGATGGGGGTGCGACGACTTTCTGTACAAGACAGACGCCAGTGATCGTGTACGTCAGGAAATGTGAGAGCGGTGTTGATGTAAAGAATTTCGATGCAATAGATTTTGATAACAACGTCGCCTCTGCTCTAGCTAGCGGCAAGAGTATCATATTCACTTATGTCCGTAAGTTGTCTGGAGCAGATACCGGCGAAACGGTAGTTAGAACTTCGGTGGGAGCGACGGTAGAAGCCACTAATGGAATATTAAGCAGTACATACCAACTGCCTATGATGGACTTCTATGTGCAGAACCCACCATCAACCCAGGCTACAGGCGCGTTCTTCATAGCCAAGGAGATCCAGAAGTACGGCGAGACCCTGAACTGCCGCCAGAAATTCTGCAACATCGAGCAGGTACTTAACTACGTCAAGGAGCAGACCAACGACTTTGCCACCATTCCTTATTCAACAAACTTCAAGATGGTCGACCAAAAGATAACTCCGCAGGATATAGAAACTGTTTGGAGGGCTGCTGGTCTTCCTAACGATGTTGTGACCGCCACCGACCAGTATGAGGGCAGTATAAGATATGTGATAGATGTGAACGATTTCCATGTTCCAAAGAAAGGGGACAATGCGGTTGTGCTTAAGACATACACGGATGGCAAAGGCAACGACCATGTTTTCGTATCCTTCTCCAATATACCGGACAGCTCAGGCACTTACAGCAAGGCAGACTATATACAATTGTATATATTGAACCAGGACAAGTTCTCCAGCCTGAACAAACTCAAGGCGGAAATCAAGATAGACTCTTCGGTTACCTCTAAATCAGACCAAGTCAAAGCCGCGCTTGAAAATGTGGTCAAGGACTCCTGGAATTTGAGTTATTCTACTGTGACCAATACTCAGCACATCTTGCAGGGAGAAATCTGCGATACAAGTTCAGCAAGCATGTCGTCAATATGCACGAAGCTGAACTCGACCACGGGAGACTACCACATAGCAGCAATCTATAGTGAAATCCTAACTGATGGCAAGGTAATAGTTCACTTTGTAGCTACTGACGCTGACAAGCTCCTTGCCTTGATAAACGCTTTGGATGATGCAGTCAAAAATCCTGGCATGGGAAGCGGTCTAGCGGTTGGCGGAGATGGGGAGTATCTGAGGACAGCGCCAACAGAACTGCGCTTCGACTGTGTCTATGGAACGGAAAAATGCTCTGCTCAACATCTAACTCCCGAGCTGAATGATTCCCTTAAGATGTTTGGCGCAAAGATGATTGGGGGTGGTGCTGTAGCTGCAGATATTACTCTCATTTATACCGAACAAACGCCACAGATGGCCGTCGTAATTTGCCCGTCGATTGGAGAGTGCAGAGAAACCGCGTACATAGAGGATGCGGTTAACTCCAAGGGATTCAAACCACATTGGGGGGCAAATGCGGAGATTCCAGATGGTGGCATGCTATGGAGTGAGAGTGGGAATGTTCTGCCGCAGTTTTATGTGTTTGGTGGAAATTTGCAAACAGTAACCAAGCTACTTGATACTTATAAGAATAGTGGCGTTTGGCCAGGATATGCCCAGTTCGATTATGCTACCGCCGGCTATAAAGAAATTACCATGAGCAAGCTGAATGAATTACTGGCTTCTAACGGAACCGCGATAAAAAGCGGCGATATCGGAGTGATAAACGCAACGGTTGTCAACATAACCAGTGCTGACTGTAGGATTGATTTGTCGGACATAGATGGGAAAATAGTTGATAAAGATAGTAAAGAAACTAATCTATACGGCGGACAAACTTACTTCTTGAGTCTGAAACCCGATGATGCGCCAGGCGAGTCTAGATTTGTAGTCTACGTTAATAATTTGACTGCGTTTGATACAGGAGCCAGTCTACCTACGAAGAAATGTTTATCTCCCTCCCAAACTCTGCCAAGACCGCTTGATATGGTATTCCTTGGTCATACTAGTGATTTGGGCACATTTGTTGACATATATTCTTATTCAGCCTTTAAGGATGGCGACAGCTTGGATGATGCCTCACTCTCAACCAGAAGAACGAGATTGAGCATACCTGACAATGGTGAGGAACGGATTAAGGTAGCGGACATAGAGGGCGATGGAAATTCTGAGATAATAGTTTTCTCGAATAGTGGTGATAAAATTTCAGTTCTTTATAAGAATGGTGAAGACTCCAATGGAAACATCATCCCGGGTGATGTATTGAACACCACTGCCGGCCTGCGGGATTGGAAGAGCAGGGTTAAAAAGTCAATTACCTTCAGCGGCATGCATTTGGTTGATTTTGCAGTATTTCCCTGGAAAAATGCGCGGGGCAATGAGGTTCCGATGCTTGCGGTCCTTAACAATCACGATGGGGACAATGATATATATGTTTACGAGTACAACGGCATTCCAAGCTCAGTCGACAAGGATTACGATAAGATTTGGCTGGACGTAAGCGATGATGATTTCAATACACTTGACGCGGTTGAGATTGACGGCAAGATTAATCTACTGGCTGCATACGTCGATAGTACTAGTGTAGTTGCTTTTTATCCCATTAGCGATAAAACCGCAGGACTTGGCTATAACAACTGGAATAAAGCCGACAACAGATCGAAGTATTTCAAGCCAGAGGGCACCATCGGCACGGGTTCAACACGTGGATGTGCGGACGTAGCTGTCGGCGATTGGAATAATGATATGAAAAAAGAGTTTGTATGCCTTTATTATGGTGGGTGCGAGGGTAACAAAAACGTAAATGACCTTTTCTTATTTGACATAGCATCAATGAAAAATGATGGGAGCACATTATCTCTATCCAGAGACATCGTATCTTACAAGACGTGGATAAACACTGCAGACATACAGGCAGACAATATCAAAATAGCAAATATTGATACCTCAGGTGTTCAACTCATACACTCTGACTTGATTGGCGGGCACGGGGGCGTTTGTGAACCAGAGCAACCGAGCTTTATAACGTATAAAGACAAGGTAAATCTCCAGCTCGGGCAGAATTATGGTGATGGAAACAGCGTGGCAAATGACCTCAAGGACAAGGATATCGAACTCAAGATGAGGGGGATATATAAGGACGTTTTCCTCTACGACTGGATGCACAACTGGGGTCCGAAAGTCGCATAACCTTTTTAAAGTCTTTCTGATTTTGATAAACCATGGACCTATGGACTATTCTCGCTTCATGGAACCCGCTTGACTGGATACTTAAACCGGCGACGGACATCATGGACACGGTAAACCTGCTGATACTGGGGTTCAAGATAGTGATACTGCTGTTCATCGTCCAGTTCGTTAGGGGCAGATTCGGCGGCGGCCCTATCGTCACTATCCTCATACTGGTTTTAGGATATGTCATGCTCTTTTCCAATCTCGCGCCGATATTCACGACCGCCATGTTCATCTACCTCTTCATAATATTTGGCTTCTCGATGCTGGTGATGGACCTGGTCATAGCGAAGCCCTGGGCTGGCGGCGGAGAGGAAGAGGGCGGGCACACGACTGGTAAGGAATATTCAGAGAGGCTCGCAAAAACCAGAGCCGTGCAAAGGAGGTTTTTCAGATGAAGATGGGCTTTTTACCGCCAATGATACTTTTGCTTTTCATATTACTATTTGTGATGCTCTTACCGCTGCTCCTAGCCAAGATCTTCCCTGAGTTCGATTGGATCCTGAAAGCGTATTTTAGCATAATCATATTCTCTTTCGTCAGGAGGATACTTGGGGGCGGAATCATGACCTACATAGTATCCGGCATCCTAATCTACATATTCGTGTTCCAACTCTTCTGGCTATTTACTCCCGCATACATGCTCTTCCTGATAGTAGGACTAGGCCTCAGCGGGATAATCGTATTCGGCCTGCCTGGCAGGGGAATGGGTAGAAAGTCTGGGGTAGCGAGACAGTGAGGTAGATTTAAAAAGCAGCGAATAGAAAGTAATATAGGTGAAAAAATGGCGGACATGTGGAGCGACCTGAAACTGGCCCTGATGCTTATACTTTTCATATACTTGGTAAACTATCTCTCTGGTCTATCGGGCTCGAAGAAGATAGGGATAATCATGGCAATCATAATCGCTTTTCTGACTTTCTTCACCTACCCGGACATGCTAATCATAATACTGTTCATATTCTTCGCATTCCCGTTCTTCACCGGCCTGGCTGACGCCCTTTCAGGGAAGTGATTGGCATAGACAGTTCATCGATGGTAATACTGCTGCTGATAACCTTCTTAGCGTGGACCATCAACATAACCTGGCTCTTCGTTGGCCTTCTGATCCTGTTCGTGCTAACGTCTGGCAGCGTTGCGATATCCGCTGTCACTCTGATAGGCGTAGGACTATTGACCGTTCTAAAGCAGGAGCAGTACTGGTTCGTGCTGTTGTTTGTGATAATAGGCCTGACGCTGATGTTGCAGGGCAGGAAGAAAGAAACGAAAGAGGGGGAATATTATTCACCGGAGTTAATGCAGCTCCTGGGCGGTGTTGAGTAATGGAAGCAGAGTCATTGATTGCGGTGCTTGCGATTATACTGATCTTCGCAGGCCTTTTCTTCAACCAGATTTGGCTATCGATTATATTCTTTGCGGTCCTGATGGCTGCACTGATTTCCGGCAAAGATAGCGGAGAAAAACCGGTTGCTACTGGCCCTAAAGTCAGGCCCATCATAGTCAAGAGGAAGTATGTGGGGCCAGAGTCCATCTACCCGAAAGAGATGAAAGTCAGGGTGACTGAAGAGAAATTTGGTGCGCCGATGCCTTGGAGGGTTCTAGGGCCCCAGAGGCTTGGAGAAGGCCTGGGGAAGATGCTGAAAAAGCTGTTTGGTGATTGAATGGATTCGAAAGCGTTGCTGCTGGTCTTCGTCTGCATAGTAATCGCGTTTTACCTAAAGCTAGAGTGGCTGGTTATTTTCCTGGTGATTTTCCTTTTCCTGGTCACTCTCGGCAGCATGGGTGGGGAGAAGAAGAAAGCTCCGTCACAGAAAGCACCGGAAGAGGTAATCTATCCGGTCATCTACGAGGATGTTGGCGAGTCTCCCTGGCTCTATCACCCGAAGACGAAGATAGAGGTCAACCCGGAGTGGAAGCCCGCGAAGCAGTGGGAAAACGCAGCCTCGGGGATGGCAGGCATATTCAGGGCGGTTGGGAATCTACTGAAAGGAAAGCAGGATTAACATGGACAGTGACTGGTTGTTCATAGGAGCGGTAATCGCAATTATACTTTACATGACCGGCTATAGGGCTTATGCTATAATCGCCGGCCTATTGATTGCGGTGATTTTTGTGCTTTCCGCTATTTTCGAGAGGCAGCCGCAGAAAGCTGGCAGTTCTTCCAGCGTACTAGAGCCGATAGTCATAGAGTCGACCAGAGGATTGGCCTATCGGATACCCGGCACTATAGACATACTGTACGACAGGAAGATGAAAGAGGGCATGCAGTGGGAGAAGACGGAGAAGAAGTGGGGAACTGCGTTTGGCAAGATTATCAGGAAAGCGAGAGGGGACAAGCTGGAGGAATAGGATGTTAAGCATAACTCTCGGGCTAGGACTCGTTCTTTTGGGGATTTATTTCAACAGCTTATTCGCGACAGCAATAGGCTTTTTGTGCATGCTCTTGGGGCTATATAAGACAAGGGCCAAGCCAGTAAGAGAAGTGGAAAAAGCACCGCAGCAGGAGAGAAAGACGAAACACACGATAGTCATGAGCGAACCTCCTGAGAGTACTATAATGCCATGGGAAATGGGCAGATTTCCGATAGACATAAGCAAGGAAAAACCCGATTTCCTGCCGTTGCCTGATTACGGCTATTCCGACCCTTTAGAGAAGATATTCCTTGGCCTTCCGTTCAGGTTCTTAAAAAAAGTCTGACTACTTCATCCTCAGTCGCATAAGCATCTCTTTGTTCGTTTCTAATATCTTGTTGTCCAAATCCTTTAGTGCGGCAATCATGGCCTTTATATCCAGCATGATCTCTCGCAGCTCGGAAAACTCATCGGAAAAACCGGATAGCTCTCCCACTTTCTCATGGAGCTCCTGGTGGCTGGCGCCCAGGCCCTGCAGGCTCTCGTGGATAGCATCTAACTTCTCCCGGTGCTCATCAAGGTTGGAGCTAATCTGGTCTAGACTCTGGGCATGCTCCTCCAGCCCCAGCGAGACATCCTCTACTTTCGCTTTTACCTCTTCTGTCAGCTGCTTGTGCTCTTCCATGGTCTTGGCCATAGGCTGAGTTATTTTCGCATCGACCATCTTGACTGCTTCATGGATGTCTTTGGAAGTAGGCTCGGCTGACGCCTGTTTCAGAATCCCGTCTATCTCGTCCTCTTTGACCCCTATCTGTTTAAGACTATCGCGTATATCGGATATAGAGAGACCTTCGGCGTTCATCGCTCGCACTATCTCAACGACCTTGCTGAACTTTGCTTCGTCAGCCATCAGTATCACAAATAGGATTATTAATCTGATATTTATATATTAGTAGTATAATAATATAGCTGATTTGCATGGAGAAAAAAATTGAACTACCATTCGGTCCTTGGCGCGAAATTTTCTCCGGTAGCTGGTCGAACTACGACATAACGATGAGCGAGAATCCGGACAAACTGATTCTTACGATAATCTTCGACAAGGAGAGGGATAAAGTCACGGGCATGGTCTTCATACTGGACAAGTTCTACGTGGCTGAGGGAGACCCAAGCCGACTATCGGCTGCCTTGGGCGGATACAACATGATAGTCGACAAGTTCCAGCCCGCGTTCAAGAAGAAGTACTTCGCGATATCCTCCGGTCCGAAGTATGCGAAAGCGGAGAGAGAGGAAATGGATGCGGCCATGCAGGAGCTCTTCAACCTCATGGAGGACCAGAGCGAGAGGGCCAGTGAGCTGTGCAAGAGCTTCGAGGTAAACCTGACCGAGCTGAAGTATGCGAAGGAAGAGGAAGCTGAGAAGCTATTCGCTGAGCCGGTCCTGATGCCGATGCTGATGGTCTCGAAAACCGAGGAGAGGTTCGCTGGAAAGTTCACTGCTAAGACTCTTTTAGGGAAGAAAAGCACTGGCGAGAAGGCTGAAGAGAATGTCCAGTCTTTCTTGACGACGGTGATAATAGGCAGCAGGCAGGACCGGAAGACCATGGCGCACGTCATACTTGAGAACTGCGTGCTTGGCGGAGTAATCACGATAATTTTTGATGACGATAAGAGTTACGAGAGGATGGCCACCCCCAACAAGAACTTCGACTATAAGTCTTTTCCAGATATCCAGCCGATCGGGGTACCTCTCAAGAACGTCAGCATACCTGAGGTCGGGATAAACCTGAACATGCTGACTCCCGAGATGCTCAGGGAGGTCATCGGGATAAAAACCGAGGGGAAGGACTATCTCGGGAAGGTGGCTGCAGAGCTCATAGATGATGTTCTCCATGAAGGCAAGGACCAGCTAGAGTCTATCGCCGACCTGGAGGAACGGCTATTGTCGGTGAAAGAGGACGTCAAGAAGGTCCACATGTACAGGGCGGTGAGGATGATGAAAGTCCTGGACATGTCCTATCCTGGCTTCTTCGGCGGGAAAGTCGACTTGGCTAACTTCATCTCGCCCTACCTAAAAAGCATAGGCTCTGTCGTCAGGATAGACACCAGCAGCCTGACTGAAGAGGTGAAGGCCGCGTTCATCTACTCAGTTCTGGCCTCCCTCTACAAGAAATACAAGGAAGAGATGGCCACGAAAGAGGTCAAGGTAGTCTCAGTCATAGTCGATGGTGACAAAATAGCGCCCAACAATCCTACTACTAACCTGCAGAAGAGCATGCTATCAGTACTCGTGGACTGCAACAAGTACGGGGTCGGCGTCTGTCTGGGCACGGAGCATGAGAACGACCTGAACCCAGACGTTCTCAACAACGCAACTATAAAGATAGAATTCGTGGGTCAGAATGAGGTTGCTGTAAAAGAAGAGCACTCGAGGCCGTATCGCATGACCGTTAGACCTAACCTCAGCGCTTAGCCTTTCTTTTTCCTCTGCAAGTCTTCCAGTTTTTCGTCTACCAGGTCGGCTACCTGGTCCACAGTGGCATAAGCAACCGGATTAATAGCATCGAGGACATACTTTATCTCGCTAAGCTCCGTCTTTATCAGATCTATCTCTTTCTTGTTGGCGTCCATCTGCTTCTTCGCTTCTTTGACGATGTCCTTGACTTCCTTCAGGGCGCCTGCATTCTTCTCTAAATCAGCACCAGATTCAGCCATGACACCGCCGGACTTGAGCGCGTTTATCTCTTCCTCTATCCCTTTGAGCATCTTGTTGTGGCTGATTAGAGTCTTTCCTATTATCTCCTCATTCCTCTCCATTATCTTCATCCTTTGTGCGATTACCTGGATTTTGGAATTCAGAGCGTGAATCTCTCCCATTATGTTGTCAATCATCATCTGAGCTGGTTCGGGCATATCACCACTATGTTTAAATGAAATACTCCTAATAATATAAATATATCTATAAGGGTTTTTATGCGTGGCTATATCTTCGACTTAGAGAGCGCTGGTGGGGACAGGCTCAAAATCCTGATCAATGGGGACAAGAGCGAGATAGTCGAGGCGAGATACGAGCCCTATTTCTACCTGATACCGGATAACATGAGGGAAGCGGAGAAAGAGCTCCTGAAACACTTCGGGGACAAAATCAGGAAGATAGAGATTGTCGAGAAAGAGGATAAGAAAATTCTGAAGATAGTGACCAGGAGCCCGGGCGATGTGATAGAGATCAGACATTATGCGAAAGAGCTCGGCGACTCTAGAGAAGATGACATAAACTATACCTACCGCTACCTGATTGACCACGGACTGTATGCTTCGCGCTATTACGATTTCGAGACAGAGAACGGGATCCTGAAGAAGGCTAAAGAGTTACCTGACGAGCCTCTTGACCTGAAAGTCCTGGCTTTTGACATCGAGGTCTATAACCCGAAGCAGATACCGGACGCGGATAGAGACCCTATTGTCTGCATCGGCTACTGTACTGCGAAAGAGCGAGATGTTCTGTATTGGACCGAAAGCAAGGGTTCGGAGAAGGAGATGATAGGGAAGTTCATAAAAAAGGTTGGAGAGTACGACCCAGACGTGATAGTGGGCTATAATTCTGCTGGTTTCGATTTCCCATATCTGAATAAGAGGTGCCACAAGCTAGGCGTAAAGCTGGCGTTAGGTCGGGACTACAGCGAGGTCCAGATAAGGAAGGGCGGCATCTATCCGAGAGCCGATATATTTGGTCGGGCCCATATCGACGCCTATGATGGAGTGGAATTCCTAACGCGGATAGGCGCGATGAGATTACCGAAGAACGATTTGGACTCAGTCTATCGCGAGCTGTACGGGAAGCATAAGGTAGACTTGGAAGGAAAGCTGATCTCTGACCTCTGGGATGCTGGCGGGAAGAGCCTGGAGCTGTTAATCAAATACAATCAAGAGGACGCTGTCGCTGCTTTTGAGATTGCTAAAGAGATACTGCCGCTCCATATGGCTTTGAGCAAGATTATCGGACTGCCTTTGTACGAGACCTCGCGCATGGCTACATCCCAGATGATTGAGTGGCTGCTGATAAGGGAGGCGCACAGAAGAGGAATTTTAGTGCCAAATCGAAGTAGCGAAGCAGAAGTAAAGGAGAGACTGATGGGCCCGATAAAGGGCGCTTTCGTCAAACTGCCAGAGAGCGGATTGCACGAGGGGATAGTTATCTTTGACTTTCGCTCGCTGTATCCGTCAATAATCATGTCCTACAACCTCGACAAGACGACATACAACTGCGAGTGCTGCAAGAGTCCGACCATAGTACCGGAGGTTGGACACAAGTTCTGCAAAGACAAGAAAGGATTGATTCCTAAAATACTTGAAGAGTTGATTGAAGCCAGGACCAAAGTCAAGGTAGAGATGAAGAAGCATCCGGAAAAGTCCAAGGAACACAGAGTACTTCATTTCCATCAATGGGGCCTCAAGATATTGGCCAACTCTGCTTATGGTTATCTCGGTTATGCGCGAGCTAGGTGGTACTCGCGAGAGGCGGCTGAGAGCGTAACGGCTCTTGGCAGGCACTATATTCACGAGACCATGGACGAAGCTGAGAAAGTCGGGTTTCATGTTTTCTATGCGGACAGCGTTACAAATGAGAGGTTTGTTACGTTAATGGACGCTGATGGAAATTTAGTTGTCAAAAATGTGGAAAAACTTTTTGAGGAAAATAAAGAAAATGTCAGGCTGATTGGTGAAAAAGAAATTTGTAAGTTAAATGGCTGGAAAGCGCTTACTGTAAATCCCAAAAGCGGCAGACCGTGTTTTGAAAAGGTAATTGAGATAATTCGTCATAGAGTGAATAAACAAATTGTGAGGGTAAATCAAAAATTTGGAGAAACCCGCGTTACAGAAGACCATTCTCTGATAATAAAAGAGGGTTCTAAGTACGTCGAAGCAAAACCACGCGAGCTCGGTAAAAAAGAACTTGCTAGAATTACTGCGATGCCTCCTTTAAAAGCGATAAAAAAAATAGATTTATATGCACTTCTAAGGGATTACTCGCATGAACTCATTTATAAAAAAAGGTTGAAACGAGCACGTGCACACACCGACAAAAAGCAGGTGTGGTTTGGATGGACCATTAGAAAGGAACCAATCAAACTTAAAAGATTTATAAAAATAAATAGTCCTGAATTTGAATCTCTCTGCAGGTTGCTTGGCGCGTATATCGCAGAGGGCAGCACATCTACGCCAGAGACCACTGATTCAAGGTGGGGGGCTGTCATATCCGCTAGCGATATTAATTGGCTCAAACAACTTCAAAAAGATTATTTACTGCTTTTTTCAGGTTGCGATGTAGGTATAATAAAATCGAGCAAAAAAGAGAGACATTTGAAATACTTGTCTAATTCTGGAACCGTTAAAAAAATTAGATATTTTGATTTGACATATAAACTACAGATGCAGAATCAGCTGGCTTCTGTGTTTTTTAAACAATTATGCGGTCAGAAAAGCACTGGAAAGAAATTGCCTTCATTTATATTTCATGTTCCAAACAGATACAAAAGAATACTGATGGATAATATGGTGCTTGGTGATGGCTCTAAAAAATATCAGCCGAAATATTCAAAGGAGTATTGCTTAAAGAATTTCAGATACACAACAAAATCGCTTGGTGTTGTATCTGGACTGTCTGCGCTATTAATTCAACTTAAACAGAAATATACAATACAATATAGACGCGATAAAAAAACGTATACTCTTCAAACATCCACTAAACACAATACAAACTTAACTACCAAAATCTTTAAAGAAAAATATAATGGTTATGTCTATGACCTATCTGTTGAACATTCCAATATGTTTACTGATAGTTGCGGTCAGATTTTATTACACAATACTGACTCTATTTTTATAAAACTCGGAGACAAAACGGTGGAAGAGGCGAAGAAGTTTGTTGAAAAAATAAACAAAGAATTGCCTGCCAAGATGGAATTGGAGTTCCAAGGCTATTATCCGAGAGGGATTTTCGTCTCCAAGCGCGAGGGGACCGCTGCCAAGAAGAGATATGCTTTGATTAGAGAGGACGGGGTCGTGGAGATAAAGGGCTTCGAGTTTGTGAGGAGCGACTGGGCAAACATCGCCAAGGAGACACAAGAAAAGGTCATAGAGGCCATACTTAAGGAGGGAAAACCGGAGAAAGCGGTTGATATCGTCAAGAAGGTTATCAAGGATGTACAGGATAGGAAAGTCGACGTAGAAGACTTAATAATTTATACTCAAGTAGTCAGAAAGGTATCGAGCTATGAACAGCAGGCGCCGCATGTCAAGGCGGCGAAAAAGCTCATAGAAGCAGGCCAAAAGATAGGGCCCGGCTCTGTATTAGAGTACGTAGTGGTGAAGGGATCTGGAAGCATCTCGGACAGGTCCATTCCAGTCCAACTGCTCGGGAAGAAGGATTATGACGCTGACTATTACATCAACAACCAGATACTACCCGCGGTCATGAAAATACTTAAGGAGCTCGGGGTCAAGGAAGAGGACCTGAAGTTCGACGGGAAGCAGTCTGGATTGGGAAAGTGGTTTTGATGGACGAAGATGTGAAAGCTAAGATACTCGAGAAGTGGAAGAACAAGGCGATGGACTGGCACAAGAAAGAGCTCGCTGAAGAGGGCCAGATTGGTGTCGACGCTACAGAAGAGGAGTCGGTGAACCAAGAACTGGCATTGGTCAGGGAGCTCAAGAGGATAGTGCTGGAGAGCAGTCTCGATAGGAAATCGGTATACTTGACCGCGCTAGCCACGCCAGAGCACATGCTGGAGAGGAAAAAGACTCCGCCCAACCTGCCCGATGTTGTGAGAGGCCTGCTGAGGAAAGGAGAGCTTAAGAGCAAGGTTCTGGAAGTCACTAAGAAGTACAAAGTCGGTGGAAAGAGCTATTTCTACCTTTGGGGTTTGGATGATGAGCGAGCTTCAGGATTATACTAAAGCAGGGAAGGTGGCCAGAGAAGTCGCAGAGAAGTCGAAGTCACTGATAAAGATAGGAAACAGCCTGCTTAAGACCGCCGAGTCTATCGAGGCATGGATTAAGGAGCAGGCAGGGATAGCCTTTCCAGCGAATATTTCCATAAATGAAAACGCCTCGCACTATACCCCCTCTATCGACGAGAAGACTGTTTTTGGAGAAAAGGATGTTGTGAATGTCGACATAGGGACTCATGTCAATGGCTATGTTGGCGATATAGCTTACACGATAGACCTGTCCGGAGAGAACGGGAAGCTTGTGGAAGCGAGCGAAAAAGCTCTTGAGAATGCGATAAACCTGGTCAAGGCTGGCAGAACAACCAAGGAGATAGGCAAGACTATCGAAGAGACCATAACTGGCTATGGGTTCAAACCAATAAGGAACCTGTCTGGCCACGGCTTAGAGGTGTATGAGGTGCATGCTGAGCCTTCCATTCCTAATGTCGATGTTGACTATGAAGAGGAGCTCGAGGAAGGACAAATCATCGCGATAGAACCGTTTGCCAGCACGGGTGAGGGCATGGTCAGGGAGGACAGAAGAACGGAAATATTTTCTTTCAATCGAGAAGTTCTGACCAGGAATATGGATGCCAGAGGGATGTTAGCCTTTATCCAGAACGAGTACAAGACTCTTCCTTTCGCCGAGAGGTGGCTGGCCAAATCCTATCAGCCGTTCAAGCTAAAAGTTGCCTTAAGGGAACTACTTGTCAGGGATGCTCTGACACAGTATCCTATCCTGAAGGACGTCTCCGGCTCATTGGTCTCGCAGGCCGAGGTGACTCTCTTGGTCGAGAAGGAGGGCTGCAAGATTCTGAGCTGATAGAAAGCTTTTTATTAGACTCTCTTTTAACTAATTCTATGCAAATCAAGAATATCAAGATGCTGGCGATAGGCAGTTTCGTGTTCACGCTGATAAACATCTGGTGGGTCTACCTATACACATGGACCGGTCTCAAGTTCTCTGACGCGTTTGACCCGAAGATAGCGCTCAAGTTCACCGGCCCTAATGCGATAACTCTGATACTGCTGCTTTTGGCCATAGGTTTCATGGTAGCGCTAAGCATCTTCCTGGCGAGGCTGTTCTCATTATACCTGAACAAGCTCGAAAGAATTATCATGGTGGCGATAGGAGTGATTCTTCCTATCGCAGCCTGCCTGTCCTTCTTCAACAACACCCTTGCCTTCCTGATAATAATGCTTTTCTACATGGCAGGCTGCATGCTCTTGGTATATTCCAAACATGAGGGCGGCAAATCATGGAGTAAGATGAAGTCAAACTATCACGCTTCAAAGAATGTGGTGACCTTTCTTGCGATTGGCTCTCTCGTGGCTAGCCTGCTTTTTGTCTATATGAATCTCGATGACAGCAAGGCTAAGTTCAAAGAGGCCATGCTCAGCTTCCAGTCGAGCATAAATGTCGGCTCCTTCATAAGCAAGGACGATGTCAGACAAATGATTTTAAGTAGCGGTCAGCTGATGACCGAGGAACAGATTAGAGATCAACTTGTTAACCAAACCGCAGTTACAAACGGAGTGACGCCCGATGTCATTCTTTCAGATTCAAACATCATGACGCTTATAGATGCTAATGTGACTAAAATTTACAACATGCAGATGGAGAACTTGGATAAGACTATAGACCAGAATTACGCCCGTATGACGAACAGCACCTCGGCAATGACGCGCCCCATAATGGAGAAGATGTTTGCGACCCCTCCGTTCAGCTACCTGTTCGATTTCCTGCCGATACTGATTGCGCTGGTGATCACATCATTGGTATCTTCCTTTGGCGCTATCTGGATATCTCCGATGAGCGGGGCGCTGGGGGCTTTCATGCCCAACCCGCCTAATGCTCCGGAGCCTCCAAAGCCGCCAGAGGCAAAGAAATGACTTTTTCTTATAAATATTTTTAAGGACCGTGGGTAGAATATATAGCAGGACCCATAGCATAGCTCGGATAATGCGCTCGGCTTCGGACCGAGATACCGGGGGTTCAAATCCCTCTGGGTCCGCCTCTTGCACGGATAGCCAAGCGGCCAACGGCGGTAGGTTCAGGGCCTATTTCCTTAGTGGATTCGCAGGTTCAAATCCTGCTCCGTGCATTACTCATTAAATAGGTCAGTAAGACAAGGTGGCAATGTGAGCGGTTTGCCGATATCAAGGGAAGAAGCAGTAGCTTTGCTTAAAAGCATGTCCCAGCTTGACTCTGATATGAATCACTATTTAGAAACGGAAGCAATTATGAGGTCATTAGCCGAAAAATTTGGCGATGACGTTGAGTACTGGGGTATGCTGGGGGTACTACACGATGTTGACTGGGCTTTAACTAAAAAAGATTGGAGTGAGCACTGCATTAAGGCCGCAGAATTATTGAAGGAAAAGGGTTTTGATGACGGATTCATAGAGAACGTACAATCCCATGCCTACGGCCATGATGAAATCCCACTGTTAAAAGACAAAAAGAGGACATCAAAAATACAGCACTGTCTTACCGCTTCTGAAACATTGACAGGGATCATCTACGCGTATGCCCTGATGAGAGGTAAGAAAATCTCTGACATGGACGCTAAGGGGCTGGCGAAAAAATTCAAGGACAGGAGTTTTGCGGCAAACTGCGACAGAGAATTAGTTAAAGAAATCGAGTTAGTGGGACTGTCTTTGGATAGCTTTTTCGACTTATCTATTGAATCGATAAAAAGAATAAAAGACCAGATTGGGTTGGAATAAAAAATGGGACAAAAAAACAAGCTCGACCGGCAAGACCAAAAAGCATTGGCGCTCTGGGCAGCCGATTGCGCCGAGCATGTACTTCCATATTTTGAGAAGGAACGCCCGAGGGATGATAGGCCGAGAAAGGCTATCAAAGCGGCGCGGGATTGGGTACATGGCAAGATAAGGGTAGGCGAGGCACGCAAAGCCGCGCTTGGCGCTCACGCCGCTGCCCGCGGTGTTAATCAAGCTGCGGCTCGCGCTGCTGCACGCTCAAGCGGTCACGCTGCTGCAACCGCCCATGTCGCTGGCCATGCTCCTCATGCCGCGGACTATGCTGTCAAAGCTGCTGAAGCCGCGGGTGTTGCAAACGAACGTGAGTGGCAATACCAGTGGCTTCAGAAATATCTTCCATTATTTTCCGAGCACTTTGGATATAGGCAGTATCACCGCTAGAACGAAAATCCCCGCATACCAATACCAGTCTAGTGCGAGCAGCGGTTCCCAGAGTTTCGCTAACATCAGGATAAAGGCGGCTACTGACAATTTCACCAGCCCGTAATCCGTCCAGTTTAGCTTCCTTACTCTTGAATTCACCCATTTTGAGAAACTCATATTCATCCCTCCGTTTGTAATTAAATCAATTACTATAGAGTTATCACGCCGGCTTCCATCAGTATGAAAGCGAGATAGGCTATAATCATCAATGCGCCGATTCTCCGAGTTATCTTCCCCTTTGCAACTTCCATCCAGATGAAGAAGTTCAAGCCCAGAAGGAATATCACTGCAGGAGTTATCACCTCGAGGTTGAACTTCACCGGAGTTATTACGGCAGCTGTGCCCAAGACCAGAGTCAGGTTTGTTACGCAGCTTCCGAGTATGTTGCCTATAGCCAGTGACGATTTCTTCTTCCTGATTGCGGCCACGCTAACAGTCAGTTCTGGCAGGGTGGTCCCTATCGAGATTATGCTCAATCCGATGAAGGTCTGCGGCACGTTTAGGGCAATGGCTATGCCCACTCCGCTTTGGACGATATAATTTGCTGAAATCAAAACAATTGCCAAAGCAAATATAAAGACCGCGGTGTTCCTGATTATCTCCTGTGGCGCATATCTCCTATGTTCTATTTCAGACGAGTGGCCCCTCTTGATGACGAAAAAACAGTAGAATATAAAAATCAGAAGCAGTATCAAACCTATCTGCCTCTCGATTATCCCCGCAGTCAGAAGAATTAGAGGTATTATTGACATTATAAACAGGACTGTTGCGTGATCAGATATCGCGCTCTTCTTAAACCGTACAAAGCCCAGCACCGCGGTTACCCCTAGAACCCAGGCTATGTCGGCTATATTGGCCCCAATCACATTACCAACAGCTATTCCTGAATTTCCGCCGAGAGACGCAATTATGCTGACGAATAATTCGGGGATAGAGGTTGCGACTGAAAGCATGATGAATCCCACTGAGAATAAGGATATCTTTAGTATCTTTGCCATCTCTATCGATGAGTCTATAAGGTACTGACTAGCCTTTATTAGGACAATGAGGCTGACTATGAAAATCGAGAGAGTTTCTAGCATAATTTTAGAACTCACTAATCGTTTATATGCCTTTCTGCGGGGCTTAATCAATAGCGGGGTGCCTGTGCAATACTTTTATATACCGCATGTCTAATCCAGGTATGAGCCCAGGAAGCATCTTGTTGGTCATGTGCGGGATTCTGATACTGGTTTGCGGGATTTTTATAACCTATTTAAGCATGACTGGCAGCACGGAAGGAGGAATCTTCGCCTTTCTGCTCATGGGCGGCGGGGTTTGTATTGCGGCCAGCATCGTGACCTTCAAAGAAGCGTTCAGAAGAGACGCAAATCTTATATATCCTTAATTCTTTAGTTTCTTTTGGTGGTCTAATGGATATGAATGAAGTTTTCAACTACGCATTGAGTAGTTTGACCAACCCGACAAAGACAGCGAACGCTTTAGTGAAGAAGAAACTCACTCTTGGAGACGGGGCTCTTGCAGTGGTGCTTGGCGCGCTTGTGCCTGCGGTAATAGGCGCTCTATTTGCTCTTGTAGCTCTGACATGGGCTGGCATGATGGCCTCCTGGATGCCTATGATGGGGGGTTTAGGTCTACTTGGAGCCGGGGTTGGAGCAATAGCCGCGATAGCAATCCTCATAGCTGTGCCTATAGCTGTTCTGATCGCCTGGCTGATTTTATCCGTGGTTTTATGGGTAGTTGCCAGCATTCTGGGCGGCAAGGGAGACTTCGCTAAATTCGCAGCAACTTGGGCTTTCCCGACTGCAGCGATAGTGGCTCTGTCGTGGATACCAATCATAAACATATTAGTCTCAATCTACGGCATCTACCTGCTGTATGTGTTCCTACAGCCGACAATGAAGATGGATTCGAACAAAGCAGCGATAACAGTGATAGCGCTGTTTGTCTTGTGGCTCGTATGCTGGGCAGTTTTGGGCGGAGCAGCTGCATGGGGAAGTTATAACACGATGAAACCCTGGTACTAAACCCCTTTATTTTACTTTTATATCAAGGACGATCTGGTTGACTCTGGGAGCGTAAGGCCTCACTATATGCCTGTTGACTATTTCTATCTTTCTTTTGTTTCTCTTTGCCGCTTCTTCCGCCTTTTTGATTGCTGCAGAAAACGAGTCTTCCTCAGGCGCAAACTGATAGAAGTGGATGACGCAGTTCTTATTCGCGCATTCCAGCGCAACGTCCAGAAAGTCCTCGCCTCCCTTTGGCAGAGGCAAGAGGATTCTATCGCACTTTCCTTTGAGCAGTGGTGGAGCTATCTCCCTGACATCGCCGCAAAGCGCGTATATGCAACCGCCAGCGCCGTTGACATTGATATTATACTTCATATACTCGAAAGCAGTTGGGTTGAGCTCTATGGCATATATTCTGACATTGGGTTGCTTCTTTGCTATTACGAGGGGAAATGGCCCTACTCCTGCGAAAAAGGCCCCTATTGTCTCGCCGGGCTTTACCTGCTCAGCCACTCTTTCTCTTTCATGCGATAGTCTTGGCGTGAAATAGACGTTGTTGACATCTAGTTTTAGCGTAACTCCAGACTCCTTATGGACCGTCTCTGTCCTGTTGTTGCCGGCGATTATCTCTACGTGCCTTATCCTGTAGTCTCCCTCGTGTATCCCGCTTCGTTTGCAGACTGTTTTTATGCTCTTTTGAATCTGCAGTAGGGCTTTTCCAATTTCTTTCTCCTTCCCAACCAGCTCGTCCGGTATATCTATCACTGCTATGTCCCCTATTATGTCAAAAGAAGTTATGAGTTTCTTCTTCTCTGCAGGAGTCAGGATAGTCTTTAGCGCATCTCTAAGATTTCGCGGCTTAGAATGCATTGTAGCACCGGATATTGTATTGTTTGCACAGTTCTTTAACCTTTGCTTCTATTGGTTTATAGTCAAAATCTCTATACTCGCTGAATCCCTTCATGCCTGGTTTAATGTTTAGTCTGTCGAAAAGAAGATGGTCTATCCCTATTTCGCTTAGCGTCTTTATCAATTCTTCCAGAGCGTCTCCAAGCAGATCTGGTATTATCGGACCAAGGAAAACCCATGTCTTTATTCCTGTCTTGGTTATGGTTCTGAGCGCTTCCAGTCTGGCTTGGATAGAAGAAGAATGCGGTTCGAATCTCTTCCTCCTTGTGTCATCAAGAGTAGTGATAGTAAAACCTACATCTTTTTCTTTGAATTTTTCGATTAGGTCCAGATCGCGCAAGACTAGATTTGATTTAGTCTGTATGGATATCGGCCAGTTCTTCTTCAGCAACACCTCGAGACATTTCCTGGTTATCTCATACTCCTTCTCTATCGGCTGGTAAGCGTCAGTAACAGTTCCTATCCCGACGACTCCCTTTTGCTTCGAGCCAACCTCTTTCGCGAGCACAGAAGGCAGATTTAGTTTCACATCAACGAACTCGCCCCACTGTCTGTTCTCGCGAAGCACTGATGGCGCGTAGCAGTAGGTACAGGCGTGCTGGCAACCCCGATATGGATTAAGCGCATAAACTAGACCAGGAAGGCCGGATTTGCTCAATGCCGATTTTACTATAACCTCATTTACTTCCATAGAAATCAGTCAACCTTCTCTGGGTCATGGTCTCTCTGAGGACCGCGCTGTGCTTCAGCCATGTCTTGAGGGGGATGTCCATCTTCTGGGTGATATAGTCAAGGCATTCGTTCAGCGAAGCGAACTTCTTGGGCTCTGTCTTCAGCGCCTGTCTGACGTTCTCCCTTACATTCCAGACACCGACGGGCATTATATAGCCGGCATGGGCCTCGCGCAGGATAACGACACCTGCCTGCCTTTTCTCCTTGGCCAATAGCTCGTTGACCGCCAGCTTCGCTGCATAATAACATCCGCCTATCTCTGCATAATTCTTCCTCCCTCTGAAAAACTCGTGCGATGAAACCATCATTATCTCCCTTCCATCGGGGTTCCATACGGTCTTGGGATACCATGCCTCTATCAGTTCGTAACACCATTCTCTTGGGAGCATAAGGATTATCCATCGATTATCAAGAGCCGTGGTCTCGTATATCCTGTATTCGTTGATGACAGGGTAGTCTTTTGTTTCGTCCAGCAGGATATTGCCTAGCGTGCTGTCCACGGCTGTTATCGACCAGCGGGTAGGCACGAACTTCCTGTTCTTGTCTATACCGAATAGGCCGACGCTGAAGCTCTTCTGGATTTGGGAGACAGGCAGGCCCTTCTCATACAGCCTGAAAACAGCATCCCGCGACTTCAGGTCTCCGTCGTAATAGGCTTTCTCTATCTGGTATTCAGCCCTTATGGAGTTGACGTCCATCTGCTCTATCCTGGCTGAAGGTCCGAACGGCGCTATCTCATCGTCGAGCAGCATCCTGCCGGTGGGCTTGTTCTTGAAAGTTATCTCGGTGTCGGGGCAGCTCTTAGCCATCGCTATCTCCTGGGTCTGCTCTATAATCCTCCCTTCGAAATTGTGGACATCGGTCAGATATTTTCCCCTGACCAGCTGGAAGCGGAAGTTGACTATCTCGTCGATAGACAGGCCTGCCCATTGCTCAGGAGAATCCATTATGGAAGTGTTGCCTATTACTGGAGGCACCATCGGCCCTATATAGACTTTGGGATAGCCGAACCTGCCCACGAAGACTGAGGGCGGGCTAGAGCCTTCGAGCTTTAAGGAATCGAGGATGGGCGCTGTCTTCTGCTTCGCGTAGAATTTGACTAGAATCGGGCAGCGCTCCTTGCCGCAGAGAAGCTTGGAACCCTTGCACAGGACGCATCTAGGGTCGCCGGGCAGTTTCCAGAGGCTGTTGTCTTGCTCCATGGTTTATATTAACGCGAAACAGAAATAAAAACATGGACTTTTTCCAGCAATACTTCATAGAGCCGATAGAGACTGGCACTGGCTACAATATATTCAATACCGCAGTCTATGCGGTTATACTGATTCTATCGCTTTTCGTGCTGATTAGAGTCTTAAAGAGGCTCGGGGTAAAGCTGGACGGCAGGCTATGGACAGATCTGCTTCCTTGGATAGTCCTAGCAGGTATCTTGCGCGCATTAGAGGACATAGCCTTTTTTCCGCATACCTGGCTGCTGATAACGCCAGGCATCTATCTCCTCATCTTTGCCGGTGCTTTCGCCAGCCTTTTAATCCAGAGGTACACCGAACGCCCATTTGTCAGGTATCTTGGCCTATCGTTCTTGGCTCTATTCGGCGCGATAGCCATTTCTAACGCGAAGAATTGGGCAGCGCTGGCTTTCACGATTACTCTGGCGCTGGCCTGCTTCCTCGTTACCTTCTATGCGCTCAGACTATTGAAAATCAAGATACTGAAAGGCAAGAACTGGCAAGTCCTTCTGGCCCATGCGATAGACTCGTCGGCCACTTTCATGGCTCTCACCTATCTCTGCGTCGGATCTAGTCGCTATTTCGAGCAGCATGTGGTGCCTTCAGTCCTGTTAGCCGGGCCGGGGAACTGGGTCTTCATCCCGCTGAAGATAGCCGTTGTCCTGCTGGCGCTGTGGGTGATAGACCGAGAGACTGACCGCGAGTGGAACTGGATGCTAAAGTTCACGATACTGGTGTTAGGACTCGGTCCGGGGACTAGAGATTTGCTTACCGCTTTCATGAACAGTTCCTTCTGTTAAATTTAACTAAGCAGAGTTAAGGAAAATTTAAATTTTCAGCATGCTTAACCCTGTTATGAGCAAAATTATAATACCACGGCTAGATGAAAATGTTGGTGAATTTATAGGAATATTTTTAGGAGACGGCAATATCTGGAATAAAACAGTTGAAATAACTTTAGAATACCCATGGGAAATCCAGTACGCATGCTACATTCAAGCACTTATATACAAATTATTTCGAAAAAATGCAACAATAGGGAAACAAGTTTCAAACGCGCTAAGAGTTAGGATATACTCAAAAGAAGTCATTGAATTTTTAAAATCTTTTGGAATTAAAGGGGGGAATAAAATCACTGGGAAAATAAGTATACCGCAAAAAATAATAAAAAATAAAAAGGCGCTAATTGGTTGTATAAGAGGATTAGTTGATACAGATGGAGGTATTTTCTTTAAGCAGAATGGATACAAAAGGGCGTTAATTGAATTTAAGAGTTTTTCTAAACCATTAAGGAAAACTTTTAAAGAAGGTTTACAAAAAATTGGTTTTACTCCTTCATGTAGTGGATCAGACAGGATAGCCGTTAGAGTTCAAACACAAGAAGAAATTAAGAAATACATAGCATTAGTGGGCTCATCAAACCAAAAGAATATAATCAGATTTGAAGCATATATTAAAAGAGGTGTTGTGCCATCAAAAAATGAGTTACGTAAGATGATGACAAATTGCGCCATTGGTCTAGAGGCATGATCTAAGCTTCCCAAACGTTCCGCCTAAGAACGCGAAAACAGCTTAGGACCGGGGTTCAAATCCCCGATGGCGCATAAATAAAAAGAATCAGGTTTCTGAAAAAATAAGAAAAAAGAAGAACCCTTACTCTGATGGTTCTTCCTCTCCGGTCTCTTCCGGCTCGTCCTTTGGCTCTTCCTTAGGCTCTTCCGCCGGCTCTTCCTTTGCCGTTTCCTCGGACTCTTCCTCTTCACTCTCTTCCGAGGTCTCTTCCGGCTCTTGAACCACGATTTTCTCTGGTTCGCTTGATTCCGATTCAGAGCCCACGACTTCGCCAACTGCGCTTGAGGATCTGACTTTCGTTATCCTTACCTTCACCTTGTCCCCTTTATTGGTACCAGGGACGAATATCACGAAGTTCTGGATCTTTGCGATTCCATCTCCGCGAGAGCCGACCTCGATTATCTCTACGTCGTAGGTCTCTCCTTCTTTGACCGGCTTATCCTGCGAAGAAAAATCTCCGCCGAATCTTCTGCCGCCGCCACCATATCTTCTTCTTCCACCGAAATTCTCCATTTTAAATTCACCTTCAGTTTAATCACTCTTAGTCATCATCTGCAAAAGAAGACGCTAAGGATTAATATTACAGTACCTTTATCTCTCCCGTCTTTCCAACGCCAAGCTGCAGCTCGCCGTTCCATTCCTTGACGAACCCACCGGTTATCTCAACGTTGTCTCCCTGCTTGACCGTGGAGATCTGCTTTCCCCATAAGGTCAGCTTCACTGTGCCGGAACCATCATCCAAGACGGCGTTGGCTACTGTGTTTGTGCCGTATTTCGTATTGACTGTCCTTGGCTCAGTTACTTCCGTGACCTCAGCCTTAAGGCTAACGTCGTTTGAGCCCGCTTTCAGTTCAGAAATTTTCATCTAATCACTCCAAAACTAGTCCTCAGACCGTTGTATGTATTATGATGTCCACATTAATATATATTTTGGTCAGCTATATAAGACTGAGAGAAATAGGAAAAACGAAAACTTGTTCTAGAGTTCTTGCAGGTTCTTTATCAGAAAGTCTTTCAACGCCTTATCGTCAGGAAACCCAATTCCGCCTTTGTACTTCTTGTCTCCGGCTCTCGTATAATAGCCTTTCGAGATCGAGATGAATTCGGCCTCTTCTATCTTCTTTCTGGCTATCTCGATGAAATTGTTCCCGTATTTGTATTCGTCTGATTTTATTGTTATATAATCTGGCATGTTGTTCCTCCGTTATTCTTTTTTCTGTTATTCTTCTGCGTAGCGAGATATATAAATATATGCCAACGGGTAAAAGTTAATCATGTTCGCTTTTATCTTCGGAAAGAACTGGATGCTGTCTCTGGCCGAGCTGATTTCCTATTTCGAGAAAGAGGGGGTAGAATGGTCTTTTGTGGATCTAACCAAGAAGGCGCTTATGGTAGAGGCGGAGATATTGCCCCAGACTATCGACGAGCTAGGGGGAACACTCAAGATAGTGCAGATAGACAAGTGGTTCGACTTCGTTGACCTGAACAAGCAGGACTTCGGCGACTATGTCGACTGGCCAATAAGCGTGTACGGCAGCCACTTATTGTTTAAGGATGTCAAGAAGAGATTCAAGCGGTTTCCCAAGGACGGCGTGATCTCTCATACCGACCTTATAAAGAAGAAGATGAGGGAGGTCTGCCTGATATTCGGCATGAAGACCTGCTACTTTGGTGAGACTATAGCTGTTTCCAATCCTTACGATTTCAAGAAAAGAGACGAGAGCAGACCGGTCCAGAGGCATGAGCTGGCAATAGCGCCTTCACGAGCCAGGATACTAGTCAACCTCTCCCAGGCCCGCGAGTCTATCATGGATCCGTTCTGCGGCATTGGTACTATCGGCCAGGAGGCTTTGCTGGCAGGGATACCAAAGATATTCCTGAGCGACATAGACAAGAGAGCCGTGGAGTGGACGAAAAGGAACATGGAATGGGCAAAGAAGGCGTTCAAGAAGAAGGGTTCTGTGATTATAGAGACCAAGGATGCCAGAAACTTGACCGGAGCTATTGAGGCGATAGCTACCGAACCGGATTTAGGGCCAAGACTCCAGTACAGGATAAGCGAAGTGGATGCAAAACAGATAATCCACTACCTCACCGACCTTTATCGCGCGTTCTTCAGGTCTGCTCACGGAGTTCTGAATACCGGTGGCAGGATAGCGATAGTCCTACCGTGCATAAACGCCAAATCAGGGAAAGTCTTCGTCCATAAGATGTTTGACGGATATAGGCCAGTCAGTCTGTTCGAGAAAATCCCCCAGACCTACCGCGACTATCTCAAGATAAGGAACACGATACTCGACGAGGAAAGGGAAGAGGGGAAAGCAAGAGTGGTCGTGCGCGAGTTCTGCGTTTATAGGAAAGTTTAATAAATCATCGCGAGTTATTAGGAATATGCAAAAATTCGTTTTATGGTTCAATGAGATAGGCAAGCACGATGTTTCTAAGGTCGGGGGCAAATGCGCAAACCTTGGGGAGATGGTGAGCAAGACCGATGTCCCTGTGCCTCCCGGTTTCGCCATCACCTCTGCTGCATACGACTTTTTCGTTAAGAGAAATAATCTGGCGCAGAGGATAGACTCTGAGCTGAAGAAAGTGAAGGACCCGAATGATACTGAAAAGCTGAACGAAGTCGGTAAGAAAGTCAGGGAGATGATAATCAAGGCAAAGATACCTAGAGAGCTCGAGAAGGCCATACTTGAATCCTACCGCAAACTCCAGAAGCAGACGAAGAAGAAGCTGTTCGTGGCGGTCAGGACTTCAGCCACATCTGAAGACCTTCCTGGCGCTTCCTTTGCCGGCCAGGGTGAGACCTACCTGAATGTGCGGGGGGACAGGAGGCTGATCGAATCTGTCAAAAAATGCTACGCTTCGCTGTACACAAACCGCTTCATCTTCTATCGTATATGGAAGGGCTTCTCGCATCAGAAAATTTCGATGAGCGTGGCGGTCCAGATGATGGTCGAGTCCAAGGCAGCTGGTGTCATATTCAGTCTGGATGTGAGGAACGGTAATCCTAACGTTATAGTCATAGAAGGAGCCTGGGGGCTGGGTGAGTATATAGTCAAGGGGGAGGTAACCCCGGACGACTTCATTGTCAGGAAGAGGGATTTGGCTATAATTGAAAGAAAGATAATGAGCAAACCAGTCATGCTGAAGAACAAGAAAGGCGGAGGGACCATCGAGAAGAAAGTCCCGTCCGCAATGAAGAAGAAGCCCGTCCTAACCGATGGCCAGGTTAAGGAGCTGGCGAGATATTCATTGCTGCTCGAGAGGCATTATAAGATAGCGCAGGACACCGAGTGGGCGCTTGATGAAAAACTGAACAAGCTGTTTATAGTCCAGACAAGGCCGGAGACGGTCTGGAGCGAGAGAACTGCAAAAGGTATGACAAGGACTATCGAAGTAAAGAGGTCAATGCTCAAGGGTCTGGCCGCTTCCCCCGGTGTAGGTGCGGGAAAAGTAAAGATAGTAAAAGACCTGAAGGAGTTAGCGAAAGTTCAGAAAGGAGATATCTTGGTTACAAAGATGACCTCTCCCGATATGGTTCCTGCGATGAGCAAAGCCTCGGCGATAGTCACGGATGAAGGCGGGATAACAAGCCACGCCGCCATAGTCTCTCGAGAGCTCGGCATACCTTGTGTTGTCGGAACTGAGAAAGCAACGCACATGTTCAAAGATAATCAAGAAATAACTGTAGACGGGAATGCTGGCGCTATCTACGAGGGCATCATGAAGATTGAAAATCATGCTGAGAAAATGGAACATGTTCCAAAGACCAGGACCCGGGTTTATGTCAATCTAGGGATACCGGACGAAGCAAGGAAAGTAGCTAAATTGCCTGTCGATGGAGTAGGGCTGATGCGCGAGGAGTTCATACTGGCAAGCGAGATAGGGGAGCATCCGCTGGCTATGATAGAGCAGGGAAGGTCGGAGGAGTTCATCGACAAGCTTGCTCATGGTATCAGGATAGTGGCCAAGGAGTTCTATCCTAGGCCGGTCATCCTAAGATTGTCAGACTTCAAGACCAATGAATATCGCGCTCTAAAAGGCGGAGAGAAGTATGAGCCGGAAGAGGCCAATCCTATGATAGGCTGGAGAGGCTGTTCAAGGTACATTACCCCTTCGTTCGAGCCCGCGTTCCGACTAGAGTTGCGGGCGGTCAAGAAAGCCAGGAGCGTGTTCAAGAATATCCACATCATGCTGCCTTTCCCACGCACTATAAGCGAGGTCAAGAGGATAGAGGAGATAATGAAGGATGAGGGGCTGGAGCGCGGGCCACATCTCAAGGTCTGGCTCATGGCAGAGATCCCTTCGAACATTTTCCTGGCTGATAAGTTCTCAGAGTATTGCGACGGCTTCTCGATAGGCAGCAACGACCTGACCCAGCTGATACTTGGAGTCGATAGGGATTCGGAGCTGTTGGGGAAGATGGGCGAGTTCGATGAGAAGAACGAAGCTGTGAAGCGGGCGATAAAGCACTTGATAGAGGTGGCCCATAATCACGGTAGGACTGTAAGCATCTGTGGCCAGGCTCCCTCTGAATATCCAGAATATACCAAATTCCTTGTTGATAACCATATCGACAGCATCTCTGTTAATCCGGATGTCATAATGAGGACTAAAAAGCTAGTAGCAGAGGCGGAGGGTAAGTAATGTTCACGGAAGTATTCGAGCTTTCGAGCCTTCTAATAATTCTCGTAAGCGTCCTTGCTCTATCAGTAGTCGAGAGGAAGCTCAGGATACCGACTCTGCTTGGTTCGGTCTTCATTGGAATACTTCTTGGTCCATCGGTTTTCAATTTCATCGACTACCAGCAGATACCCGAGTGGCTCAATTTCTTCGCCCTGCTAGGAGGGATGTTGATCCTGTTCTTGATCGGGCTAGAAACCAATCTAAAGGACCTTTTCGAGACGTCAAAACGATCCAGCTTAATGGCTCTGCTGGGCATGTTCTTCTCTGGAATCTTTGTCCTGATTCTGGGCCTACTGTTTGGCTTCAGCAAAAGCCAGGTCCTATTACTGATAGCAGCGACGGTGGTGACAGCGACCCCGACCTCTCTGGCAATCCTGCTTGAGCTCGGGAAGACCAAGACTAAAGCAGCCACCTATCTCCATGCCAGCACCATAATGGACAATATAGCGGGTGTCTTCTTCGTCTTCCTCCTGATAGCGGTGCATGAGACAGGCGGATTGGAGTTCTGGGGGCTTGCGAGAATAATCCTAACATTGGGTCTCATGCTAATCATATCTTATAGTATCATGCCCAAAGCCAGCCGCTGGTTTTTCCATACTTTCGGCCGTCCAAACCCGCAGACCAGGATAACCATAGCCTTCGCTTTCGTCCTGTTCTTCGGCATCATCTCGACCTACTTCTTGTACGAGGCAGCTTTTGGCGCTTTCTTGGCCGGAGTCGTGCTGAGCGAGATTAATCCGAACTACAAAAAAGAACTCATGAAGACGATTACAGATATTGGCGAGGGGCTATTCTTTCCATTATTCTTCCTGACGATAGGCCTGGCAGTCAACGTCTGGAGCATACTCTCAGTGGGAATACTGGCGTTCTTGGTTGTCTACATCCTGGCCGCTGTCTCGGGAAAGTACATCGGCGGTTATTATGGCGCGCTGGTTCTGAAGCTCAAGGAGAAAGAGGCCTCGGCGATAGGCTCGGGACTGGTGCCTCGCGGCGGGATAGGATTAATCATAGCGGAAGTAGGCTTGAGCCTGGCTTTGTTCACTCAGGAGCAGTTCGCGATGGTAGTATTGATGGTATTCGCCACGACGGTGATAGGGATAATGATGATATCGAGGAGCTTCAGTCGGCTAAAATAGTTCCTCTCCACCGTGCTTTTTTGAGAATTCGTTTGCTGCTTTGGAGAACGCCTTCCAAATCTCCTTTTTCAACTTCATATTGCCACCCTTACTGAGCGCGATGTCCATGTCAATCTGCATTATCTCGCCGAGTGTCATTCCAGGACGGCACTTCTTGACTGCGTTAATCCCCTCTTGGATTGCGAGCTTTCTGACCTGCGATTGGGTCGGCTTTGGGACCATGACGCGGTGTGGTTCTAGAAGTACTTGCTTCTTCCTTTTCAAAAATCCTGGCATAATATATGTTAGAAAAAACGTATATAAATAACAAACTCTTCTGTATATTGATTATATGCTAGACTTGGCTGTAAAGCACCTCCCGGTCTCTCCAATCAGGAAGATGTCGGATATGCTGGAGAAATGCGGGGAGAAGCACAAGATAATAACCTTCGGCGGCGGTGCTCCCTCGCTGGCTCCGCCTAAGGAAGCGCTAGAGTTCCTATCCGAAGAGTTCAAGAGAGACCCTCACGGTGCCTCTTGCTACGGCAGCACAAAGGGCATGCCAAGAGTCAGAGAGCTGATTTCGGAGCTATTGAAGCGCGAAGAGAAAATCAATATAGACCCAGAGAAAGAAATCTGCCTGACCGAAGGGGGAACAGAGGCCCTTTTCATAACCTTCAGGACTCTGCTGAAGTATCCTGACCAAGTGATACTGGCTGACCCGACCTATTTGGCCTATTATCCCCAGCTAAATTTCCTGGAGGACGGGGTGACCCATTTGCCTGTTTATGTGCAGGATGATTTCCAGATAGACGTTAACATGCTGAATGAGGCGATAAATGACAGGACCAAAGCCATGCTAGTTCTATCGCCAGACAATCCGACTGGAAGACTGCTCGACAAGGGGGTGCTGAAAGGAATCGTGGACCTGTGCGAAGACAAGAAGCTCTGGCTGATTACTGACGATATCTACAAGGACATGCTCTACGAAGGAAAATTCTATAACTCCCGTACTTTCGGCGGGTATGACAGCACCATAACCTGCTGCTCTTTCTCTAAATCTGCCTCTATGCCCGGCTTCAGGCTGGGTTATGTCTATGGTCCTGCTGACTTTATAGACAAGGTCGCAGCGATAAAATCCTATATCTCCCTCTGCCCATCGAGGCCCGCCCAGCTCTGCATTGAAAAATACCTCGAGAAGAAAGGCGCTGTCAGGAGGAAGTATCTGCAGAAGATCGTTGTTCCCACCTACAAGAAGAGGAGGGACAAGATGGTCGACTGCATGGAGAAATACCTGCCTAAAGCCGAGTTCTCAGTACCAAAAGGGGCTTTTTACATGTTTCCCGATATGTCGCGTTATTTCAAAAAGATGGACGAGGAGACCTTCGCCAACAAGCTTTTGGAGGATAAGAAAGTTGTCGTTATACCCGGCAAATACTTTGGTGAGCAAGGCGAGGACCACCTGCGTTTCACTTTCGTGTCAGAGCCGGAGGACAGGATAGAAGAGGGCTTTGTCAGGATCAGCCATTTCTTAAAGGAGAATAACTTATGAGCCAAGGGACAAAGGACCGGAAGAACCTGCTCAGGAACGGTGCCTGGTGGTCCGCAGCTGATGCGTTTACGACCCCGTTCATAATCCCCTTCGCGCTAGTCCTTGGCGCGACTAATGTGGTAGTAGGACTAATCAACTCATTACAGAACCTCGGGGGGCTGTTGTCCCAGGTCCCGGGCTCAGAGCTGGTGTGGATACTCAGAAGAAGGAGAGCGCTAAACAACGCCTGTGAGTTCATCGCCAAGAACTCGTGGCTGCTGATAGTCGCGATACCATTCCTTCCTGCCGACTCCTGGCTGACCGTCCTTCTGGTCGCTGTCTTCATATCCTCTTTCTTTGCGAACCTCTCCTATCCCGCCTGGGCGTCTTTCATAGCCGACGTGATCCCTAAAGGAGTGAGGGCCAGGTATCTCGCGAACAGGAACATGTGGATGGGCTTCATATCGATAATAATAACGCTGGCGGTCGGCTTCTACCTCGACCTCTTCCCGAAAGAGGACCTCTCCGGCTTCTCGAGCATCTTCCTTTTCGGCTTCATGGCCGGCATTATTTCCATCTTCTACTTTTCGAGGATACGCGGCAGCAAGCTGAAACTGCCAGAGCACCATTTCCACGACTATTTCAGGATAGACAGAAACTTCGGAAAATATCTTGTCTTCATATCCTATTTCAACTTCACCTACATGATCGCCTCTCCCTTTTTCACGGTCTACCTGCTTGTGAATCTCAACATGGACTACGGCGCTTATGTGCTGTTCACTGCAATAGCCGCTTTCGCCGGCCTGACCTTTCAGAAGCACTGGGGAAAGATAGTCGATAGGTTCGGGGACAGGCCGACCATGTTCATAGCCATTGTCGGAGCGGCTCTCGTGCCGTTCTCCTACATATTCGTCAACCCTTCCAACCTGTTCCTGCTTATTCCGATACAGGTGCTGAGCGGAGTCGCATGGGCGGGCGTCTGGCTGGTGAACTTCAATATGTTCTTAGACACGACCAGAGCTGAAAACAGGATAACACAGACCGCCGACTACAACATAATAACTACCATACCTATGATTATCGCCCCGGTTATAGGCGGATACATCGCAGAGAACATGGTCTTCGTCCTATCCGGCATCCCTCTGCTGTTTATGGTTGCCACGATACTGAGACTCAGCTCGTTGCCGCTGCTCAGGAAAATGAAAGAGCCGCACATAAAGAGGGACTATGCGCCGGACTATGTGTTCCGTGTCTTTGTATCTGTGCACCCAGTAAGAGGACTAATGCATGAGATAAGGGCGATAAACAAAGAAGTGGGGCGTTTGAAAAAGAAGCTATAGGATTTCCACTCTTATGCCGGGGTTTTTAGCATTCAACTTTTCCTTGAACTCGTTAGGGTCGGCCTCTATGCCACCAAAGGTATCGTAGTGCATCGGTATCACTATCTTAGGCTCTATAGCTAGGGCAGCCTGGACCGCTTGCTCTATATCCATGGTAAACTTCCCGCCGATTGGGAGCATGGCCACATCCGGCTTTAGGCCGTTCATCTCCGGTATGAAATCCGTGTCTCCAGCGATGTAGAAAGTGGTCCCGCTGACTTTGAAGACAAATCCGACCCAGCCACTAGCTTTGGGGTGGAACTGCTTGCCGGTATTGTAGGCAGGAACCGCTTTGATTGCTATATCCCCTACCGTTAGGCTCTGGCCCGGTCTTATGCTCTTGATATTGCCCGTGAGCTTTCGTGCGCAATCCGGCGTCGTGACTATGACTGTGTCCGACTTCTGTATCTGCTTGACCTTTTCAGGCACGCAGTGGTCGTAGTGGTCATGGGTTATCAGAATCAGGTCCGCTTTCTTCGGATTCGCCGGCAGGGTGTATGGGTCAGTATAGACTATTTTCTCTCCCTCAATCAGGAAAGTGTCATGTCCGCACCACGTCACATTCACATTACCAATCTTCATAAAACCGCCATATCCATATAAATAAGGGCACCTGAAAGATAGTGCTATTTATATTATATTTAATCTCAACTATAAGCTATTACTATTGAAAGTCCTGTAGTCTAGTGGCCAAGGATAACGGGCTCTGAACCCGTGGACGGCAGTTCGAATCTGCCCAGGACTATGATGGTATGACGTCGAGGGAGATTAGTCGCAAGAGAAAGGAACGCCTGGAAAAAGAGAGAGCTAACTATGTTGCTGGCATAGAACAGCTGAGAACAGAGAAGAAAGCTGAATATTTACTCAAATTAAGAGAGGCAAAGAAAAGAGCGCTGGTGAAGAAAGGTGCGATTGAAAGAGAAAACAAGGCATACTCATCAAGCTTCAAGTATATGGAGCCGAAGGGTCTGCGCGAGAAGAGACATATGTACGAGAGAATGAAAAAGATAGCCGAAGGGAATAGTAATGAATTATTGGTTCACCACTGCGAGGACATGCTCAGGGAGATAAACAAGTGGCTCAAGAAGAAGGGATGATATGAAAGTAAATCCGAAAAAGCTGAAGAAAGGGCAGACACGCATAGAGGCCTTTCATTGGGTGGAACAGGCTAAAAAGGAGGTTCCATTCGTCAAAAGGATAACGCGAGAACGAGCTAAAAAGCAGCCTCTCGACCAGGTGAAGGCGGGCATCGCTCAGCTCGAGATGCAGATGAGGAGCTACAAGAACGCGGCAAGGCCGGACATCGTCGAGAAGCTGAGGGCGGAACGCGATGCTCTGCAGGAGGAAGTCGCCGACAGGAAGAGAATGTATGAAAGAGCAGGTATCGAGGAAAGATGGGATGGGTTCGACCTCCACGGCCTGAAAGTGATGAAGAAAGTCATGGAAGAAAACCTGCAGCTTTTGATCAGGCGAAACGGCCGTCCAGAAGAAATTCGCAGGACCCAAAACGATATAAAAATCCTGGAAAAGACAATCGCGTGGAAAGAGAAACAGTAGGGTCTGTAGTCCAGTGGTTAAGACGCTGCCTTCACAAGACAGAGATCGCAGGTTCAATTCCTGCCAGACCCATACGCTCCCATAGTCTAGAGGCCAAGGATACGGGGTTCTCAACCCCGCGACGTGGGTTCAAATCCCGCTGGGAGCATAAAATTAATTAAGTTAGTTGGCTATAGTGATATAATGCCAGACGAGCTCGACTTAAAGATAATCAAGGAGCTCCGCAAGGACTCCAGGCTTTCTTATAGGGAAATCGCTCGAAGGCTGGACATAGCGGTAGGCACGGCCCAGTCCAGGATAAAAGACCTCGAAAAGAAGAAGATAATCCAAAGATACCACGTGGAGATAGACTATTCCAAGCTCGGCTACGGCCTTGCAGCCGTCATAGCCCTGAACGTCAATCTAAAGAAGATGGCCGAACTCGAGAAGAGACTCTTGAAGAACAGGAATGTCTTCGGTCTCTATGAAGTCACTGGGGATTTCGATCTTTTCGTTGCAGTCAGGTTCAAGAATGCGAAAGAGCTAAATGAATTCATACAGAACAATCTGAAGGACACTGCGGTTAAGAAGAGCACCACTTTCCTGGTACTCAAGACAGACAAGGAAGCGCATACCATACTTGATTGATATGACCGATCAATAGTAGAGAAATATATAAAAGAGAAGAGCTAAATCTAATTCTGATGGGGATATAGGGTAGTCTGGTCCATCCTTCTAGCTTTGGGAGCTAGAGACCTGAGTTCAAATCTCAGTATCCCCATGTGAAAAATATTTCGTATAGGTTAAAATTCATTATTAAAATTTGGAAGAGTTTAGTCTTTTTCTTACTTTTAATTTTGTGTTTGCTGGCGGGTGATTTGATTTATTGCTCTTCTTTTTATATTCATGAGGGCGGTCACATTATTGGTGCATATCTTAACGGATACATATTAGAAAATAACAACATAGCAAGTATAGACATCAACAATTGGGTAAAATGTCCGAGTTGTTATCTTATAGACGTTCCTCAGCAAACAAGATATCTTCCTCCGTCTAATAGTTGCAGAGAACTTTTTGTTGTTGGGGGGGGCCTTCTTCGTCATTTTAGTCGTAACCGCTATCAGTTTTTTGCTAAACTATTTTAAACTTTTAAATCTAAGATACGCAATAACATTTTCAACAATTTTTCTGATAGATGAAATTACGTTGAATATAATTTGTGGCACAGATAATTGCACTCATGGACCATATTTGATATGTCAACAAAATAGGGATTTGATTATAACGACTTTCCAAAGTATAGTGCCATTATTAATTGGTATTTTAATCTTTATGTTAATTTATAAAAAAGTAAACAGCATGCTGGAAAAATATTTACTTAAGTTTTCTGACCATCTCTAACGTGTCGACCGGGCTATATTTCAGCCTTCTTTCCGCTTTGCCTATATCTAGCACTCTTTCTTCGAAGACGCTCCTGATGAAGGACGGTGTTGTAATCGGCCGGGTTCTTGTTAGTCTAGCGAACCACTCGAGAGGATAGGCTGCCGCTATTCCCAGCCATATGGCCTGCGGCGGAATCCAGAGCATCGGTCTTGGCCTTGCGATCTCTTTGAATAACTCGGTCAGCAGAATTGGTCTTTGGTCAGCGACTGAGTATATATCCGATTTTCCATATTTCATCGCGCCTATGAGCGCCTGGACGAGAGAGCCGCGATAGACGGGGTGAATCTTCTGCCTCTTCCATGGAAACGGGAGATAGCTGGCTTTCTTCAGTTTCATAATCAGCTCTTTATCGTAAATCAGCGAAGGTCGGATTATTGGCACCTCTATCTTCCCCCAGTAGCTCTTTGCGATCTCTTCCGCCTCTGCCTTGGCTATCGAGTAGTTGGTCTTGTTCTTGTTCAGGACGGCGTTGGAGCTCATATAGACTACTTTGGCGCCGGTCTTTTCCGCAGCCCTCATCACGTTGAGCGTTCCTTGGACTGTCGTCTTGTGGTGCCTGTCGTATGGTGCGAACTGGTCAAGCTCCGCGGCCAAGTGGAAAATAACATCAGCATCCTTCGCGGCGCTATAGACGGCGCCATAGTCAGAGATATCGCCGGTTATCGCATGATGCATTGGCTTCCTGCTGAAGACCGCCACATCGCCTTCCTTCTTCAGTTCGTTTACCAGCGCACTGCCAACAAAACCTGTCCCGCCGGTGACTAGAATCATGTTTAAATTAGGGAGGTAGCTTAATAAAAACCAGAGCGCGTAATATAGTCGAGCAGGGGTGGCTGAGATCGGAAAAAGCGCCAGACTTAAGGGTTTCGATCTGAGACATCTGGTGGGTTAGTCCCTACGAGGGTTCAAATCCCTTCCCCTGCACCCAGTGGCAGAATGACAAAGAAATTACGTATCGAATTCAGATACGTTGATAAAAACACGTGCAGCAGATGTAAGACTACCGATAAGAACGTCGAAGGAACGGTGCGGGGGCTGCGAAAAGCGCTTCGAGAGTCTGGCATTGCGGTTGATTTCAAGACCACCAAGCTCCCTATGAGCAAGCTCGCGCAGTCGAATTCTATTTTAATAAACGGTAAAGACGTTGAGGAGATAGTCAACGGAAAGAAAAACGTCCGCTCAAGCGCCTGTCGCGGATGCAGCGAGATAATGGAGAGCCCATGCGAATGCCGGACATATGTGTATCACGGTAGAAAGTACTCATATATCCCAAATATGATGATTCGTGAGGCGATACGTAACTCCACCAAAGGCCGTGTTTAAGCGATAACTTTTTAAATGATAGTTGCTTACCTATCATTATGAACATGGGCATCGTCTATGTGGTGGCGATAATCGTAGCCGGCGTGCTTATCGCTGGCGCTATTGTTATGACTGGTTCTCAACAGACTAGCGGCGCTCAGACTGGTGGGACACAAACAGGCGGGGCCCAAACGGGTGGAACTCAGACGGCACTAACGATAGATGATGAGTTAGGGGTTTGTGTAGGAATGCCGGAGACTAGATCGGGCTCATATGAGGACATATGCATTACAGGGCTTGCGGGAAAGCATGAAAACGTTTCGCTGTGCAAAGAGGTTAGCAGAGACCAGCGCAGTAGTTGTTACCTGTTGCTCGCTATAGTGAAAAGTGACGCAAATGTATGCGCAGAAGCTGAATCTCCGAGCTCATGTTATAACAGCTATGCGATGGAGAAACTAGACTCTTCGGTTTGTGCCAAGATAACTGAAGTTGGTTCTAGGGACCAATGCTATTCCAGTCTGGCCGGTCAGCTGGGGGATGGCGCGTTGTGCGACAAGATTACAACCGTTTACCAGAAAGACAACTGCTATCGCGATATGGCGAGCAGATTGGGGGATTCTTCGTACTGTGATAAGATATCGAGTTCTGATCAAAAGCAGAACTGTTTAAATATGTTTTCTCACTAGATAGCCTGAGCTCAAGTTCTAATATAAGTTAAGCCATAAACTATCAGATTCCATGAAGAACAGGACAGTTGGGATGCTGATAGTCGGGATAGCTCTAGTGATTGGCTTCATAATCTACATGTTCAACCAGGCCATGACAACGATTGTGGCTACAGAATGCACCCACGGCCTATCCTGCCCGATGTGGGGGACCATAAATTTCGAGACCAATGTGGCGATAGGACTGATGATTATAGTGGTGGGCATAGGTTTGTACCTGGTCTTTTTCTCTAAGGATGAGGTTATAGTAAAAAGAATTACCAGGCAGGTCGAGATGAGCAAGCCGACCAAGGATGCGTACGAAAAGATTCTGCGGGGGCTCGGGGACGAGGAGAAAACTGTCCTTGAGGGGGTAATTGCATCCGAAGGGACTATATTCCAGTCCGACTTGGTCGAGAAGAGTGGTCTGAGCAAGGTCAAGGTGAGCCGGATTCTGGACAAGCTAGAGGGACTGGGGCTAGTGGAAAGAAAGCAACGCGGCATGACAAACGTAGTTCTTCTGAAAAGACGTTGAAACAAGCCTTTATAAAGAGTTTCAAGCTGATTCTGAGCAAGGTGGTACTAATGGCTAAACAAAAGAGTGGGATACTTCAAGGAGTGTTCTATGCGCTGGTGCCTCACACCATGTGCATAGCCTTCCTGATCGGCTCTATCTTCGGGGTGACGCTGCTGATGCAGTTCTTCAAGCCCCTGTTGATGAACAGATATTTCTTCTACATACTGATAGCGATATCGTTCGCTTTCGCGACACTATCCGCTCTATTATACCTCCGTAAAAACGGCCTGTTATCCGGGCTGGGCGCCAAGAAGAAGTGGAAATACCTCACCGGAATGTACGGATCGACCATCGGGATAAACCTGCTGCTATTCCTGCTGATATTCCCGATACTGGCGAATGCCTCACCCTCTAACATAACCGGCGGGGCGCTCAGCGAACAGGCCCCCTATGTGTCTACGCTGAAAATGTCTGTAGATATACCGTGCTCTGGTCATGCGCCGCTGATAACGAGTGAGTTGAAGACCATATCCGGAGTTCTCGGGGTCCAGTTCAGCTTCCCGAACACGTTTGACGTGACCTATGACAACACCAAGACGAACCAGAACCAGATACTGGCTTTAGACGTTTTCAAGGAGTATCCTGCAACAGTCGCGGGCTCTGCTTCTGCCTCTCCGCAGGCCGAAAGCGTTAACAGCCAGGTGAGTGGGGCAGGCAGCTGCGGCGGCTCATGCGGTGGAAGCTGCGGCTGCGAAGCCAGATAAAGGACAACTGGCGGCTGTTTTAAATTAGAAAGCGTTTTAATATAGGGAGAGTTGGTTATGGCTAAGGTAATCATTCCTATCTCAGGCATGCATTGCGCTGCTTGCGCGAGTAAGATAGAAAAGACTCTCAAGAAGGTTGACGGCGTGTCGAGTGCCGCCGTGAACCTGGCGACTGATAAGGCGACCATATCTTTTGATGAGCTAAAAACCAACGAAGAAGAACTTGGAAATGCGATTGAGCAGCTCGGTTACAAGGTCATCGTGGAAGAGGAGCACGCGTATGATGAGGCTACAGATGAAGTGCGGTTCAGAGAAATCGACAACCTCAAAAAGAAGCTAATTCTCTCGATAGCCCTCTCTATTCCCATATTCATCCTCTCGTTCCCAGAGATTTTTCGCATTGAGTTCATCGGTCAGAACTTCGTGCTGCTTTTCTTGGCGGGTATAGTCCAGTTCTTCGTGGGTTATAGGTTCTATAGGGGAGCCTATCTGTCGCTCAAAGCCAGAACAGCAGATATGGACACCCTGATAGCAGTAGGCACATCTGCTGCCTATTTCTACAGCGCCGTGGTGACTCTCGATATAGGCATAGGTCATTACGTCTACTTCGATACTTCGGCACTGATAATCACGTTCGTAATGATCGGCAAGTATCTGGAGGTAGTCACCAAGGCCAGGGCTTCCGAGGCCATCAAGAAGCTCATGGGACTGCAGCCAAAGACGGCGATAGTCATTAGGAAAGGCAAGGAAGTCGAAATCTCTGTCGAAGAGATCGTTGTTGATGATGTCATTCTTGTGAAACCGGGCCAGAAGATACCTGTCGACGGCCTTGTAATTGACGGTTTCTCCTCGGTTGACGAATCGATGATAACTGGAGAGAGCATGCCCATCGAGAAGAAGAATGGGGACACGGTTATAGGAGGCACTATCAACAAGCACGGCTCGTTCAAGTTCAAAGCGACCAAGGTCGGGAAAGACACGATGCTAAGCCAGATAATCAACCTGGTCGAAGAGGCGCAGGGTAGCAAGATGAAGATACAGCGGCTGGCTGACAAGGTGAGCAGCGTCTTCGTGCCGTCGGTTATGATAGTGGCGGTGACTTCCTTCATCGTCTGGTATATCCTCGCCAGCAGTTTCGTCTTTTCGCTGAACATTTTCATATCCGTCCTGATTATCGCCTGCCCTTGCGCTCTTGGGCTGGCTACTCCCATCGCCATAATGGTGGCAAGCGGCAAGAGCGCCGAGAACGGGATACTGATAAAGGATACTGAAGCTCTGGAGAAGCTGCAGGAGGTCACGACAATCGTTTTTGACAAGACCGGTACTCTCACGAAAGGTAAGCCGAGCGTTACGGAAATCATCGGCGAAGACGATACAGAAGTCCTGAGGTACGCGGCGAGCGCTGAGAAGAACTCCGAACATCCTCTCGCCGAAGCCATATTGAACAGGGCCAGGGAGAAGAAAGTGAAGCTGTATGACGCTGACAGGTTCGAGATCATCCCGGGCAAGGGGGTGAAAGCCCTGTGCGCCAGGAAGGAAGTGCTCCTAGGCAACAGGGTATTCATGGACGAGCGCAGGATAAACATAATGGGCCTCGAGAAGAACATACGCAGGCTAGAGGTCGATGGGAAGACGGTCGTGATAGTCGCAGTCGCTGGAAAGGCTATCGGCGCTATCGCTGTGGCAGATACTCTGAAAGAGCATTCGAAAGAGGCGGTTGAAAGGCTGCATGAGATGGGGAAGGAAGTGATCATGATTACAGGAGATAACAAGATGACTGCTGACGCGATGGCCAAGCAGGTGGGAATAGACTACGTGCTTGCCGAGGTGATGCCCCAGAACAAAGCGAATGAGATAAAAACGCTGCAAGGCGGGGGCAGAGTGGTCGCGATGGTGGGCGACGGGATAAACGACAGCCCCGCTCTGGCGCAGGCGGATGTTGGCATAGCGATAGGGGCAGGTACAGACATTGCGATAGAAACCGGCCAGATAATCCTTGTCAAGAACGATCTTAGGGATGTGGTCACCGCGATAGACCTCAGCAGGTACACGATAAGGAAGATAAGCCAAAACCTTTTCTGGGCGTTCTTTTACAACTCTATCGGCATAACCATAGCCGCAGGCGTCCTCTATCCAGCAATAGGATTTCTGTTAAACCCGATTGTTGCAGGGGCGGCGATGGCGTTCAGCTCCGTGTCTGTCGTCTCTAATTCTCTGCTGATGAGAAGATACAGGCCCTCTATCTAACCCCATTCGAGCCTGGCTGATGCCTTGTTCCAGTTTATGTTCTTGAAGAAAGCCTCGAAATATTTCTCCTTGTCCGGACCATAGTCGAGATAGTAAGCATGCTCCCAGACGTCCAATGCCAGCAGCACTCTCGCTCCCCAGACGGCCCCTATATCGTGGTAATCTACCGCGTAGTTATGCAGTTTCCCGTTGAAGTAACACAATAAAACCCAGCCGCGAGCTGTCCTTGCCATTCCCAAGAACTCGGCCTTCCAATTCTCGAAGGAGCCGAAATCCTGCTTTATCTTTTCTGCAATCTGGCCGGCCATAGTGCCATCGCCGCCGAGGCTGTCAAAATAAATCTCGTGCAGTATCATCCCGCTCGTGTTGAAGCTTTCGTTAAGCTTTAGCCCCCTAATCGCGGAGAAGTCGCCCTTCGCTCTCGTCTCTTCCAACTGCTGCTCTATCTTGTTGAGGTTGTTGACATAGGCAGCGTAGTGCGTGTCGTGGTGGTACTTTAGCTGTTGTTCCGATATACCTTTAAGGGCGTTATAGGCATAAGGTAAGGGTTTAACAACATACGGCATTCGCTCACCTAAGTATTTTTTATATCTCTAGGTTAAAAGATATTACGATGTTTCTGGTGTTTGAAGGCATAGACGGCTCCGGGAAGGAGACTCAGGTCAAGCTGCTCGCTGAAGAGCTCAAGAAAACGGGCAAACGAGTAGAAGTTGTAGATTTCCCTAATTATAATAGCGGACCAGGCAAAAAGATAGGGCAGTATCTCGACAACAAGCTGCAGCTGATGCATAAGGAAGTTGCCAAGCTCTATGCAGACGATAGAAGGCTGCATCAGGAGAGGATAAAGAAATGGCTTGAGGAGGGCGTGATAGTGGTGTCGGACAGGTATGCCTATTCCAATATAGCCTATCAGCTGGTGAACGGCGTAGACTATGATTATCTGCTCTCGCTCGACAAAGGCATGATATTCCCAGATCTGGTCTTCTTCATAGACACGACGATAGATGAAGTAATCCGCAGGATGAACAACAGCAGGAAGAAAGACAAATATGAATCGAGCAGGAACTATCTGGCAAGAGTCTCCGAGAACTATCGTGCGATGTGCGACGGCTCCATCGAGGTGTTCGGAAGAGCGAAATGGATAAGAATAGACGGGAACAAAACTATAGAGGAGGTCCAGAAGGACATCTGGAGATATGTTGAACCATGCCTCAGTGGCTAAGTGGCATAGCGCTTGCTTGGATTTTAATAAGAAGCACTTATTAATAGAGCATTAAGCAAGAGGCCGCGAGTTCGATTCTCGCCTGAGGCTTTAATAAAGTCTTAATCTGCGCTTGACCTGTTTTGCTATCCTCCTGTCTTTCTCATCCACACCCAGATGCATTGTGGTCTCGGCGCTTATGTGCGGATCCAGAATCTCCCTCATCTCGTGTGCTACAATTCTCAGCAGTTC
>Ga0315280_10000455_pt1 | contig 76480 bp, 79 predicted proteins | sample YL17G06_40_MG_FD_203697 | JGI IMG/M metagenome (GOLD analysis project Ga0315280, IMG submission 203697) | Sediment microbial communities from Yellowstone Lake, YNP, Wyoming, USA - YL17G06_40 | ecosystem: Environmental > Aquatic > Freshwater > Lake > Sediment | place: USA: Wyoming | collected... | reverse complement strand
ATTTTCTGTGGGAAAACACCGGGATCATAGGTTTTTAGCTTGTTTTGTTGGCTGAAAACCAGAAAATAGTGTGAAGTGCGAAATGTGTTCTAATCAAGAAAAGAACGGTCAACTGCGAAAGTCAGGGGAATAAAGAAGTATTTTCATCAGGAATCGTAAGGGATCGCACTTCGGGAAGAATCTATTGACACATGATTATAATAATTTGCTTTTGAATAGTTTTTCTCGAAATATACCAATGAAGGAGAGGTACCAGATGCTCGGGAGTAATAAAATAAATATGACCCATGGGATATTACTAACACTGATGAGGATAATTGGGAGTATCATATATCGTTTCACTTCTTGTTTGGTGATATGCATCGTCACTTTTTTTCTTTCAAAATTCTTTAATGTCAGCATTTTTATCGAAGAAGAAAATAAGCTTATTGTCAATATGAGTAAAATTAATACTTGTATGTACCAGAAATTAAAAATATAAAGTTCAGGGAAAATAACAAAGGGGAGAAAAACAAGGATTGCAGTGATTGTTTCAATAGTTATTGTTAATATCTTGAACGTTGGGGGAACGTGTATTTCTGGTTGGTTTGTTACCCCGAGGTAGGAGGCAGTTGTTTTTGCTCCGTATTTTCTGTCATTGTCCGCGTCTTTGAAGCCACCTTCGATGATATTGAAAAATAACACATGCATGAAATAGATGGATGCGATGATTATTGTTAAGAATTTTATTTCTGTTGAGACGGTTGCTGCACCAAATAAACATAAGAAAGCGACTGATGCAGAGAGCGTCACATCAGATCCCAGGAATTTTTTTCCATAACAATCGTAGATTGTTCCAAGAATTAAAGAGAATGACAAAAACAACAATGGGAGGAACGTATGGAAGAAAAGCATTCCTGTAAAAATAATCAACGCATAGAAGAGAATAATGATTCGGAGCGCTGTTTTTTTCTCTATCGTTTTTTTCACAAGTGGCCGTTCACTTAATTCTTTGGATCCGACATCGATATCGTAATCAATGTAATCGTTGAGCACGAAACCGAGCATGTTATAGAGTGCTCCGATGAAAAACAAAATCAGGAACTGGGATATTTCTAGAGTTCCTCGTACGCTTATTGCCCCGATCACTGCGATGGTGGATACCCCTAAAGCCTTGAGTCTGAGGAACCGTGCGTATTCTTTTATTTTGTCGGTATTCATCCTTTTTTCCCCGTTTTTTTACATAACCTGTGGCCGTAAAACAGTTTTATACAGGATTAAATTTGAGATAATGAGACCAAGTATTGGATACAAGATAAGGAGTGCTGAATAGGGTGCGACACTCATGAGAAGAATGGGGATGTTTGACCAATTAATGGTGTATTGAAGCACAACGTATTTCCTTACTTCTTGGCGGTTAAAGGTTTTTAAACGTAACATTTTGTCAGTGACGAAAAAGAATGTCACGTTGAGAAGTACAAGGATGCTGATTAATAAAATATGTAAATGGATAATTCCAAGGATCACGGGTACTAAAACAAAGAAAGCATACAGAGAACCAAAGAGGTATGCAAGAAATTTGAATGAAATCGGAATATGGAAAACACCATTTTCTACCCGTACCCCCAGTTGTGTCGAGATATGCTTCGAGTGAATCAAATAATCATGGTCTGCGTCTTTGATGCCCCCGGCGATCAGGTTAAGATTGAGTGTTTGGAGAAACGCTAGCACACAAAAAATAAGCACGATGCTAGGGAAATGAAACGAGACGGTGGCTGCGCCGAACACGACCCCTATTACAACAGAAGCTGCGAGTACGAAATCCATTCCACTGATTCTTTTGCTGTATATATCATAGATACCTGCGAGAGCTAATCCGAGGAGATACAGGAGGAGTAATTGTACACCATAGAAGTACAGGGTTAAGATAAATCCAGAAAAAAACACGAAGAGGATGTAGAGAGAAGCATTTTTTTTCGAGATGCTTCCACTGGGGAGGGGTCTTTTGCTGATGTGATCGATGAGACGATCGACATCAATGTCTATATAATGATTAAACGCAAAGCCAAAGATATGGGCTGATAGTCCGATAAGAAAAACTATGGCGAGGTGGAACATATCTTTTTGCCCCATCGCTAAAGCTCCGGTCACAGGAATGACTGCGGTTAAAAATACAAAGTGAGCACTAGATAATTTAGCAAATTCGATGATGGTGGTTTTAAGATTCATTATTTCTTAAGGCTCCTGTGTGCTCTCTAGCAAAGGAACGTTCTGTTGTTTAATTTTCCTATTTTGCATATATCGTCAAAGTTCATTTATTTTTTGAATGATTTTTTATCGTTTATCGGATAAGGTTTGAAAATTTATACGATAATGTTCCGAGGAATATTTTATCGTTCAACCATTCTTTTTCATACAAAAACAGAAGGAGAAAATAAAATGATTGGGTGGACTATGAGGTATATCCATGCCATAGACTTTACGAGTGTGGGATTCATATCCTTCCAGGGATCCAAGACCATGGTCGAGTGACCTGACCATCGATGATGGGTTCGTTTGCGACATTTTTTGCAATGTTGATAGGGAATGCAAGGCCGATAATTATAAATACTATAAAAAAACTGCCTAGTATGCACTCAAAACTCATAAATATCGGACGGTTAACTATATGAAATATAGAGATATCCTGACCGTATTTCTCATCGTAGGATTCTTGTTATCGCTTGCATATACGCTCTGTGTCGCAACATCAGTATGGTTCTGGGTGATTCCCATAGCCTTTTTTATCGGGCTTGTCTGGGCTGCCTACTACCTCTGGCTCACCTAATGGTTATGAGACAGACTTTGTTTCGGAGTGTACTTTACCTCTCTCGTTGAATATTTCTTCAAAAACAATCGAAAGCAAATATTTAAACAACTCCTAGTGTTCAGCCCATGCGATGAACGAGCAGACACGCATGCAAGCAACACAAATACTTGAGAAGTACAGCCTCTGCGATGCATGTCTCGGACGACTTTTCAAAAAGGATATTGAAAAGGGATCCAATGAGCAGAAGGGACGACTCCTCAGAAAAGAACTCCATAAGTCGAAAAAAACACCCGTTACCAATTGCTGGCTTTGTGAAGGGCTTCTTGATGAGATCGATCATTTTACTCAACTCATTACCGATGCGTTGAACGAGTATGAATATACCACGTTCCTTGTCGGCTCGAAAATAGACGAAGACCTGAAGAAAAGAGAACAGCGTCTCTGGGACGAACTCGGTTTTACAGACGCTGAGCCAATAAAAATGGAGATAAACCGGGAGGTCGGAAAAATCCTTGAGCCACGATTAGGGAAAACCGTTGATATCCCCAACCCGGAGATTATGGCGGTCATCGACACGGTCTTCGATGTCGTACACCTTCAGATCAGTCCTCTTTTTATTTATGGGCGGTATAAGAAATTAAAGCGTGGGATCCCCCAGACAAAATGGCCGTGTCAAATATGCCGGGGAAAAGGCTGCAAACGATGCAATTACTCTGGAAAACTGTACCCAACAAGCGTCGAGGAACTCGTCGCAGATCCTGCATTAGAGGTTACTAAAGGAACGGATGAGTCATTTCATGGGAGCGGACGGGAAGATATTGATGCGCTCATGCTTGGGACCGGCCGGCCTTTTATTCTCGAGATAAAAAACCCAAAAATCAGGACAATCAACCTACAGCTCTTGGAACAAACGATAAACGCTCGAACGAAGGACTACATTGAAGTGTCTTCACTACGATTCTCCACCCGGGATGAGATCGCCCGTATCAAGGCAGCGGAGTTCAGAAAAACCTATCGAGTCACCATTGAGGCAGACCAATCTTTGAATAAAGAAAAACTTATAAAGGTAGCTCAGACATTACGGGGTAAACTCATAAAGCAGTTGACACCGACTCGAGTGGCCCATCGCCGGGCCAACAAGATTAGAGAACGCACGATATACAACTGTATAATTGAATCGGTAGAGGGTACTAGAGTCACACTCATGATAGAGACCGAATCCGGCACCTACGTGAAGGAATTTGTGTCTGGCGATGATAACAAGACCCAACCGAATCTCAGTGAACTCATCGGCATTCCCTGCACCGTCAAGGAACTCGACGTCATTGATGTTAAGGGGGAATAACACCTATGGTAAAACGATCAAAAGGAACACGAAGTAAAAGTAGACACGTCATGCGAAAAAAACCGCGAACACGCGGTATCTCAGCGATAACGAGAGCCATGCAGCAGCTCGAAATTGGGACTAGTGTCAGTGTTGATATTGACTCCGCTGTACACAAAGGAATGCCTCATCACCGCTTCCAGGGGTACACCGGGAAAATTGAGGGCATGCAAGGAGATGCGTATCTCGTCGGAATCACCGTCGGAAAGAAGCATAAGACCCTGATCATACGACCGGAGCATCTTGGGAGAGTCGCGTGATGAAAACAGAGGAAGTCGGAAAAATCGTTTCCCTTGCAGAAGTAAAAAATATGTTGAGAAAAATCAGTAAGGAACGAAAAGAAATGATTTATGAGCAGAAAATCGCGCTTGAGCATGCGGAACGATTTGCGCGGCTTTCTGCAAAACAAACAAAGGATTTAATCACTGAGTTGTTAAAAGTTGAGCATGTGGAGGAGTTCCATGCACATAAAATAGCCGATATTCTTCCAAACACGGAGGATGACATAAAAGCTATTTTCGCGAAAGAGCGGTATACACCGAATGAGAAAGAAATTAAAACGATTTTGGAGATTGTTAAAAAACATTCTGTTGAATAATTGGTGGGGGAAGGAGACATGGAGGACTATGTATATGTTCTGGATTACTTGGCAAAAGGAAGAGGAGATCTTCCACCATATAAAAGAAACCCGGTGGTCTACGGCATTGGCGAAAGCCAATTTACCTTCCTTGAGTTGATTCCGAAAAGGGACGCGACATTCACCGTCGGTGAACGGATTTATGTGGGGAAAGACCCGGCGTTACGAACAAAAATCGAGAAGATTAAAGGCCGGGTGAACTTCGAAGACCTGACGTCAACAGCCCATGGTGAGCTTCCATATGTGTTGTTAGATATCGTCCACAATAATGAAGCAAGATTCGTGAAATTCTTCAACGAGGCATCCGCGATTTCCACCCGATTCCATGTCCTTGAATTGCTCCCGGGGCTTGGGAAGAAGATGATGATGGAGATCCTTGATGCGCGTAAAAAAAAGCCGTTTGAGGCCTTCAAAGAGATGCAAGATCGCATTGATTTCCTGCGTTCACCTGATAAATTGATTTCGAAGAGAATCGAACTGGAGCTGACCGACCCTAATCAGAAGTACCGCGTCTTCACCCGCCCGCCGCTCACCCACGAGCATGAATATTGAGAAAATGGTGAAACGGAAACTCGGGCAGCATTTTTTAATTGATGACTCTGTTGCACAACGGGAGGTTGACTATGCAGCCCTTACAAAACAGGACGTTGTGCTCGAAATCGGGCCTGGAAAAGGAATTATTACTCGTCTCCTTGCGCAGAACGCGAAACAGGTCATCGCGATAGAAATCGATCCAAGACTTATATCGCAATTAACATTGTTTATCCCTGGTAATGTGACCGTGATGAATGCGGATGCGGTCGCGATTGACTTTTCCACCCTCCCCCGTTTCAATAAGGTCGTCTCAAATCTTCCCTTTCAGATTTCCTCCCCGATAACGTTCAAACTTCTTGAGTATCCATTTTCGAAGGCGATCCTCATCTATCAAAAGGATTTCGCTGAGCGCCTCGTCGCGGTACCAGGGACTAAGGAGTACTCTCGTCTTACTATTGGAGTCTATTATAAAGCGCACTGCAGAATCCTTGAACAAGTCCCCCGAAGCTGTTTTTCTCCACCACCGCGTGTTGACTCATGCATCGTTGAACTGATCCCCCGTGAAAAACCAGCGTTTGATGTGGCAAACGAGAGGTTCTTTTTTAATTTGACCAAGCAGTTATTCAACTATCGTCGTAAAAAAATCCGGTATACCATAAAATCATTTTATGGTGGCCATGGAGCACTCCCGTATTTGGATCAGCGGGTAGAGGACCTCACCCCCGAGCAGATAGGTGAATTGAGTAATCTACTGGGTTTGCATGATTAAAAGACCATACCGACCGCCATAACAGGCTGTTGCAACAGGATGAAACAAGCCATAATGATATTTCCTCCTAAAAAATAGACGCGACTTTTTTCAAACCGTCTATAAAAAATTCGCTAAGATATATTGATCAATCCAACTGAACACCCCGAGCCAATCAAGGCCAATCAACAGCACAAAAAACGCGACAAAAAACAACAGGATCTTCAACGTAAACCTGAGAAAACCCCAGATAAAAACCAACACGATCAACGCGCATAAAAACACCGCCCACAACGGAACAGAAACCGAGAAGAACCCTATCTCCACCACACATGATTAATCATCTCAATTCATATAAACATTTGGAAAAAAATGCGGATTTTTTTTGCGTAGAAACTCTTAAAAATTCTTACCTCATGAGAACCACAGACCACAATGATGACAAACTATCTCACACTAAGTGCTGCATCATGCTGAGAAATGGGCGAGCTGAGTGGTCTTCCATGAACCCTTCCCAAACATACTAAAACCTTCAATCCATGTCAAATTCGTGTACATTCAACAAGATTTTATCAAACCAGATTCCGTGGAACGACGGGAATATCAATACAATATCGCGCAATCCGCTGCCGAAGCGAACACGCTCGTCGTCCTTCCCACCGGGATGGGGAAAACCATTATCGCGCTCCTCGTCATTGCAACAGAACTCACAAAAAAAGACAACAACATCCTGTTCCTTTCCCCGACAAAACCATTGGTGAATCAACACGCACAATTTCTTACAAATATTCTCACCCTCGAGGATACGGTTGCAGTATTTACGGGCGAAGTACCCCCTGAAAAACGAATAGAACTCTGGAAAAACAAACGGATCATCGTGTCGACACCCCAAGTAATCGAAAACGACCTCATTTCAAGACGCTATGATCTTACTAAGACATCCTTGATTATCTTCGATGAGGTACACCGAGCGGTCGGGAACTACTCATACGTATTCATCGCTGATATGTATAAAAAACAACGAAATGACCGACGCTGTCTTGGGATGACCGCATCCCCAGGCCACAACCTCTCGGAAATCCTCGAAATCTGCAAAAACCTGGAAATCACGAACATCGAGATACGAACAAAAACCGACCCGGACGTACGCCCCTACGTCCATGAACTAGACATCAAATGGAAAGAAATCCCACTCCCCCACGAGTTCGCTTACACGCTCCAACTCCTGAGGAAAGCACTCGCTGAACGCTTGGATATCCTAAAAAAAATAGGGGTTCTTGATTCTGCCGCAGTCGCGCTCATCAACAGGAAAAAACTCTTGGAAGTCCAACAACGAATACAACAGGAACTCCGCTCTACCCCTCAGCCATCACAAGCTTTGTTCAAGGCAGCATCCGCGCAGAATGCAGCCATGAAACTCGCCCACGCGATCGAACTGCTGCAGACACAAGGCGTCAATGCCCTGAGTAGCTACTTCGCTCGCATGGCAACCGAAGCGGGCTCAAAAGGAGGAAGCAAGGCATCCCGTGACATCATTAAGGATCCAAACGTCCTTGAGGCACTCGCCTATGTTAAATCACTCAAAATTGAGCACCCGAAAATACCAGAAATCGTCAACATCGTCCAAGAACAGCTCACGAACAATCAACACTCGAAGATCATTGTGTTTACCCATTACCGAGACACCTCACAGTATGTGCAAAAACAACTCGAAAAAATACCGATCGCCCGTCCGGTCCGATTCATCGGCCAGGCGGCAAAAGAAAACGACAAAGGCCTCACCCAGAAGGAACAAATCGACATCATCAGACGATTCAAAGAAGATGAGTACAACGTCCTTATCGCAACCTCAGTCGCGGAGGAAGGACTTGACATCCCCTCCACTGATCTTGTCGTCTTTTATGAACCAGTCCCCTCAGAGATAAGAACCATACAGAGAAAGGGAAGAACCGCGCGAACAATGCCAGGGAAAGTCATCATCCTCATCACCAAGGGCACCCCGGACGAGGCGTACTACTGGTCCTCACGACAAAAAGAACGCAGGATGCACAGTGAACTAGAAGTCCTGAGAAGCGCTCTTAACAAAAAACTGAAGGACCCCTCAGAAATCTACAGGTCGGCATCGCACGAGGAGAACCAGCGAAAGCTCGAGGAATTCTCAAAAAAAACAGGGCTGAAAATCATCGTCGACCACCGTGAATCACGGTCTCCCGTGATCCGTTTTCTGTCAATAAAGGACGTGGAGATTGATGCCCAGCAGCTCGACGTCGGCGACTATGTCCTTTCCACCCGGATCGGCGTTGAACGGAAAACCGTGGATGATTTCCTCAATTCCCTCATCGACGGGAAACTCTTCGTGCAAATGAAAAACCTGCGAGGTGCGTACTCACGACCCATCCTGATTGTCGAAGGGGAAGGGTTACTGACGAAACGAAACATCAGCCATAATGCGATCTTCGGAAGCTTCGTCTCCATCATCGTCGACTTCGGCATCCCCCTTATCACCACCAGATCCGCCCAAGAGACCGCCGATTTCCTGTACGTGATGGCGCATCGAGAACAAAAAACCGGGAACCGGGCAGTCGCTATACGCGGAGAAAAATGGGCAGCGTCTCTTCATGAACAACAACAGTTCCTCGTTGAGGGCCTTCCGAATATCTCGGTCGTCCTCGCGCAACGCCTCCTTCAGCACTTCGGAAGCATCCGTGCCCTTGTGAACGCGACAGAAGAAGAACTCTGCGAAGTACAAGGAATCGGGCAAACGATTGCCCAAGAGATCATCAAGGTATTAAGCGCAGACTATCAGCAATAGCAGCCACGCCCAAATATTTTTATCTAACCTTGTGATTACCCTCAGGTTTAGGGGTGATGTATATGCCCACTGATACAAAAAAATTGGATCAGATTTGCGATGGTTTAAATATGATTAGTGAGGATAATTCTATTCCTAGAAATATTAGACGTGGCGCTGATGAAATTAAACAAATTTTGTTAAAACCTGACGATCCCTTTGATTTACGTGTCGATTTTGCCAAACAAAGACTCGATGAACTTGCAAACGACCCAAATATTCCGCTTCATGGACGAACGCTTATTTGGAATATAATAAGTCGTTTGGAGGAACTCGCATAAAATTTTTTTATTAATAAAAACTACCCTTCGTTCAATGAAACGAAAAGGGAGGACGAAAGAATGATACGAATCGGACAAGCAGGAATCCCATTATCCTGCAAAGGACGGACCAATAAAGATGGGATTGTTTATACACACAAAAACCTTGATTTAAATACCATAGAAATCCAATTTGTTCGCGGACTGTATATCCTCTCGGATGAGGAGGCACAGTTCATTAAGGACTACGCGCAGAAAAACGACATCGAAATCCACGTCCATGCCCCCTATTACCTTAACCTTGCGGGTGACAAAGAAGAAGTCACCATGAGTTTTGAAAAAATCCTGAAATCAGCAAAAATGGCAGATAGCATCGGCTCAAAAACGATCATCATTCACCCGGGGTTCTACGGGGATAACAGTCAGAAAAAAACCATGAAACTCGTCGTGAAAAACTCAAAAAAAATAGTAAGCATGCTCAAAAAAGAAAAACTCAAAACCAAGCTTGCCATGGAAACCATGGGGAAACAAAAAGTCTTTGGCAGCCTTGACGAGATTATTGATGTCTGTGAGAGCGTGAAAGACGTCGTCCCTGTACTTGATCTTGGCCATATCCATGCCCGTGGGAACGGGTGTTTAAAGGAACGAGAAGACTTCGAAGCAATCTTTGATAAATTAAAACCGTTACGGCTCAGACATTACTTGATGCATATCACTGGTGTTCTGTATGAAAATGGGAATGAACTCTATCACCTTCCCATTAAAAAGGGAGACATGCCGCTTGCACCCTTGATCGACATCATCCTTGATCGAAAGTTGAATGTCACCTTCATTTCCGAGTCACCACTCTTAGAACATGACGCTGTGTATATTCGACTCCAAGTCGAAAAAGCGATCATGAAACGAACAGGGAAAGAAGTCGCCTATTACAAGGATCTTTCAGAGGTTTAATGAACACCCGAGAAGCATATCGACATTCGATTGACTACATCCAACAAAAAATGCAGGGGATTTTACATGAAGTCTCAAAAAAAGACGTGGATAAAATCATCGCGGCGTTTTTTAAGGCACGCCGTATTTTTGTGTATGGCGCGGGTCGATCCGGTCTTGTCTCCAGGGCCTTTGCTATCCGGCTGGTTCACCTTGGGTTCCAAACATTTGTGATCGGGGAAACCATCGGTGCGCCGGTGAAAAAAAATGACCTTGTATGCATCGTCTCTGGATCAGGGGAAACCATCCCTGCGGTCATGACCGCGGATATCACCCATGATATCGGCGCGAAACTCGTGGTGATTACGGGAAAGAAGCATTCACGAATAACCAAACATGCCGATGTCGCAATCGTCCTTTCATCAGAATGCACTGAAAAAGAACGCAAACAACTCGCCCCCCTCGGAACATTATTTGAGGCAAGCGCATGGGTCTTCCTTGATAGCATTATCGCACAACTCATGGAAAAGAAAGGTGAAACCGAGGAAACGATGAGGTCACGTCATGCGACACTCGAGCTGCCACCCTAATTATTTATCCATTCATTGAAGACTCCCAGGAGAAAAGCCCATTTCACAACCCATATGTTTTTAAAAGCATGTTTTATCTACGCCTCTAGACGTCAGGTGAGCGATCATGACAAAATCCTCGAAATACATCCGTCAGCCTATTGTCAGTGTCCTGGGTCATGTCGATCACGGAAAAACCTCCTTACTCGATTATATAAGAGGATCCACGGTTGCTGCCCGGGAGGCTGGTGCGATCACGCAACATATCGGCGCAACGGAAGTACCGATTGATGCGATTTATGCGATGTGCGGGGATTTGCTCGGGGGGAAGAAATTCTCGGTCCCTGGCCTTCTGTTCATTGACACGCCCGGGCATCATGCATTCACCACGCTTCGGGCACGCGGCGGGTCGCTTGCTGATATTGCGATCCTTGTGATAGATATCCAGGAAGGGTTCAGGCCCCAGACCCATGAATCGATCAACATCCTTCGTCAGTATAAAACCCCGTTTGTGATCGCTGCTAACAAAATTGATTCGATCAGCGGATGGCAGTACAGCACCGAGGTCGCCCAGCAGCGTATACAACACCAGCGTCCGATGACCAAGAGTCTCTTTGAGGAGAAGCTTTACGATCTCATAGGTGTGATTTATGATAAAGGCTTCGATTCGGATTTATATTTCAATATCAAGGATTTCACGAAGACCATCCCGATTATTCCGGTTTCTGCGAAAACCGGTGAAGGAATCTCTGAGCTGCTCATGATCCTTGTGGGGCTGGCGCAGCGGTTCCTCGAAGATCAGTTAAAAAGCGAAAGCGGCTCTGGAAAAGGGACGGTCCTAGAAGTGAAAGAAGATGTCGGGTTGGGGACCACGGTCGACGCGATCATTTATAGCGGGGTACTCAAAAAAGAGGATACGATCATACTTGGGACACGCGACGAGCCGTTCGTCACCAAAATCAAGGCACTGCTCAAACCAAAGCCAATGGATGAGATCCGGGATCCGCGGGAGCGGTTCGATAGCGTCAAGGAAGTGCATGCTGCCTGCGGTATCAAGATATCAGCACCGGGCCTTGATCAGGTTGTTCCTGGTGCGCCACTCCGGGTCGTCCATGGCAACGAAGCAGAGCTGGTCCAGGAGATAAAAAGCCAGTCTCAGGTGAAAATCGACCTTGATAAAGACGGACTGTACATCAAAGCAGATACCATAGGTTCTCTTGAGGCGCTGGTAAAAGAATCACGGGAGAAAGGCATCCATATTAGAAAGGTAGATATCGGCAACATTTCGAAACATGATATCACAGACACCGCTGCCTTGAATAACCCGCTCGACCGAGTTATTTTCGCGTTTAACGTAAAAATGCTCCCTGAGGCAAAAGAGGAGGCAGCTAATACTGATGTCACGGTGTTTAATGAAGACGTGATCTATACGATTATCGAAGATTATGATGTGTGGCTCGCGAAGAAAAAAGAGGAGCTGGAGAAGAAACGCAGGGAGGATTATATTCATCCCGGGATGATCAAATTCCTCCCTGAGTACGTGTTTCGGGTGAGCCACCCTGCGGTTATCGGAATCCGGGTCCTTGGTGGAAGAATCAAAGTGGATATGCGACTCATGGACCAGGACGGAAAAATCATCGGCAGCATCAAAGGGATGCAATCTGAGAACAAGGCGATCTCAGAAGCGATCCAGGGGCAGGAGGTCGCGATTTCTATCGAAGGCGTCACTGTTGGCCGGCAGATCAAAGGTGGGGATATCCTATTCACCGATATCCCGGAGAGTGACGCACGGAAACTCCGACTGCTGGATGTCCTCAATGAAGACGAAAAAGACGTGCTTAAAAAGATCCTGGACATTAAACGGAAAACGAATAAATTCTGGGGAATGTAAGTCTCTTCCTCCTTGAGGGTTTTGTAAAGAAACGACATGTTAAAATAGACTATACCGGTTTCCGGTTACAGCATTTACTGGAGGAGTGTGTTTATTTATGAAAGACCTGATAAATACAGAGGATTACGTAGGAAAAAAGGTAGGTACTTCAGGGCGACGTTTCATGCGTGTCATTTCAGTCCTATCTATAATCACGGTGCTCATTGTCCTTTTTGCGCCAGCGACATTGGCAGCAGAAACGAGCGGTGGCGAAGCAAGTATTAAACTCCCTGATTTTAGTAAGACCGAGTTCTTTGGAGTGAACGCACGATTACTCTTGATCATCGGGCTTATCGTATGCGTACTGGGATTAGTCTTTGGCCTCTTTAATTATATCCGGGTGAAGAAGCTTCCTGTGCACCGTTCCATGCGAGACATCTCAGAATTGATCTACGAGACCTGTAAAACATACCTGGTCACCCAGGGGAAGTTCCTTTTCATCTTATGGGTGTTCATCGCGTTCGTCATCGGCATCTATTTCGGTGTTCTTCGAGGAAGCGAATTCCCACCATCGACCGTTGTCATTATTTTGATATTCAGTTTAATCGGTATTCTCGGGAGCTATGGAGTCGCGTGGTTTGGTATACGTATCAACACCCTTGCGAACTCTCGATCCGCGTTTGCGAGTCTCCGTGGAAAACCACTCCCCGTCAACCAAATCCCCCTCCGGGCAGGCATCAGCATCGGGATGTTCCTCATCAGCGTTGAACTGTTCATGATGCTAAGCATTTTACTTTTCATTCCCGGCAGCTTTGCTGGTTACTGTTTCATTGGATTCGCAATCGGTGAATCACTGGGCGCAGCAGCCCTAAGAATCGCTGGCGGTATCTTCACCAAAATTGCGGATATCGGCTCCGATTTAATGAAAATCGTTTTCAAAATCAAGGAGGACGACGCGAGAAACCCCGGAGTCATCGCTGACTGTACCGGGGATAACGCTGGAGATTCAATCGGGCCGACCGCAGACGGATTTGAAACGTACGGGGTCACCGGTGTCGCGCTCATTTCATTTATTCTCGTCGCTGTCAACGATGATATAACGAAAATTCTACTTCTTGTCTGGATCTTCATCATGCGTGTGTTGATGATTGTGTCCAGCACGCTTTCGTATCTCATTAATGATGCAATCTCCAGGGCACGTTATAAGAACAGCACAAGCATCAACTTCGAGTCACCCTTAACATCCCTTGTTTGGATCACATCCCTTACCTCCGTGATATTCACCTTCCTTGCGTCCTATTTTCTCATTGGTAGTGTTGGTGACGGGACTCTTTGGTGGAAGCTATCTATCATTATAACCTGTGGTACCCTTGCTGGGGCAATCATCCCCGAGTTTGTCAAGGTGTTCACCTCGACGCACTCAAAACACGTCAAGGAAGTCGTTATCTCCGCACGAGAAGGAGGCGCATCCCTTGACATACTCTCAGGGTTTGTCGCAGGTAACTTCAGCGCCTATTGGCTGGGATTCGCAATCATAGGTCTCATGAGTGCTGCGTATGCCGTCAGCCTCTTTGGATTAGGTACCATCATGATCGCACCAGCGGTCTTTGCCTTCGGACTTGTCGCCTTCGGGTTCCTTGGCATGGGGCCAGTGACAATCGCGGTTGATTCCTATGGCCCGGTCGCGGATAACGCACAATCAATTTACGAACTGTCCCTTATTGAACAAGTACCGAACGTGAAAGAAGAAATCAAGCGTGACTTTGGGTTTGAACCGGATTTCGAACACGGCAAAGAACTTTTGGAGGAAAGCGACGGTGCCGGTAACACCTTCAAAGCCAGCGCAAAACCCGTGCTTATTGGGACCGCGGTTGTCGGGGCGACCACCATGATTTTCTCCATCATCATCCTGCTTACCAACGGCCTGCAGTCGGAATTCATCAATCGACTCTCACTTCTGAACCCGCGTTTCTTCCTCGGCATTGTCATGGGTGGGGCGATGATCTACTGGTTCACTGGTGCATCAACCCAAGCGGTGGTCACCGGCGCGTACCGTGCAGTCGAATTCATCAAACGAAACATCAAGCTCGAAAGCACCGAGAAAGCATCCGTCGCAGACAGTAAACGAGTCGTGGAGATCTGTACGCAGTACGCCCAGAAAGGGATGTTCAACATCTTCATCGCGGTCTTCTGCGCGACCTTGGCATTCGCGTTCCTCGACCCCTATCTCTTCGTCGGCTATCTTATCGCTATCGCGATATTTGGATTATTCCAGGCGATCTTCATGGCGAACGCTGGTGGCGCCTGGGACAACGCAAAGAAAATCGTTGAGGTCGACCTGAAAGAAAAGGGAACCGAGCTTCATGTAGCGACCGTCATCGGCGACACCGTGGGTGATCCGTTCAAGGACACCTCGTCCGTTGCCATGAACCCGGTCATTAAATTTACTACCTTGTTCGGTCTGCTTACCGTGGAGCTTTCGGCGTCGCTAATCTCAAGATTCGGAGTAGATAACCCCGTCAACTTCGTACTCTTTGCACTATTCTTTGCGGTATCGATGTTCTTTGTATGGCGGTCATTCTACAGAATGAGGATTAAAAACGAAGGCTCCAAATCAATGAAGCAATAGGCCGAAGACCACCATAAGATGTTCTCTCCCAAGGAGAATATTCTTTCTTTTCATCCATTATTTATGTATCCAAAATAAAAAATAAAATATCAAAATATACCCAAGGACCGTCATAACCATTGATACGATCCAGATCCAGAACAATAGTTTCGCCCGTTTCTCCGGATCGGTTAACATTTCCTTAACTCTCAGTGCCATACGTCACACAATCGTGCTTTTAATCCGTTTCAACCGGAAGATATTCTCCCGTTCGAGTTCCTCAAGACGTGTACGAATAAACGCCTCTGTTTTCTTCAGATCCGGCAGAATCTTAAATTCAAGGGCATTGACGATACGTTTATTCTTCTCGATTTCCTCGACAAGTCTTCGGAGTGTCGTCTCAAGCTCTGCGGCAAGGACGATATCCTCCACGAGTTGTTCATAGGCATACGCTGCCTCATCGATTCGGACACTCATCCCGATGATACCGTAACCTCGTTTATCGATCCGTCGTTTCACGGTCCCGCTTTCCAAGGTTGTCGGTACAAGCACACCCATGACGTTTTTGCTCCCCATGGTGACCTTAGGGTCTTCTCGGATAGAAAACGCAACTGAGTTTACCGTCGTTTCCCCGTCCACACCGGTCGCGATGATGAGTTTCTCCTCCGCTTTCTTATAATCCTGGATGATTTTCGAACGGATATCGCGTGCCTTTGAAAGGATATTAAAGAACTCAAGGACGAGGCCGTCCCGTTTCATTTTCAGAAGGTTATGCCCTCGCTCGTACAGCGCGATTTTTCGTTTCACGCGAATAAGCTCGGTTCGTGTCGGTTTTATCTCTTGGCTTACCATGGTCCTAATCCTTTGCTTTCTTCCGATACGCCGGGTGGTATTTCTCCAGGGTTTTTCGATCGATCATGGTGAGCGCGCTCTCTGGAACCATCGCGATGAGCTCCCAGCCGAGCTCCAGGGTCTGTTCCAAGAATCTGTCTTCATCCCTCCCTTGCCTGATGAATCTGTTTTCGAAGACATCAGCGAACTCCAGGAATTTCTTATCAGTGTCAGAGAGCGCCTCTTTACCAACGATAGCAATCAGATCCCGCAAATCTCTTCCTTTCGCGTACGCGGCGTATAACCCCTGTTCCACGGATCGATGGTCCTCACGCGTCATCCCAGGGCCAATCCCCAGTCTCATCAATCGTGAAAGTGAAGGAAGCGGGTTGATCGGTGGATAAATGCCTTTCCGATGTAATTCTCGTGAGACCGCTATTTGGCCTTCAGTAATGTACCCCGTAAGATCGGCGACCGGATGCGTCCAGTCATCCTCTGGGATTGTTAGAATGGGGATCTGGGTGATCGACCCTTTTTTATTTTTGATTCTCCCTGCGCGTTCGTAAATCGTCGCAAGATCGGTGTACATATACCCCGGGTATCCTTTCCGCCCAGGGACCTCTTTCCTGGCAGCCCCGATTTCACGCAGTGATTCTGCGTAGTTTGTCATATCGGTGAGAATGACAAGCACGTGCATATCGTGAGTATATGCGAGATACTCGGCGGCGGTAAGTGCGAGACGCGGGGTGATGATCCGCTCCACCGCTGGGTCATTGGCGAGATTTAAGAACACGATAGCACGTTTCAACGCCCCGGTGCGCTCGAAATCCTTCATGAAATATTGTGCTTCCTCATTGGTGATGCCCATCGCAGCGAAAACAACCGCGAAACTTTCATCTTTCCCGACGACTTTCGCCTGCCGGGTAATCTGCAGCGCAATTTCGTTATGGGGAAGCCCAGCGCCTGAGAACAACGGAAGTTTCTGCCCGCGAACCAACGTCAAGAGACCGTCCAGGGTGGAGATCCCTGTTTGAATAAATTCCCTTGGGCTATCCCGCGCCCAGGGGTTAATCGCAGAGCCGATGATTTCCATTCTATCATCAGGGATGATCTGTGGGCCGCCATCAATCGGCATCCCTGACCCATTCAAAATACGACCCAGCATATCCTGGGACACCGCAAGCTTAATGGTTTCCCCAAGAAACGTGACACCAGAGGCGCGATTGATACCGACCGTCCCCTCAAAGACTTGCACGACAACAACATCTTTACTGCTGTCCAGCACCTGTCCCCGTTTCATGGACCCATCTGGTAATTGTATAGTGACAAGCTCGCCAAACCCGACCGCCTCAGTCTTCTCCACGAAAATCAACGGACCAGCAATCTCAGCGATCGTTCGGTACTCTTTCACCATGTGATCGTCTCCACACCCATCGACTGGAATTCCTTCCGCATTTCCGTTATTACTTTTTTCAGGTATTTATCGAAATCAGCCTCAAACTTTGAATTCGCGAGCATATCCCGTGATTTCATTTTCAAGATCTCACTCACCGGTGTTCCACCTTCGAGAGCCTTAGAGGCTGCATTCCCGTACTGCATGATCGCCTTCAAAAGCTTGTACTGCTTCTCAATGGAACAATATGAATCAATATCATGACCCGCATGCTGCTGCAAAAAGATCTCCCGGATCGCACGAGCGATTTCTAACGTGAGCTGCTCTTTTTCAGGGAGCGCATCAGACCCGATTAGCTGAACGATCTCCTGAAGCTCCGCCTCTTTCTGCAACATCTCCATTGCTTTCACGCGTAACTCTTTCCATTCCGGTGACACATGCTCCGCGAACCATGCCTCCAAGGTATTGGTATAGAAACTATAGGATGTCAACCAGTTGATAGCTGGGAAATGCCGACGATGCGCAAGATTCGTATCTAACCCCCAAAAAACTTTCACGATACGCAACGTGTTCTGGGTGATGGGCTCAGAAAAATCAGCACCAGGGGGACTGACCGCGCCGATGACCGTGATACTCCCCTCCTTATTGTTGAGTGTTATCACCCGACCTGATCGTTCATAGAACGCGGAGAGTTTCGTCGCAAGATACGCGGGGTAGCCTTCCTCACCAGGCATCTCCTCAAGCCTACTGGAGATCTCCCTCATCGCTTCCGCCCATCGACTGGTACTATCGGCCATGAGGGATATCCCGTATCCCATGTCGCGATAATATTCAGCGATGGTAATACCGGTGTACACGCTTGCCTCTCGCGCGGCAACCGGCATGTTACTTGTATTGGCGATTAACACGGTTCTTTCCATGAGCGGTGAACCGGTCCGAGGATTTTTTAACGCAGGAAACTCCGTGAGCACCTCGGTCATTTCATTCCCACGTTCTCCACAGCCGATGTACACGACGATTTCAGAATCACTCCATTTAGCGAGCTGATGCTGCATCACGGTTTTACCGGTCCCAAAACCACCAGGGATACACGCGGTTCCTCCTTTTGCCACTGGAAATAAGGTATCAAATATTCGTTGACCGGTAAGGAGGGGGATATCCGGCATCAATTTCTCTTTATACGGCCGTGGTAGACGCACCGGCCAGCGCTGCATGAGAGATAGTGGTTTCCCGTTGATGCTTCCGATGGATTCCTCAACGGTAAACGATCCTTCATGGATCTCATCGACCGTCCCTGAGACGTCAGGGGGGAGAAGAACCCGATGTTCGATATCCTGGGTTTCCTGGACGGTCCCGATGATGCGGCCACCGTTAATTGTTTCTCCTTTTTTCACCTGGGGTATGAACTTCCATTTTTTCTTTCTGTTCAGACCAGGCTCCATGATCCCTCGCGCGATGAAATCGCCCATTTTATCCCGAAGAACGGGTAAGGGGCGTTGGATACCATCATAAATGCTCGTCATGAGTCCCGGGCCGAGTTCCACGACCAGCGGCTCGCCGGTTGCAATCACTGACTCCCCTGGTCGAATCCCAGAGGTCTCTTCGTACACCTGTATAATGCTTTTCTCACCGACAAGCTGAATGACCTCACCCATGAGCTTCAGGTCCCCAACGAAGACAACGTCGTACATTCTTGGTCTGATACCCGTTACGGTAACGACCGGGCCTGCGACTCGATAGATTTCGCCTTTTTGTGTCGCCATAGCGTTAACCACCTTCTATTTTTTATACAGATCAATTCCGATGACTCGTTTGATTCTCTCTCGCAAATCATCTTCTTCGAGTCTGCCGACTGATATCACGATCGGCCTGACGCTTTCACGTAATTTTTTTTTCAACGCGTTTGATAATTTTTTATAATCCTCATCGTGGAGCACCAGGATATCGGTTTCTTTTTCAGCGAGCAGTGCCGTCACCTGTGCTTCGACATTCTCCTCGATGAATACGTTTCTGATCCCCGCGAGTTTAAACCCGAGGATAAAATCACGATTGCCAATCACAGTTATTCCTGGCATGATTATATCACCATCATTTCCCTGGTGACTTGTTCAGGCAGGCCTTTTTCTTTGCCTCGTGCGAGTATGCGAAGGTTTTCTACCTCTATTTTTTTCCGGATCAGATAATCAAGGACGGGAAGAATCGAGAGCGGATGCAAGTAGGAGGATTTCGTTGCCCGCTTGAGATGGTTTTTTTCCAACGCGCGAATCACATGCGTCAGCGTACCGGTCTCCGCGATGGTTTGTAGGTACTCCTTGATCGTCTCTGAGATGCGCAGTTTCTGCAGCTCCTCAAGGAAGATCGTGAAATCAGTTGTATTTGTAAGCAGTTGTATAGTTTTTTCTGGTATTTCACCGTCGGGGAGAATCATCGTGGATATCTTGTCAGGTTCTACGTTCTCATATTTTGTCATCAGTAAGGTTTTCAGATTTACGATATCTATTTCACGGCGTATGAAATCAATAAATAACTTGTTTGCCTCTGAGCGAGTCCGCACCGAATGCAATAAATTCGCGTAATAGGCACGCTCGAGTTTGTTTTCGCTTTCCGCAAGATTCGTCCGCCATTCATCCTGTAACGCCCGCAGGACGCCGTAATATTCGTTTCCCTTCAGGTTCTCTATGGTTTCCTCGAGGGTTTTGCTTTTTTGGACGATCTCCCGCCAGTACTGGTCAGGGTATTTCCCAGCGGGCCGTATGGCTCTCATGATCTCCTCTGGTTTCGCGTTGTAGACCTTTCCCCGCAGCATGGTTTTAATATTCCAGACGTCCTCGCGTTGGAGATAGGCGGACAGCATGGTGTACAAGTCCCCTTCGGAGAAATCAAGGATCTTATGGTACACCTCAGCCATATTCCGGTTCAGTGCAAGATCAATAAGCTCGAAACCTGAATAGGTCAACCCGAGTTCCGTGATTTCTTTTTTATACCGGCTCTCCCCGAGAAAACGCGTGATCTCATGGATGTCCATCATCAGAAGTTTTTCATAGGTCTCATGGGAGAGGAGGTACGCGCGTTTCGCTCGTACTCTCGCAACGACATACGGGTAGTTCCCCGAGGAAAAAAACGACCATACCTTTGAAAAATAAGGGAATGATGCGTTTTCTTCATATGTCGTGTATTCCATGGCCTTTTTCACCTAAATAGTTTTTCTGCGATCTCCTTTAAAGAACGTTCCCAGACAGCTGCAGCGATCGTCTCATAGCGAAAATCCACCTTTATGGTTTTTTCTGCATTCTCAGCGACAACACCGCCAAGGCAATCGATGACGCCGCCGTACGAGAGGCTCGATAGTCTCCTCACCGCTGTCTCATCTCGTTTATTTGAATAGATCAGGGTAGCCTCTGGCATCTCCTGGAGTATTTTTTGTATAAGTGCTGAAAGAATCTTCTCATGAGGAAGCGACTGCAATGAACCCAGGCATTGCTGATAGGTTGTCGCAAGGATATGTTTCTCAGCGTTCAATCGTATCTTTTTTGCCTCAATCTCCAAGGCACTTTTCTCCTGGATCTGCAATGCTTCGATTTGCTTTTCTATCTCTTGCCTCTTTTTTGCACCCTGCACTTCAAGTGTTTTCTGCATTGTTTGCAGCATCTGGGCTGCTTGTTTCTCTGCATCTTGAAGGATGGTTCTGATTTTTTCTTCCCCGTCTTTTTCGATTCTTTCGATAACCTTTTCTAACCCCATAGGTACGTCTATCCTTCCTGGTAATTTCACGTTCCAGTGCTAACAACTTTCTTGTTAGGCTTTTTTTTCATTACATTTTTTGTATCAGCAAGAAGGCGATGACAAGCCCGAAGAGAACAATGGTTTCAGGAAGGACCATGTAGATGAGCCCTCGCCCGAACATTTTATCGTTCTCCGCTGTCGCTCCAACGGCCGCGGCACCAATGGTTTTTTGTGCCCATGCAGTCGCGATCGCTGCAGCTCCGATAGCAAGTCCAGCGCCTATTGCGATGATACCAGCGTCTGTTGCCATGTGTTTGTACCTCCTTTTTTCTTACTCCTGTGTCGTATATTTTCTACTGTATTTAAACGGGGTGAACTTCACCCCGTCGCCTTTGTAGAATTTCATGAAAAATTCAACGTAATGAAGCCTCACCGCCTGTATACCCGATGACAGGGAGCCCAAGGCTAACACGATTAATTGCATGAGGATAAGAAGGACTACTCCAACTATCCCAATGATGATATTTCCACTGAGGATTAACCCAAGGCCGATTACGTTGAATGCGAACGCCATCGCTCCTTTGGCGACACAGATAGCGGCTAGTCTTGTATAGGAGATCAAATGACTGGTCACTTCAAGGACTTCAATCAGACCAAAACCACCGGTGCTGACAAGAATAGTAACGACCCCAAGAATGCCGAGAGCAATCGTCACATAGGGGATGAGAAGCTGTCCGAGATAGACACCTGCTTTTACTGCAGGGATAAGATAGCCCCATAGCAACGGTGCAACAGCTGAGTGTTTCAAGGGTTTCAGCCATTGGCCCCATGTCCAATCCGCCATCACGAATATCAAGATCGCAAGACCGATGAGAACACAAAGAAGCCCTATTTTTGTGACCGCATGCCTCCAACTGTGTTTCCGCTCGCTGATAAACCCTAAAAGGAGCCCGAGGCCAAGATGCAGGGTTCCCGCGACAATCGAAAGTACAAGCAGTTCCGTTAACCCTAATGCCTCCATTTTATGGATCAGCGAGGGAATCGGGATGTTGATCCCTAAAAGCCCGGACCAGCTGTATGTAGCCATCCCTTCAGCGGGCGCGTTTTGGAACGTCATACCGAACATATCGCCAAACAAGAATAACCCGAAGATTGCGGCGAAGATCCCTGCGATGATTATGTACCAGCCGATGTTGGAGAAGCCTTCGCTCTCCTTGAATTTTGTCATGAAAATATACCCGACAAGAATCAAGAGAATCCCAAAGCCAAAGTCTCCTAACATAAGGCCAAAGAACAATGGGAAAATAAAGGAGAGGATGAAACTCGGATCTACATCCCGGTAGTTCGGTATCGAATAGAGCTCTAAGAGAAACTCGAATCGTTTCACCGGTTTCGGATTTTCCAGCAATGTCGGTGGTTGTTCTTCGTGTTTCACCGGAAAGTCTTCAATGAATAACGAGCCGTCGGTTTCCTTTTCAAGCGCGTCTTTGGTCTTGATCAAATTATGGGAAGGAATCCAGCAATCAATGATAAACGAATGAGTGGTTGTTGCAAATCGAACCGGTGCTTCGGCTTTCTGCACTTCAATGGACAGGTATTCCTCGCTTGCCAAGATAAACTCCGCGTATCGTTTTCTGTACTCGAGGAGCTCCATGTTTGTTTGGCCGAGTTTCTCGGTAAGTTCCTTTTTTTGTTGCATCCATTTCTCGATGAATAGCTTCGGCAGGCCTTTTCCCTCTGGAAGTTTCACCTCGGTGTACCCGGATTCCAGAAGAAGTTTTCCTGCTTCTTCCGCGTGTGTTTTCACGATGAATAAGGCGATGACCTGCTCAATATCATCAGTGGAAAAGAGTTCATAATCATCGGTAATGCTGGGTAAGGCATCGATCAGCTTTTTCAAATCCCGGACAACCCCGGTAAACACGATAATGTGCTCATACCCGCTGTAAAGCTCTAGAGGAATATCGATACCAACGAACGGTTGCAACTGAGCGATCCGCTCGTCTATTTTTTTCAGATGATCCTCAATCCTTGTCTTATCTTCTGTTAATGACAGCACACTGAGTTCAAGGTCATGGATCTTCAAATCCAGGTCCTTTGTTATTTGTGATTCCGTCATTTTTACGGACACCGGGGGGTTCTCAGGGTTGATATCGAGCAGTTGCGCACTCGAACGTAACTTGAGCAGCTGCTGACTCACCCCAGATGCCTTCTCCATGGGTGCGCCAAGAAGAAGATGATCTTCTTCCTCCGAGGGAATATAATCAATAATATGAACGACTCCTAACGAGTGAAGCAATTCGATGGTTTTCCCTAAATCATGTTTTGCACCAATAATCAACGCCCGTTTCATCTCTCGGGGTTTAAACATGAATGAACTCCTCAAATTTTCCTTTAAAAAATTCTTGTGCTTTTTTCACCTGTGCGTTCTTTTTAAGTAGGTCAGCCTCCGCGGTGGCTTTCGTTAAGACACGGCGTCGTTCCTCGTCTATGGTCTTTCGTGCGGCAGCAACCATCGCATCCCGCTCCACTTTCATCTTTTGTTCACTATCTTCTTCGAGTTTCCGTGCTTGTTTCTGTGCCTGCATCAGTATCTCATTTCTCTTATGCTCGGCCTGCTCGATTTTCCTATGAATTTCTGTTTCAGTTGTTTTCAGTTTTTCAAGGATCTCTTTCCGTTCCATTTCTTTTGCACATCCATGGAATCCGTGTGAGGGTCTAAACCCGTATTACACCGTTATTATTAAAAATATCTGTATATCGTAGAATCGCCGGGTATCTAAAGGATATTCGGACCGAAGAGTTGTGGAGGCTATGACAAGGATTCAGTAAGTCGTCGTAGCTGTGCCGTTATTTCCTGCGCGGCCTTCATACATGCACTGCTTCTCGATAAGGTGATCTCCCGGGATTTCGGTTGCACTCCGAGGAAGGCGACCTTGGTGTCACAGCGGTGGCGAAGCTCATCAGCGACTGCGGTCGCGGGAAGATAATGCGTGGTGAACAGCCCGGTTTGGATTTCATCGCGTGAGAGAAGCCGCCAGGTCCCTGGTTCTTGCTTGAGTTCAGCAGCATCGATAATAAGGATTTGAGACGGTCTCAATGAACACACCGGGGTAATGAAGGCCTCTGGCGTCATGTGACCTTCGTAGACGGTGAGGCGAGGACTTTGATGCTTTTTTAGGAGTCGGACCACTTCAAGACCGACCGCATCGTCACCGCGAAGCTCATTTCCCATGCCGATGACGACGAGTCGCGAGACGCCTTTCAGAAATGTCTCAAGGTTATTTAACAATCGCCTCGCCTTTCTTGTAATGCGCAAGCTCAAATTCCGTGGTCATCTCAATCGCGTCCTTCGGGCAGGATTCTGCGCATTGCGCGCAAAAGGTGCAGTAGTCCAGGTCAAAGACCGGTCGTTTCTTCCCGTCGATTTCATACATTCTGCACGCGGTGGACGGGCAATCGCGGGCGCACATCCCGCAGCTGATGCACCGATCAATGTAAAACTTCATTTTTCCGCGGAGTTTCTCCGGTGGCGCTAGCCGCTGTTTCGGGTAACATACCGTAACCGGTTTTTTGAACATGTACACCCAGATCTTCGGAAGCATCTTCCCTGGGACCTTCATGGAATCCCTCCCAAGAACCGCACGATGATGATGACGAAGATTTGTACGAACGTCAGTGGAATCAGCCATTTGTACGCAAAACTAATCATCTGGTCTGTTCGGATACGGGCAACCGCTGATTTGATTAAGATAAGCAGAAAGATCACGAACAGGGTTTTCAAAAGGAAGAGTACGGCCCCTACTGCCCAGGAGAGGTACACCGGCTGCAAGGAGAACAACGGCATCGGCCCCCCAAGGAATACCACTGCGATGAGCCCAGCGCCGACCACCATCTCCGCGTCACGTGCCAGACGGAATAACGCAAGCCGTCTGCCCGAGTACTCCACCAGAGGACCTGCGACGATTTCGGTCTCAGCCTCAGGGATGTCGAACGGGAGACGCTCAAGTTTCCCTTGTAACGACACCACGGCGATTCCAAACCCGAGCACCGTGACAACAAGGGCGAGCGGATGGGCTTGTTGGAATGAGATGATATCCGCCATCTTCCAGGAGCCCTCAACAAGCGCTGGTGACAGAAGCGCGAGGAAAAATGGTATTTCGTAGGAAAACAACAGGGAGGCGACACGCATCCCGCCTTTTTGACCAAAGACGTTCCCTGAGTACCATCCACCTAAAAACAATGCTAAGGTTGGAATCATCAATAGATACAGGACGACGACAAGGTCGCCGTTGAAGCTATGCAGTCCAGTGGTCGTGACGATCGGAAGGTATAGGAACGCAGCAAAAATGGCTGCGACCGCAAAGAGCGGGGCTGCAGTGAACATGAATCCCTCGGCTTTCTCCGGGATGATGTCTTCCTTTGACGCGAGTTTCACCAGGTCAGCGAACGGCTGTAGGAACGGCGGCCCGACACGACGCTGGATGCGCGCATACAGTTTCCTATCCGTATATTCCGTGAAGAGGCTAAACACAAACAAAAAGACGATCCCTGGGAACACGAGGAGGTAAATGAGCGCAAGAACCGGGTCTATGCCTTCCACCCCCGTTCCGCATACCATTTGATACCATACGCGCGTAACCGATCCCATGCGATAAGATCACCCTGTTTTTCGCTTCCTTCTTTCAAAAGGAGCACTCGATCCATGCACCCCATACACGGGTCAATCGCGGCGACGACAATGGGTACGTCCGCGAGGAACGTCCCCTTCAGCATCTCCGCGATCACTGGAAGATTCGCCATGGTTGGCGTACGCACTTTGTATCGATTTGGCCGTTCTGTGCCGTTCGCACGCAGATAATGGATATCCTCACCACGTGGTGCTTCCGTGTGGCTTATAGATTCCCCGACCGGTATTTTTCGCGGTACTTTCATGACGATATCCCCTGAAGGGAGATGTTCCATGAGATATCGGATAATCTTGATGCTTTCGAACACCTCAAGGACCCGGACGACGATGCGACCGAGAACATCGCAGGTATCGGTCGTGATTACATCAAACGGTATCTCAGCGTAGGATGCGTACGGATCGTCTTTTCTGATGTCCATAGTGATCCCCGATGCTCGGACAGTCGGTCCCACGGCTGAAAATTTCAATGCGATTTTCGGTTTGAGGATCCCGACGTTTTCTGCACGGGCGAGAATTGTTTTTTCATTAATCGCAACTTCCTTGTAGTACGCGGTGCGTTTCTCAAGGTGATCCATTCCCTCAAGGATTTTCTTTCGCTGGTCATCACTGAGGTCTCTGCGGACACCACCGATAGCGTTCATCGCGTAGTTCACCCGGTTTCCTGAGATAAGTTCGAGGAGGTCCTGCACGACTTCACGATCCTGCCAGGTGTACATGAATAACGTATCGAATCCGATCTCATGGCCTGCGACGCCAAGCCACAGGAAATGGCTATGCAGTCGCTCAAGCTCCAAGACCAGCGTGCGGATGTACTCAGCGCGTTTCGGTATTTGGATGCCAAGGATCGACTCGACGTTCTGCGTGAAATTCACGACATGTGCATAGGAGCAAATCCCGCAGATCCGTTCAACCAGATATAGGTTCTGTGTGTAGGTCCTGCTTTCCATGAGTTTCTCGATCCCGCGATGGGTGTACCCAATCCGTATGTCCACATCGACAACTCGCTCCCCGTCAAGGGTAATGGTAAAGTTCTCCGGTTCCTTAAGCGCAGGGTGTTGCGGCCCTATCGGGAGTTTCACTCGTGCCATTATTCCTCACCCTCCGGTGGCTTCCAGTCTTTGCGCAACGGGTACCCACCGACCCAGTCCTCGGGGAGCACAAGTCTTCGAAGATCAGGATGCCGTGTTGGTACTATCCCAATTATGTCATGGATTTCCCGCTCGTAAAGTATAGCACCTGGAAAAATATTGACGATGCTGTCAACGGTCGGGTCGTCCTTCGGGCATGAAGTCCGCACGGTCACAACAATACCGTCCACGAGGAAATGATACAGGACCTCAAACACGGTCCCTGTATCCAATGCAGTGATGGTTGATAGATGCTGTGCTCCTAATTCGCTGGCGATGATGTTGACTGTTTTCGTCAATTCAGCGCGAGGGATGCTGACAAAGACACGTCTCGGTGTTTTACTTTGAATGTCCGGTGTCACCGTCTGAAGAACCTCTTTGATTCGTTCTATGGTTACAGTCATGTTACCCGCCTCCCTTGTCAATTTTTGCGAGTAACTTGATGAGCCCGTCCGCAATCGCATCGGGTCGTGGAGGACATCCAGGGATGTAGGCATCAACCGGGATCACCTTATCAATGCCTCCTTCCACCCCGTACGCGCCATGGTAGATGCCGCCAGAGCTGCCGCATTGGCCGACGACGACGACGAACTTCGGCTCAGGCATCTGCTCATAGACCCGCAGGAGTCGTTCTTTCATTTGTTTCGTGACCGGCCCTGTGCAGACAAGGACATCCGCGTGCCTGGGCGAGCCTTTGAGCAGGACGCCGAATCGCTCCACATCGAGTCGCGGGATGAGCGCCGCGAGTATCTCGATGTCACATCCATTGCATGACCCGCAGTTCATATGAAGAATCCAGGGTGATTTTATCCGCGCCCATTTCACGAGCCGTTTAATCACGATCGCCACCCCCGACGAACAACGCAAACGCGGTGAGCGCCATGGCACCGATGAGGACCAGTCCGAGTAACGCCGCGGTGCCAACCGGTGCTGTCGCGATCAACAGGGCGCCGACATGCAGAACCGTGAAGAAAAACGCGATGTGGAAGAAATTATAGGAATGGTGAAGTTTCCCGCCAGGGTAGTCCTCCCCGCAGGCGTAGCTTTGTCGTTTGTATTTTTCTTTTTTGTATTTCGGCCCCCACGTTCCTGTGAGGAGGTAGACGATGTAGACGATGAACAGGATGATGAGGAATGCGGCAATCGGGTAGAAAAAACTCTCGATCATTCGTTAGGCACCTCCAATGGATAGCAAGATATTTACCGCTGGTTTTACCGCCTGCAGGCCAAGCTCAGGCCAGATGCCAAGGATAACTGTTAAGGCAGCAAGAATCCCGATCGCAAGCAGCAGCACCGGTGACGGATCATGCGCTTTTTTGACAGCGCTATGGTCAGCAGTGGAGTAAATGGTTTTAATGATCGGGAGGTAGTATCCTAGGGAGACGAGGGCGTTGATGAGTGCGATCGCTGCGATCGCGATCCCCCACAGCCCGATATATCCATAGGTGAGGATGCTTCCGCTGAAGACCAGCCATTCGCTCATGAATCCGCTGAGCGGGGGGATCCCAGCAAGAGAGAGCAGCGAGAGCGTGAACGCAAACCCGGTGATTTTCATGGTCAGCCCGGCCCCTTGCATTTCATCGAGGTACCGTGTGCCAAGCTGATGGATGAACACGCCTGCGCATAAAAAGGCGAGCCCTTTCATGAACGCATGGGTCATGATATGGAACAACCCTCCTTCGTACCCGGTGGCTATCCCGTAGGCAAGGCCGACCCCGACGCCAAGGATGATGTACCCCATCTGCGCGATGCTTGAGTACGCAAGAATCCGTTTCAGATCCGAGTCCTTATGGGTGAATTGCGCGTACGCCATGATGTTTCCCGCGGTCATGGTGATCAGTGCCATGATGATGAGAAGTTCACCGACCGCAAGCCCCGCGCCGCTAAACACAAGGATGCTTCGTAGTAAGGTAAAGAACCCTGCGCCGATCACGATACCGGACAGCATCGCGCTGATACCTGAAGGTGCCGCAGAATGGGCATCAGGAAGCCAGGTGTGTAGCGGTACGATCGCGGCTTTCACCCCAAACCCAACGATGAGGAACAGGAGTGCAGCCTGCAGTACCGGTGTATTGCCTAAGAGACCTACCAATGAGCTAAATTCGAGGGTTCCCGTCTGGAAGTACACCAGGGAGATTCCAAAGAACGCAAGCACAGAGCCGACCGCGCCCATCACGATGTATTTGATGCCTGCCTCGATCGCCATCCATTCATGTCGTCGGAACACCACGAGCGCATAGGACGGGATTGACATCAGCTCAAAGAACAGATAGAGGACGAGGAGATCGGTCGCAAGGCCAATGCCGACGATCCCCGCAACCATCAGGAGAAGTAACGGGTAATAATATTCCTGGCCCACGTCGTCCTTCATGTAGATAATTGAATACAGACAGACGACAGTCCCTAAGATGAGGGCGATGAGTGCGATGAACACGGCGAGCGCATCCATTCGTAAGAGCGTGTCTCCGATGAAAAAACTCGACGCGCCTGTCCCCCAGACTTGTATCGCAAGAAGAATCTGCAGAATCAAAGCGACAGAAAAGAACCCAAGCGCCGTGGATGCGGCAAGATATTTTTTCTTATAGACGAGTTCCATCCGACCCGTGGCATAGGATAAAAACGCGCCGCTGAAGAGGAACAATAAAGGGTAAAATGCGTTCATCATCTTAGATCACCCCGGCGATGAAGACAGCAAAGATAAGGAGCAGGATGAACCCAAGGGCCATCCCTGCGATGTTGTAGTTCAAATCACCGGTCTGTGTTTTTCTGAACCGAGCGGCAACCCAGCGGGAACCAAGGACGATCCATCCGTAGAACGTATCAAACCCGTAGCCGGAGCGCGCGATCGTTATGGTCGCACTCCCAACCTTGTTCTGCGAGTATCGTTTGCGTCCGTAAAACAACCCGACGCCAATCAGAAATGCGACAATGGAGAACACGACCGCCCAGGTTTGAAACGTTTCTCGGATGAATTGCGCGAGGGTGAGCGAACGCTTAAATAAATCAAAGGCGACATAGGTGCGGGTGAGGAGCCCAATAACGGTCCATGAGATCGCGGTGCCAACCCCTAGGATCACGAGCGGTACGGTCATCTGCCAGGGCGCCTCGTGCGCATGCGTGGTCCGATTGCTTTTCCCGAAGAATACGAGGTTAAGCATCCGGAGGGTGTAGGCTGCGGTCAGGATCGAGGTCATGACGATGAGGATGAGCGGGAGGTAGTTTCCGGATTCGACCGCACCAGCAAGGATGAAGTCCTTACTCCAGAATCCACTTAGGGGGATCAGCCCCGCAAGGGAGAGCCCTCCGAACATCATGGCAGCGAACGTGATTTTCATTTCTTTTCGTAGTCCCCCCATTTGATACATGTTCTGGGTGCGGACCGCGTGAATCACCGCGCCAGCCCCAAGGAACAAGAGTGCCTTGAAGATCGCGTGGCTCAGCAGGTGGAATGTTGATGAGGCGAACCCTGAGAATTCGACAAGGCCAAGTCCGAACATCATATACCCAAGCTGGCTTACGGTGGAGTACGCGAGCACCCTTTTGATGTCAGGCTCGACAAGTGCCATGGTGGCAGCGACAAGTGCAGTGAGCCCGCCGACCCAGACGAGCGTCTCAGTCCATCCTGGGACCGTGTTTGCAAATAACGACAGTGTACGGGCCATGAGGTACACCCCTGCGTTCACCATGGTTGCTGCATGGATAAGGGCACTGATCGGCGTTGGCGCCTCCATAGCATCCGGTAACCAGACATGCAGAGGCAATTGCGCTGACTTTCCGATGGCGCCAAGCATAAAACAGAACCCTGCGATCGCAAGGGTACTTGTCGGAATCAGTGAAATGTTATGGGCGAGGTATTGGATGCTGAGGGACTGCGAGAAGCTCACCCCAAGCGCGGTCATCGCGCCGGAGGCGAGGATGAAAATACCGATGAGAAACGCGATGTCCCCCACCCGTGTCACCACCAGCGCCTTGATGCCGGCTTTTGCTGCCTTCGGATCCGTCGTATAAAACCCGATGAGCGCGTACGAGCAAAAACCGACTGCTTCCCAGAAGAAATACAGGATTAGGAGATTGTCCACGAACACGAGGCCGATCATCGCGCCGATGAAGAGCAGGACAAGCCCATAGTAGCGGCTAAGGCCAACATCCTTCTCCATGTATTTGACTGAGTACAAAAGAACAAGCGCTCCGATACCGCCCGCGATAATCGCCATGAGTATGGAAAGCGGGTCGATGTAGACAGAGAACGCAAGTCCTACAGAGGGCATCCAATCAAATGTATACGTAAGCCCTGTGGTGCGGCCGAACCATACTTCAGGGAGAATTAAGAGGACAAGCCCTGCGGTGAGAAACCCGATGATGACCGCGAAGTACGACCTGACCCTGGCACCTGCTTTGGCGACCAGCGGAACAAGCGCGGTGCCAATGAAGGGAACAGCGAGTGCTAGCCACACTAACAGCTCATTATCAAGCAGCATGTTTGATTACCCCCAGAGACGTTTCAACGCGTCGAAATCAAGGCTTCCGGTGTGTTTATACACGTTCACCGCCATGGAAAGGAGCACTGCGGCGACGATCGCATCAATGATGATGATCAGGACCACCGCGACCTGTGCGGTGGTGCCTCCAGCGACGAGAAAGCTCAGCGAGCCACCCTTGACCATGATGCTGATGCCAATGACGCTTTTGATGATGTTCTTCTTCGTGATGATGCAATAGAATCCGAGGAACAGTATGGCGACCGCAAACGCAAGGTAAAGTTCTACTCCCATCGCCAACCACCTCCGAGCAAAACCAAGATCCCTGCGCCTCCCGCGAAGATAATGAACGCAACAATCATGATCGTCACCCCCCAGGTGCCCCAGAGCGCCTCATTGAAGGATCCTGTCAAGGTCATTGGAGGAGACACGCCGGGTAGTGTATGGTAAAAAAGGACAATCAGTCCTATAAGAAGCAATGCAGACATCCCGTAGGTAATCACTGGTTTTTTCTTCATGTAGCCTTCTCCTTTTCGATCATACCGATGGAGGATAGTAACAGGATGGTGATGAGTCCTGCGGCGACACTGAGCTCAAACACCGCGGCATACGGTGCATTAAGGATATAGAATACGGATGCGAGAAGCGCGCTGCTGATACCTAGAGCGATCGTTGCTTTCACCAGTTCCTTAAGTTCAATCGCGATGACAATAAAGAACGTTGTCGCGATGAGGAGTATCATGCCTACAAGACTATTCATATCAAGAGACATTTCTACAACACCTTTTTGTCATGCCGGACTCGCGGGGGTACATCTTTTCATATTACATAAAGATTTGGAAAAGAAACAGCAAGGAAAAACCCTATAAAATCAGAGGACACGTACGAAAAAACGAGACGAGAAAATCAAAAATATAAAAAAGAAAAAAAATGGGGGCGATTACACGCTTTTCCCAATATCCCAGGCTGCTTTCAGTGCGAGCAGACCAACTGCGGGTGCCATGAAAAAGGCTAGTGATAATGATATACCGCTAAGTAGTGACCCAAGGTAATATGGGATATGTATTACGATCATGCCGGCACCAAACACTGCGTACATCAGTAAGAGTGCGATTCCTGCGGTGAGAAATCCAGGGACCTCAGCTTTGGTTATGGTTCCTTTCCCCATGATTGCTAAGAGCCCGACGATTGCACCAATGATGACCAGTAACCATGCAATGATACCACCGGTGTTTGTTGCAAAGAATTGGGTTTGTATTTTTTCTATGGTGTATGCTTGGTAAATACCAAATATTATCGCGAGTGCTACCCCACCGATGAATGCGTAGATTGCTAGCTTGCCTACCATATCTCCTTTTTCCATTGTTTCATACTCTCCTCTAATTTATATTTCAGATTATGGTTAGGAGACGAAAACTATACGCTTCTATATAAATACTTCGTTTTATTTCGGTGAACGTTATAGGGAGAAAACGAATGGATTTTACTCTGTTAGCCAGGGTTCGTCAATTCGGGTGTAACTGGCGATTTCCTTTGGGGTGAACCACAGGTCAATTTCGAACCGTGCCGTGTCTTTTCCGTCCGATGCGTGGATGATGTTCCTGCCGATGAACTGGCTGTAGTCCCCGCGGATGGTTCCCATGGCCGCCTTCTGAGGATCGGTCGCCCCGGTCATCGCACGGACCATTTCAATGACGTTGACGCCCTCAAGCACCATCGCGATCACGGGAGATGAGGTAATGTATTGTACCGTTGGCTCAAAGAATGGTTTTCCTTTATGTACTCCATAGTGTTTCTCCGCTAGCTTGCGGTCGACCGTAACAAGTTTCATCGCGACTATCTTAACGCCTTTTTTTTCAAACCGATGAACGATATCTCCGATGAATCCTCGTTGGACTGCATCGGGTTTTATCATGACGAAGGTTCGTTCTTTTTCCATGGGGTTTCACCTTTTTTCATGGAAGGTGGAATGGTCCATGCTTTATAGAATTACCGCTTAGAACCCGAGGGATTTGTCGATGAAGAACAGCGAGAGGCTGATGACATTGATCATGATGTGCGCAAAGATGGAGGAGTATAGGTTCTTTGTTTTTATTACAACGATGGCAAAGATGAGTCCTAGGACTGCTGCGATCACGGTTGTATAGATCATCCCGTAGGAGAGGTGGGAGAGCCCGAAGAGGATCGCAGTCGCAAGGATCGCGGTTTTCGGTCCTGACAGAGCCGTGATCTTGTCCAAGAGAAACCCTCGGAAGAAGATCTCTTCGCCGATCGGCTGCACTGCAACAAGAATGAAAAGAGTTGCAGGGGAGAAGAAAAGGAGGAGGTCCGGGATGTTGCTGAGGTTTTGCGGGTTCACCCCGCTGAGGCGAATAATAATGAGGTTGATGATAATCGTTATTGCGAACGCGATAAACACGGCAAAAATACCCCAGAGGAGCGCCCGATCAAAATTCGCTTTTCGTAGTTGTACCCGCCCAAGCATCTGTCTCACCGTGAGTTTGTTTACCAGGAGGTACCAGAGGAAGGGGACACCGAGGAAGATGCCGATTACGACCACAAGCAGCTGGATGATCAAGGCGAATATTTCTACGTAGATCTGCAAGGACGCTGGCACGGTGCTGATTTGTGATGATGCGGTCGAAGGACCTATCCCAATAAAGCTAAGCATCGAGAGGCCTATTAGCAGGAAAAACGCGATGATAAGAGCACCGAACGCAAGAAGATGGGTTGGTTTTCTAAAATTAAAATCCATGTGAGGCTGAAACAGATATACTCTACATAAACGTTTTTACATCGAGGTAGATGTGTTCATAAAATGTAGAAAAAATGTGAAAAAAGGAAAAACAACGACTCCTTGGAAAGATATCGATTTCAGAGAGTATCATGGTATTATTGTTTGGTCAGGTTCCATTGTTCATTCGGTGGAATCGAGGTCAGCAGGAGCATGGTATCGTTCTTTGAAAAGGAGTATGAATATACAACCGTGGGATTGCCGTCCGTGGTCTTCTCCAGTTTCCCGTCTTTTATGTCCCACCTCCCTTTGTCCGTGATCATGGGGAGACGTGCACCATAGGTTCCGTCGGAGAAAAACGTAATATTCACTGGCACCTTTCTACTTACATTTACACCATAGGAATAGGTGCCACTCCATGAGCCAATAAATTTATCCTTGTCACCCGCGGGAGCAGTGCATCCGCTCAACCCGACGCAAACAAGAAGCATGACTATTCCTATTATCATTAGGTGCTTTCGGATAGCTTCCCTCTCCCTTGAATGCAAGTTGAAAATAACTATTCCCTTAAAAACCTATCTTTTTTATTTATGGATTTTTTTAAATAAATAATAGATAGAATTTATTAAATTACAAATGCAATTCTTTTCCCATGCTTACTAATTCTTCTATGGGTGAATCCTTCTAGGACCAATTTTTTATCTTACTCTATAAAGAGATAAAAGTTTTTAAATATCTGAGAATGTTACACGGTCTAGCTTTTGGGCCTGTAGGGTAGCTTGGTTCATCCTTTTAGCTTTGGGAGCTAGAGACTCCGATTCAAATTCGGACAGGCCCACTTCTCCCATTATTTTTTCTTTGAGTCCACCACGATATCCTCGTTGATATGTGCCAGACGTTTCGCAAACTCAATATCATGGGCGATGTCAGTCGATGCGTTGATCACGAGTTTCGCACCATCAGGTGACCCGCCCCCATGCATGCAGCCTGGCACCCCGCTCCCAATGGTGAGCCATTCGATGAGCCGCGCGATTTTCGCACGCGTCTCACCAGAGCAATTCGCAGTCAAGTACTTCTTCAGAAGCTTACCGTACCGAGGATCATTGATATCACGACACGACGGCATACACCCGGTCTCCACAATACCACCGGCGATGTCCTGAGCGAGCCGTTTCGTCTCATACGGAAGCGTCGCGACATGGACCTTATTGACATTCGCTAGTAACGTATTTGGGATCCACACGCCGGACGGATGTCTCATCCCAAGCACACCCGCGGCGACACCCATGCCAAAGGTCGTTTCATTGTTCACCGTCATCTGCGTCAGTTTCTCCCTGAACACCTTCTCGGAAAGACCGTTCGCCTGCGCCATGAGCGCCGCGGCGCCAATCATCACGTCTCCTTGACCTGCGACGCAGCCGCCGATCGCGGCACGATACATGGCGACGAAATTCGCGATCGCCTTAAGGGAATATGCATACTCTCCGCACATGAACACCCGGTCGTTTGGAACAAACACATCCTCGAACAGGAGGTATGATTGCGTGATACCGCCGATATCCACCGGTGCATCGAACCCTTCCTCTTGCTCGCGGGTGTCACTGGGCCTTCGTGCCTCGACAATCGTCAGATTCTCGATATCCCCCGCGGTATGACAAAGGAGATCGCGTAGTCTTTATCTTCCTGCTTGTACCCGGAGTCTGGCATGACGAAAATTTCATTTGAGGCAACAACACCACAGATCATGATTTTTGCGCCGCGGACAACAATACCGTCCTTGGTTTTTTCAACAACACGAAGACTGAGGTCAGGATCACATTGTTGCGAGGGGGCTTCGAACGATCCCCTTTCGGGTCTGTGAGCGCCCCCGCAAGCGTGATATCCTGTTTCTGCACTTGCAACAGCCATGTCTTGAGCCGTTCATGATACAAGGTACCGCACTCCCGATCAACATCATAGGTCGCCGCCCACATCGCGTTAATCGCGTTGAATCCGACGCAGCGACCACCGGTGCATGTACCGGTGAGATTGAACATGAGTCGTTTCATGCGCACATTTGCGATCATATCGTCAGGGCTCTGAACAATGGAAAGATACCGGGACACGGGTTTACCAGTCAAATGAGAGGCCGTGGTGAGGATATCCCTATACTCTGGTTTTTTCGCGGCATCAAAAATCTGCCCATGACCCTCGATTGTCCGCTTCGTCATCGGATTCGTGGTGACATCGGTAATAAGCTCCCCGAACTTGAAGATGTTCGGCCGCATCCTCCGAAGGCTCGCCTTATATTCCTTTGACGTTCTCATGTATTATTTCTCCTTAAGGGTGAACTCCCACTGAAGATGAATTGATGAAGTTTAAATGCTATATTACTATCAATATTTAAAATGAATTATAGGCCTTCTTTTTTGGAATGACTGTTTTAATGTATAGGTTGATACCAATCAATATTTTTAGAATGGCATGGAATAATAATCAGTTCTTTATTTTTTTTAGTGTTTCTTTCTCCTATTTTGAATTATTATTGATATAACAGTCACAATGGTTAAAAACAAAACTAGAGCGACGATAGGAATAACGATATAACAATAGAATGGATCCAAGCGAAATGGTTCCTTAGACGCATACATTGGTGTTTCAAATGAGGTAATCAAATTTCCTGTGGACGCATTTCGGATTTCAATAACTTCTTGATCTTCGAGCGCAATTAAGAGAGTCGTGCCATCATCAGACCACAATATGCTCACTACTATCGAATTAATATTATGTAAAGTTCGTTCTAACCCGGAAAGATTGTAGAATGTCAATGTTTTCTTATCTATATCTTGAATGACGTACTCTCCGTAAATAGAGGCAATAATACTGGCTCGTCCTGTTTGCAACTCATAGGATTGAAGGACAGCGCCATTGGTAGCATTTCGAATTGTTAGATTATATTTTTGAGTAGTAAAATTACCTATCCATTGGAGAAGCTGGATGGTTTTTCCATCCTTTGACCAAGAAAATGAATCTAAATTACTCGATGGTATATTCCATAATGATGTATTTCCTTTTGAACTGTCAATAATCGATAGATTAAATGTTTCATGATCAACAGCAAGTAAGGTGCTATCTGGAGAAATTGATACATGGTATATTCTACCATTAATGGGCAATTCTTTTGTGAAATTTCCATCGGTAGCATTGTAGAAAATAATATTATAGTTATTATTAGTTTTGATGAAGAACAGATGATTCTTGGAATATATTCTCCCTGAAAAAAATTGGTCATCTAATTTGTTTTTCAAAGACTCATTTTGAATTATGGTTCCATTATTCGTATACCAGAACAACTCTGAAAAAACAAAATCATTATCGTGTTTACTAAAATTATAAATAACTTTAACAGTTCTGCATTTCAATATTTTTCCGTCTGGTGAAAGATATAAATTATTTATAGACTCTTTTCTATTCGTTGTGATTTGTAGGCATCCGCTCACTTCAATCGTGACTAGTAAAACAATTAATGCGGTAATTAATATTTTTTTCTTCATATCGAACATATTATATCTTTTATTGTTTGATTAATATTGCAATTGTACCTGAAAGATGCAATTTCTTATATGGAGGGTTGCCTTTATTATATTCTTGCGAGTCAGATCTAGAATTTATATTTTTTTTAGTTTAATATATATGTTATGTCAACTTAATGTGAACTCCCACTCGCACCAGAGGTTCTCCGGGTGGATGTCAGGTGGGCAGACCGTACATTTCACAACAATAGCGGGGTTAAATTCTTTTGCAAACGCCTTGAGAAACCCGAAGCGTACTGGTTTACAGCCAAACTCGGTGAATCCTTTGCCAAGTCTTGTTGTTTGGACACGGCAACGGACATTCCGTACGACCGCGTGGTTTTTTTCAACGATGATTTCCTTGTCCTCCAGGTCCAGCGCCCAAGAGGTATACCGTAAAGCCTCTATCATGGAAGGAATATCGGTTCCTTTTAACCCTAGAAATTCCTTGAGTTTTCGCGCCTCGATTTTCCCCATCACCTCCCAGACATGCGCATCTATTTTCATGGCAATCTCGGTCCCATATGCCTCTTCAATCCCCAAAAAGTACAGCCCGTCGACCGTCCACAGGTTCCTCAGCTGAAGGAAGATGAACGGAGGGAGTTGTTCTTTTGATAATGCGAGGAGGCGTTTGGTATCCTTATTCCTACTCATCTCAATTGACTCCCAAGAATTTCTCTTTTTATATGATTTCCGCTTCTGCGTACTCTGAATAGAGACGCTACCCCATTTTTTCTTTAATTGCGGTGGTCAACCGCGGGAGCACCTCGTACAGGTCACCCACAATCCCGTAATCAGCTGACTTGAAAATCAAAGCCTCCGGGTCCTTGTTAATCGCAACGACCACCCCTGAGTCACGCATCCCCGCGATGTGCTGGATCTGCCCGGAGATCCCGCATGCGATGTACAGCTTCGGTTTGACCTTGTGACCGGAAAGCCCGATCCAGTGATCCTCCGATAACCATTTCAGGTCAGCGGCGATCGGACGCGAGCATCCCACGGTTCTTCCTTTCAGGACGTCCGCGAGTTCACTCACAAGCCTGATATCCTCTTTTTTCTTCAGTCCGCGACCGCATGAGACGATGATCTCCGCGTCTTCGACGTTGACGCCCTCTGATTTCATCTCCTCGACCTTCAAGATCTTCGACGGTGAATGCGCTACCTCGATGCTCTTTTTCACGATCTCGCCTTTGTGATGCTCGTTTTTCGGCAACGGATCAAAAACCTTTGACGGGACCGTGACGATCTGCGGACGGGCGGTGAATTGTTCCACGGCGATCGCGTTCCCACTATAGACAATTCGCTCGGTCGTCAGTTTCTTCTCCTGAAGGTACACCTTTGTGCAATCAATGACACAGCCGGTGTGCAGTTTTGCGGCTAGCCTAGCGGCAAGCTCCTTCCCGTTTTTATTCGAGCCGATCAGCACGACGTCAACATGATGCTCCTTGATGATTGCTTCCAGGATGTTTTCGTATTCCTCAGCCTTGAACAGCTGCGGTGTTTCCACCACGACCACCATATCAGCGCCATGTGAAACAAACTCGTTCGCATGCGCATCATGACCAATCGCTACCGCGATGAGTTTCTTTTGAAGCTCCTTTGCTAGCTCGCTCCCCTTATGAAGCAACTCCAGCGTCAATCTTTTATCATCGGAATACACAAGTACCATATGACTCACCTCAGCACTCCGACCTTCGCAAGCTCATCCACAAGCTTATGGACCGATTGATCCAGGTCATCTTGATAAATAATGTTTTTCCGCTGCGACGGGATCCCTTTGATATCCATGGTTTGTATCTTCGGCTCGAGCGCCTCACCGGTGACGCCAGTCGCGGGCCATTCATGAATCGGTTTACTGGAGGCAGCAAGGATCTGCATGAGACTGGGGAGCCTGGGCTGGTTGATCTCTTTTGTGACCGTGAGAAGCACCGGGAACGGCGACTCAATGGTGACGGATTTATCCCCAAGGTCCCGTTCTGAGACGAGTTTGTCTTTTTCCACGGTGATCAGACGCGCGTACGTGATCTGCGGGATGTTCAGGATCCCCGCGATTCGCGGCCCGGTCTGCCCGGAGAACATATCAATAGACGCCTCACCGCACAGCACAATATCGTACGATCCAATCTTCTTGATCGCACCAGCGAGAAGATGAGACACCACATGGTAATCAGCATGCTGCGGCGGGGGGACCAGCACCCCCTCGTCAGCACCCATGGCAAGCAGCTCCTTGATCTGCTCTTTCGCGTCCGGGGCGCCGACGGTAAGCACCGTGATCTTCCCGCCGTGCTTCTCCTTTATTTTAATGGCTTCTTCCAGCGCGTTTTTATCCATGTCACTAATCTTTTTTGGCACACCAGCAAGAATGGGTTTCATCGTTGATGAGTCAACCTTGATCTCCGCGACATCAACCACTTGTTTTGCACAGACGATGATGTTCATTTCAACACTCCTTTTTTCTCTTTTTCTAGTTCTCGCAATTCCTTTCGTTTGATCTTCCCGCTCTGGGTTTTCGGAAGCTCAGTCACAAACTCGATCTCCCGCGGGTATTTGTACGGCGCGGCGACCTTCTTGGTATGCTCCTGGATTTCCTTCGCCAGGGTTTCTGAGGCTTTCGATTTATCACGAAGCACCACATACGCCTTGATGATCGTCCCCCGCATCGGATCAGGGCTTGAGACGACCGCGCACTCAAGGACCTCCGGGTGTGAGATAATCGCTGATTCCACCTCGAACGGCGAGATACGGTACCCGCTCGCCTTGATGAGATCGTCGTTCCTCCCGCTGAACCAATAGTACCCCTCTTCATCCTGATACAGGACGTCTCCGCTTAGGAACCAGCCGCCCTTGAAGCTTTCCTCGGTCTTCTCCGGCTTGTTCCAGTACTCCCGGAACAACCCGGGGTCTGTTTTTTTCACCGCAAGCACACCGGTCTCACCCAGAGGAGCCGCTTTACCATTATCATCGAGTAGCGCGCAGACATGACCAGGCTGCGGCCTGCCACAGGACCCGAGTTTTATCTTCATATCACGCATATTCGAAAGATACACCATGATCTCGGTCATGCCGATCCCGTCATGCACATCAAGGTGGAACCGCCGCTTCCACTCCTTGATGACCTCGGGGTTCAGCGGCTCACCAGCGGAAATGCAATTTCGCAGACAGGAAAGATCATAGGTCGTCTCCGCGTTGTTCACCGTGAGAAACATCCGATAGGCGGTCGGCACAGATGCCAGGTTGGTGATCCGGTATTTTTCAAGGAGCTCGAACCATTTCACCGGATCGAATTTCCCCTCGTAAACAAAGGTGGAGATCCCCCATCGCCAGACATATAAAAACCCGTTTCCCAGGGGGAATATCCAGTTGAGATCACCGGTATGGGCGACGATGTCGGTCTCAAGTCCGTTCTGCCAGAACAGTACGCTCGGGTCGTTTCCCGGTACCCAGCGATGCAGATGCACTGCCCCCTTCGGGTTTCCCGTGGTCCCCGAGGTGTAGCAGAAAAATGCGATATCCGTGCTTTTTGTCGGTTTGACCTCGAGGTCCTTTCCGGATTCCTTCATCAGCTTATCATAGGAGATTTCATCACCCTGCGTGTCACCGACGACGATCACGTGCTTTAGTGTTTTACATTTTTTTTGAATCGCGTGAACCTCTTTGGCGAACTTCGGTGTCGTAATCACCGCCTTCGCACTACTGTCATTAATCCGGTACTCGATCTCATGCTCCCGGAACATCACGCTGGAGGGAATCGGGACCGCACCGATCTTCACCCCTCCGAGAAATGACACCTGGAACGCGGGAATGTTGGGCAGACGGATAAGAAAACGGTCACCTTTCTGCAGTCCGAGGTGTTTCAACGCGTTGCCGAATTTGTTTGTCAGGTCTTTCAGATCCCCGAACGTGTACCGCTCGGTTGCCCCCGCGGCGTTCTCCCAGTACAAGGCGATCTTATTTCTGTTTTTTGAGGCAGCATGTTTATCAATAACATCCGCCCCGATGTTGTATTTCTTCGGGATATCCCATTTCCATTGCTTGTATACCTTGTCGTACTCAAACTCCCCCATTGTCGATTCACCTACCGAATTCTTCTATGAGATAGCGTTATCGTAAACTGTTATGCGAGGAGGCTCCCGGATATAACCATGCGCTGCACCTCCGAGGTGCCTTCGTAAATCTCCGTGATTTTCGCGTCTCGGAACAGCCGCTCGACCGTGTATTCCTTTGTGTATCCATACCCGCCATGGATCTGTACCGCTTTGATGACCGCGTCCATTGCGGTCTCCGAGGCGAACAGTTTCGCCATGGCCGCTTCCTTTGAGAATCGTTCCCCTTTATCCTTGACGTATGCTGCATTGTACACAAGGTATCGTGCTGCTTCAATGCGGGTCGCCATATCCGCGATCATCCATTGGATCGCCTGGAATTTCGCGATGGGCTTGCCGAACTGCTCACGCTGTTTAGAATACGTGATGCTTTCATCAAGGGCGGCCTGGGCGATCCCCACTGCTTGTGCTGCGATCCCGATGCGGCCACCGTCAAGCGTGCTTAATGCAATCTTAAACCCGTCTCCTTCTTTGCCGAGCAGGTTTTCCTTGGGCACCTCCATGTTTTCAAAGAGAAGCTCCGAGGTTTGCGAGGCGTTGATGCCGAGTTTATCCAATATGCTACCGACCTTATACCCTTTGAACGTGTTTTCCACGATGAACGCGCTGATGCCTTTGGTCCCCGCGTTTTTATCGGTCACAGCAAACAGGATGATGATCCCTGCTTTCGGGCCGCTGGTGATAAAGGTCTTGTCGCCGTTGATAACATAATGGTTCCCTTTGAGCACTGCGGTGGTTTTCATCGCGCCAAGGTCAGAGCCAGCATTCGGTTCCGTCCCAGCAAACGCGCCGATTTTCTCCCCTTTTGCAAGCACCGGAAGGTATTTCTTTTTTTGTTCCTCAGTCCCGTATTTCATGATCGGCCATGCGGTAAGTGAGTTATGCACCGAGGTGATCACCCCGGTTGACGCGCATTTCCGTGAGATCTCTTCAATGACCGTCGCATAGCTGATGGTATCAAGCCCTGCGCCCCCGTACTCTTGCGAGATGATAATACCTAGCAAGCCGAGCTTCGCCATTTTTTCAAGGGTCTTCGTTGGGTACTCCCCGGTTTTGTCAAGCTCAGCGGCGAGTGGCGCAACCTCCTTTTCAGCGAATTCCCGGACCATGTTTCGAATCATTTTCTGCTGTTCACTCAGTTCTAGTTTCATGGGGGTCGGAATCAAATCATGAAACATAAATGTTTCTATTTCTATCTTACGAAACAAGGCAAAGAAAAACCCTCTTGTAGGGAAAAAGAAAGAGATATAATACGGGTACAAGTTTTAGATTTTCACCATGTCCCAAAAAAAAGGTCTCATCCATGTCTACACGGGTGACGGAAAGGGAAAAACCACCGCCGCAATCGGGCTTGGCATTCGAGCGGTGGGCGCCGGGTTTCACGTGCATATGATCCAGTTCATGAAAGGACGCAGGTACAGCGAAATCGACGCGTTGGAAAAAATCCCGAACTTCACGGTAGCGCAGTTCGGCAGGGACGAGTTTGTCTCAAAGAAGCACCCAGCGCAAATCGACATTGACCTCGCGCAAAAAGGTCTTGACCATGCGCGCGATATTCTGAAGAACAATACCTATGATTTGGTCATCCTTGACGAAATTAATGTCGCGGTTGATTTTCATCTCCTCACCGCTCAAGATGTGGTTGATCTTATGAAACACAAACCAGAAGAAATGGAACTGGTGTTAACAGGCAGGTATGCATCGCCGGAAATCATCAAACATGCGGATCTCGTTAGTGAAATATTGGAAATAAAACATCCTTTTCAAAAAGGAGTTCCCTGTAGGAAAGGAATCGACTGGTAGCATGGGGGATAGAATGATCATGGACGACAAGGAAAAGAAAAAACAGATAAAAGAACAACGGATACATTGGGAGGCACACCCCTACCGGAAGGCAGTTCAGGAAAACCCTGAACGCGGACCGTGTTATAAAAATCTCTCTAATCTTGACATTAAACCCCTGTACACCCCTGAAGATATCGAAGGTATTGACTATCTCACCGATATTGGATTTCCTGGGGAATTCCCGTTCGTACGAGGCGTGCACCCCACCATGTATCGCGGCCGGCTCTGGACGATGCGTCAGTTCGCTGGGTTTGGCAGCGCAGAAGAAACCAACAAGCGGTACCATTATCTATTGGAACATGGCGAAACCGGGTTAAGTGTCGCGTTTGATTATCCGACGCTGTACGGCTATGATACCGATCATCCGTTAGCACGAGGGGAGTTCGGGAAGTGCGGTGTGGCAATCTCCTCGCTTGTCGACATGGAACTGCTCTTTCATGGGATTCCCTTGGATAAAATCACGACATCGATGACGATCAATGGACCAGCCGCGATCATCTGGGCGATGTATATCGCCAACGCGGAAAACCAGGGCATCAGTAAAACCAAGATAGGGGGGACGATACAAAACGACATCCTCAAGGAGTACATCGCACAGAAATCCTATATCTTTCCACCGATGCCTTCCATGCGCCTCATTATCGATACCTTTGAGTACGGCTGTAAACACGTGCCGAAATGGAACACTATTAGCATCAGCGGATACCATATCAGGGAAGCGGGATCGACCGCTGTTCAGGAGCTTGCGTTCACGCTTGGTGATGGCCTTGAGTATGTGAAAGCCGCGATGAAGCGAGGACTCGATATCGATATGTTCGCCCCGCGACTCAGTTTCTTTTTTAACGCTCATAATGATTTTTTTGAGGAGATCGCGAAGTACCGAGCTGCGCGACGCATCTGGGCAAAAGAGATGAAAAAACTCGGTGCGAAAAACCCGCGGTCACTGTGGATGCGTTTTCATACGCAGACCGCAGGATGTTCCCTTAGCGCGCAACAGCCAGAAATCAATATCGTCCGCGTTACCCTGCAGGCACTCGCAGCGGTGCTTGGCGGCACCCAGTCCCTCCATACAAACTCCATGGATGAGGCGCTCGCGTTGCCATCAGAAAAAGCCGTACGGATCGCGCTACGGACCCAGCAGATCATCGCGGAGGAAAGCGGGGTCACCAACACGGTTGACCCGCTTGGCGGCTCGTACTACGTCGAATGGTTAACCGATAAAATGGAGGAGGAGACCTACACGTATTTCGATAAGGTTGAACGACTCGGTGGGGTGATTCCTGCCATTGAAAAAAGTTTCTTCCAGCGGGAGATCGCAGAAAGCGCGTACCGCTATCAAAAAGAATTCGATGAAAAGAAACGCATCATTGTCGGCGTGAACCGGTATCAACTCAATGAAGAGCTTGAGATCCCACTCTTACAGATGGATGAAAAAGGCGAGGAACGACAGATACGCCGGTTACAGAAATTACGGAAAGACCGGGATCAGGCAGCGGTGCAACGTCACCTTGAACAATTGAGAAGAGCAGCGAAAGGAACGGATAATCTCATGCCATACATCCTTAATTGCGTTCATAGCTACGCCACCTTAGGGGAGACCTGCGATGTGCTACGTGAAGTATTTGGGGAGTATAAGGAGCCAGCGATTTACTGAGGAGGAAAAACCATGATAAAAAAAATAAGGGTGTTAATAGCAAAACCAGGGCTTGACGGTCATGACCGCGGAGCGAAAATCGTGGCACGAGCGCTACGGGATGCAGGCATGGAAGTGATTTACACCGGCCTTCATCAGACCGCGGAGCAGATCGTAAACACCGCGATTCAAGAAGATGTTGATGTCATCGGACTCAGCTTACTGTCAGGCGCGCACATGACGTTATTCATTGATGTTGCAACGATGCTACGGAAAAAACAGATCGAGGATGTGCTGATCGTCGGCGGTGGTATTATTCCCAAGGAAGACATCCCCCGGTTAAAAAAAGCTGGAATCGCTGAGGTGTTTGGGCCAGGAACTCCTGTTGATGATATTGTTACGTTTGTGAAACAGAATGTGAAACGATGACTGATCTAGCTTCAAAGGTGTTGACTGGCGATGCACGTTCCATCGCCCGGCTGATCACCCTTGTGGAAAACAATTCATCTGATGCAGTCGATGTCATGAAACAGATCCATAAATATGCGGGAAACGCGCATGTCATCGGGGTCACAGGGGTTATGGGTAGCGGGAAAAGCTCGCTTATTTTGGAGCTTGCCTTGGAGTACCGAAAACAAGGAAAAAAGGTCGGTGTCATCGCGATTGATCCGACCAGCCCATTCACTGGAGGGGCGTTACTCGGTGATCGCATTCGGATGATGGATCTTTCCACGGATCCTGGTGTTTTCATCCGTAGCATGGGGACCCGGGGGATGCTCGGGGGGCTTACCAGTGCCGTGTATGACGTCGTCGAAATACTGGATGCCGCTGGTATGAACGTGATACTGATAGAAACAGTGGGCATTGGTCAAGATGAGGTCGATATCGTTAAAATTGCGGACACAACACTGGTAATCTTAATCCCTGGGTTTGGGGATTTTGTGCAAACCATTAAGGCAGGTCTTATGGAAATCGCGGATATCTTCGTGGTGAATAAAGCGGATACTCCGGGGGTGGAGCTAACCGTCGCTGAACTTGAATCGATGCTGGATCTTGCGACCCATATTGAGCGTCGGACGCCGATTGTTCCCACTTCTGCGAAAGAAAAAAAAGGGATCCTGCTGCTTGTGAGGACCATCGCGGAACATCAGGAGTATCTGATAAAAAGCAAGATGTATGAGCGGCGGAGACGGCAGCGCTATGAAGCCGAGCTTGTTGAGATTATTCGGAAACGGTTGATGAATTTTATTTTTGATGAAGATAAGTTAAAAGGAGTAGTCGATTGCTGCATTGATCAGATTTCTCGAAAGGAGCTTGACCCGTATACTGCAGCAGAGGAGATCCTTGGTAAAATTTTAAAATAATGAAACTGAATGAACGAAGAGTACGGTGATTGCTGTTCGATGGGGAACGCGGTTAGCTATAGTTCGTCTCCAGAAGTTCCATGTTGATGTTATGGATGTACGGTATGATCTGTTCGATGTTCCCTGTTATTTTGACGACGTTTCCTGCGGCGGGTGCGTAGAAGGCCTGCGCAAGTCCCCCTGCCATTGATATGTTATATGCCTCATAATTTCCCGCTGGAACAGAAATATTTTCGGTGTTCATACAGAGAAATGCATCGGGAATCTCAGGAATCTGAAAGATATTCCCAATTCCAAATGTTATTAACGCATCTTTGATGTCGACCACGGGGAGAAGCGATTCAATCTCAGGAGGTAAAAACTCATTCCCTAGGAGTTTTGCGATGAGGTTGATGAAGTGAAGGATGTTGAGCCAGATCGAATGAATTTTCCCGTTTACCGTGAAATTCGTGGCCGATAGGTTCCAGGACGTGCTGGTGCTTAAGGGGAATGAAAGCATGGAAATTGGTACACCAAATGTCGTGATGGTGTTCATGGTGATGGGGACTGGTATTGTCTGAAGTGATAAATTGATGTATGGTTGTTCTATGACGTCAACGATGAAGCGTCCCTTTAATAGTGCGGATATCGATTTGATTCCCAACGTGGTTTTTTCAATCATGACGTCCCCTGAGATTTTCACAGAGGAAAACGTGATCGATATATTTATAGGACCGTCGCCTAAATCACCGTCGATTTTGGCATGGCCACTTGTTGTTGTAGAAAACGATAAGGTATAGTAGCTCCCCGTATCATTGGTGACGGTAAGGGGTAATGAGTCGATGGAAATAAACAGATTGATTGTTTGGTTCTCTTCCTCGAAACTAATGGAAATATTATCAATCTTGTATGTCCAATAATCACCAATTTCCCATACCGGGACGTTAGCATCGGAGGAACTCGTTGCTCGTGTTGGTGATTGTTTGTCAAGAACCATGTTTTCTGGTGGTTTCGCGAGTACGAAAAAAGACGTCATTAGCATTCCGCATATTATCAACACAATAAGTTTCGTTTTCATTTTACTCCCCCAAATGGTAGTAATATCGGTAAGGGGACTCTCTCTTATAAAGATATCTTTTTTGGGAATCAAGGGGGGTTTTAAACAAGGTACTTCAGTTTTTATCTTTTAGGGAGAGAAAACAAATAAAAAAAAAGGAAAAATCGGTGTTAGTTTGAATAGCCACCGATCATGAGACTTGGGTCTCCTAAGAGCGCCCATTCTTGGACCGTTTTACAGTCGGTTTTATCATTCATCCCAGGGTAGACTTTGATGTACTGGGTGATCGCCGCGCCCCAGGTTGTCCCAAGGATATCAGTATGGTTCACGCCATAGGCTTTGAAGAACTGTGATTCCAGGTACCCGCCGACTGCCTCGACACAATCAGGGTCGTTCACACCGTCACCGTCCAGATCCCCGTTTTCCCCAACAGCCCCATAGCCAAGCCCGGTGTTCCCCATGGTTGCGATCGCGCCACCACGAGGATTACGATCGAACAACCAGCTGAAACACTCAGGGACAGGGCTATAGATCCAAGGGGTCCCTGTGAGAAACCCTGTGGCGGTCACATTGAACTGGCTATTATGGCAGCCACCGATCACGACCACCGGTAGTTTTTCTTTATTGGTCATAAAGGGGATGTTATAGAACCAGAGCCCGCGCAGTCGTTTTTCATTAAAGGCGTATGGCCAGTACGCATTCCAACGCTCTGGGCTTCCATGCCCTGAAAACGCGACAAACCCGGCCCCTTTGGAGATGGTTTTCACGATATCCCGCGGGATTGGGACAAGGCTGCCGTTATCACGGTTCGAGCCCCAGATCTTAATCGGTGTGAACCCGGTCATATAGTCCAGTGCTTTCTGGTTCTCGACTTCGCCTTCTAAATAGTTTGTGCCGCTGTCGTTGAAGGTATCACTGCCGATCACGATCATCTTCTTAAACCAGGATGGATCCGCCGCGGTTTTTTCGTAGGTGATGATTTTATTGACCATGGTTTTGACTTCTTGTGTATTGACGCAGGCAAGCCGTCCGGCATACACGTCAGGGTATAGATCAATGACGTCTACGTTTGTTCCTCTCCATTCTGCAAAAATATTGTTGTTATTGGAGTCCCAGGTGGAAAACGCCCCGGTTCCGTTGTAGATGTCCGCGTAGTACAAATCACTGATGCATCCAGTGTCCTGGGCTGTACCGCCATCATACAGGTTCGTATATCGGACAGGGACCCACCAGTCTTTCGTCCCTTGGTTCGCGTCATCCCTTGCTTTTGCGTAAATAAATGATTTTATCCCACCCATTAGGAGAACATAATGAATCCCTGAGGTCTCGATTATGTCCTTTATCGCGTATTTTATCTGCTCTGGTTTATCTCGCCCTGTATATTGGTTGGTGATGTCTTCAACGGTTTTCGCTATCGTTCTCATGCCCATGGTGTTTTTATGATCGATGAGTGGTTGTAATATCGTTGAGAATTTCGCAGGCGCGATAATGAGGAGATCATATTGATCACCAAACAAGGCCGGTGATGAAGGTTCCGTTGTCAGAACCTGGATATCCACACGATCATGCCAGGTCAGGGTATTCGACGCAGGCGTATAATGGACAGGGTAGCAGGTCACGGTGAGGAAAAACACGTGGGTAAGCCCGTCGAGGCCCGCTCCGACAGTATACCTAAAGGTCTCCTGTGGAATGGCGTTCGTACTTGCATAGACATCCGCATTGACGGTAGGCCCTTGAATGGGGGTTGCTTGATCGATGAGTGGAAGCGGTTGTGAACCCGGTTGAATCGGTTTTGTGAGGATCTGCTCATGAGACCCGGAAAAGGTTACTTGAACGTGTTGTATCGTTGTTCCGAAGGGTAGCGTGAATGTCTTCCGATAGGCCGGTATCATCGGGTATCCAGGTTCATTGAACCATGCGTTCATGTGTTCAAATGAAACACTGATGAAATCCCCAGTGACTTGTATGGTCGGAAACGAAAACTGCTCCGAGAGTGATATTTTCTGTGCTTGGTTATTGTTTTGTGGCGATGAGACAGCAGCCCCGAGTCCACACGCAAGTAAGACTCCTATAATGATCATTGGGATAAGTTTTTTCATACTATGCCCCCGTACAATCCTAGTAATATTTACTGTATTTAAGGATATCGGGAAAAAAGAAAAAAATGGGGTTATTTCCCTTTGAATGCCGGTTTTCGTTTCTCTAGGAATGCGCCCATGCCTTCCTTTTGGTCCTCGGTGGAGAAACTCGCTGAGAAGTACGAAATCTCCATGGCGCACGCTGAGGAAAGGTTCACCTGGGTTCCTTTATTGACGAGCTCTTTGATGAACATGAGTTGTATACCTGATTTCGCTGCGATTTTCGACGCGAGTTTCTCTGTTTCCTCCATGAGTTTTTCTGGTTCGACCACCTTGTTGACGAGGCCGATGCGCAGCGCCTCCTGGGCATCGATCATATCACCGGTGAGGAGCAGTTCTTTTGCCTTTGCGTTCCCGACGAGTCGCGGTAAGCGTTGTGTGCCACCGAACCCTGGGTGAATCCCTAGGTTTATCTCCGGCTGACCGATCTTTGCGGTCGTGGATGCAAGGATGATGTCACAGGCCATCATCACCTCACAGCCGCCGCCGAGCGCGTATCCGTTGACCGCGGCGATGAACGGGAGCCGTGACCCTTCAATGTGGTGCATCAGTGTATGGCCAAGCTCCGCGAACTCTTTTGCCTGCAGCGTGTTCATGTCCTTCATCTGCTTGATGTCAGCCCCGGCGATGAATGCCTTGTCTTTCCCGGTGAGAACCGCGACTTTGACTCCCGTGTCTTTTTCAAGGTCTTCCACTGCGAGTAGAAGCTCTTTGAGTGTCTCTTGGTTTAAGGCGTTGAGGACCTGCGGGCGGTTCATGAAAATGTAACCGACACTGTTTTTCTTTTCCACGATGATGTTTGTGTAGCTCATGGGGCCTCACCGTGGTGGGTAGGTGTAGAACCCTTTCCCGGTTTTTCGTCCGAGGTACCCTGCCTGCACCATCTTCTTTAGGAGCGGGCACGGCCGGTATTTCGAGTCGTTGAACCCTTCGTACAGGACCGTCATGATCCCCAGGGAGACATCAAGGCCGATGAGGTCAGCAAGCTCGAGGGGACCCATGGGGTGATTCATCCCGAGTTTCATGACGCTGTCAATTGATTCGACCGTCCCGGTTCCATCAAGCACACAGAACATCGCTTCATTGATCATCGCAAACAGCACGCGGTTTGAGATGAACCCAGGGCCGTCGTTGACCTCGATCGGTGTTTTCTCCAGTTTCTCCGCAAGCTGCTTTATGAGGAGGGCGGTTTCGTTTGAGGTGCGTAGCCCCCGGATCACTTCCACGAGTTTCATGAGCGGGACCGGGTTCATGAAATGCATGCCGATGAACTGCTCAGGTCGTTTCGTTGAAGACGCGAGATCCGTGATCGGAATGGTCGAGGTGTTCGATGCGAAAATCGTCTCCTTTTTGCAGAGCTGGTCCAGCTTTGAAAACACCTCTTTTTTCGTCTTCACGTCTTCAATGATCGCCTCGACGATGACATCAGCGTCTTTGAAGTCCTCAAGCCGTGTGGTTCCTTTGATATGGCCAAGGATGGTTTTTTTCTCCTCAGCGGTCATCTTGCCTTTCTCAATGCTTTTGTCTAAAAACTTTTCAATGGACGAGAGTCCCTTCTTCACATACTCGTCTTTCACGTCATGAAGCACAACATCAAAACCTGCTTTCGCACTGACAAGCGCGATCCCGTGGCCCATGGTTCCTGCACCAATCACACCGATTTTCCTGACCGTCATTTCTTGTACCTCCTCACCGTTCCACCATCATAGACACCGCATGCCCGCCACCAAGGCAAATCGTGGCAAGACCTCGGTGTTTCTTGTACTGTTTCATCGCATGAAGCAAGGTGACCAGGATGCGTGTCCCGCTGCTGCCGATCGGATGACCGATCGCGATCGCGCCTCCGTGCACATTGAATTTCTCCTTTGGAATCCCGATCTCTTTTATGAGAGCGGCTGAGGCTGATGAGAACGCCTCGTTATGCTCGACCAGGCCGATATCGTCAATGGTCAGGTTCATCTTTTTCAAGAGGGCTTTCACCCCGGGGATCGGCGCCTCCATGACATACTCGGGTTTCACCCCGACCGTATTGTATCCCGTAATCGTTCCGAGGATCTCGCACCCTTGTTTTTTTGCTCGTTCTTTACTCATGACAACGACGGCCGAGCCACCGTCCGTGATCTGCGAGGCATTCCCCGCGGTAATAACGCCGCCTTCCTTGAAGAATGGCTTCAGCGCCCCAAGGCTTTCCATGGTTGTCTCCTTGCGGATCCCTTCGTCCTTGTCGAAGATGATCGGGTCGCCTTTCTTTTGTTTAATCTCAATAGGGACGATCTCGTCCTTGAATTTCCCGGTCTCTGTTGCTTTTGCCGCCTTCGTATGGCTTGCAAGCGCGATCTCATCGCACTCCTTCCGGGTGATATGGTATTTCTCCGCGATGATCTCACCGGTCATCCCCATGTGGAAATTGTTGTACGCGTCCCAGAGGCCGTCATGGACCATCGCGTCAATGACTTTCCCGTCGAACAACCGGTATCCGAACCGTGCCTTGTCAAGGATGAACGGGCTGTTCGTCATGCTCTCCATGCCCCCCGCGACGATCACCTCCGCATCACCAAGCCGTATCGCCTGCGACGCAAGAATCACTGCTTTCAGCGAGGACCCGCAGACCTTGTCAATATGGAAACACCCGACTTCGTAGGGGAGCTGTGCCGCGATCGCGGCCTGACGCGCGACGTTCTGGCCGAGACCAGCGGAGACGACATTTCCCATGATGACTTCGTTTACCTCTGTTGGTTTTACCCCGGCTCGTTTGATTGCTTCTTTGATCGCGATGCCGCCGAGCTGTGGTGCTGAAAAGCCTTTCAAAGTTCCGTCAAACTTCCCTTGCGCAGTACGTACTGCTGCTACAATAACCGCTTCATTCATATCTGAGTATGCCTCCACCAATTAGTTTTTATGGGGGACACAATCGAAAGGCTGTTTAAAACATTTTCTAAAATTTTATCCTGTTGTTTTCCTCGTGAAACAAGAACTTTTCCTCCCATGATGGAAATAGAGCCTGATCTGCTGTCGTGGTATTGAAGGAAGGGAAAAAAGTTAGGGGGATAATATGAAGAATGCGATTAGTCCCTTCCTCCGCTCCTTGCAATTACTGTCTCTTCATCTCAAACCATATTTGTTTATTTTGCTATATGATATCATGAATACAATTGACATTTAAAAATCTTTCTACTTTTTCAATCACCCAACTCTTCAAAAATTATGAATTTTTTGGTTACAAATGTAACGAAAATTGAGAGAATTTTTCGTGTTTTTCAGAGAGAAAATAATTGAATTCCCAAAAGCTCGAATCAGGGTAGATCGTATAGAAGCACGGTACTTGACTTTGGTTTGAGCCGCTTTAAATCATATTATGGGTCATTGTAGAGAATATATCTGTTGGCAATCCGTCGTTTCGCTATTTTTCCCGAATATCTTTATATAGGGAGATTGACAAAGTTTAGCAAGTTCATAGTTAACATGGTGAAGAGTGGCAAAGGAGAGGTAGGAAATGAAAAGAAAGCACAATATCCGAAAAATATTCATTCTATTCCCTATATTCATCGTACTACTCTCCCTTACAGAATCAACAACAGCAATCCCGCTTGCATCAAATACTACTCTTTCGACACAACCTCCTGAACTACCCCCCGCTGCATATTGTGGCACTATCCCGTACACCAGCATCCAGGAGGCAATCAACAATGCACCAAGAAACGCGACCGTGACGATCCTGCCAGGAACCTACACTGAAATCATCACCATCAACAAATCAATCATCCTCCAAGGAGACACCCCAGAAACAACGATCCTTGCACCCACCTCAGAGAAAAACAGTTACGCGATAAAAATCACCGCTGAAGGTGTTACCCTGACGGGCTTTACCGTCGTCAATAACGCCGAAGGCCTGTACGCAACCGGGATAAAAATCACAAAAGCACACACCACTATCACCCACTGTACCTTCCGTGATACACCGATCGGCATCGCAGTCTGGAGCTCGTACAACACCATCTCACAGTGCACGTTTCTCAATTGTGGTGATGAAGGAATCGCACTCCTTGGCAGTAACACCTCAGCCTGCGACGACACCCACATCACATCCTGCATTTTTTCCCAGACCTGCGACGGCATCGAACTGCAGAGATCATCAAATAACTTCATTGAAGACTGCAGGTTTTCTGACAACACCCACGCGGGCATCGACATAATTGAGTCAGCAAATACCAAAAACACCATCTCCCGATGCGAGTTTTCCTCCAATCAAGGGTTCGGGCTGTACTGCGCAGGGGCATCACAGCTGCTTATCACGCACTGTTCGTTCTCCACAGATTCCATCACACTTGTAAAATCAAAAGGGAACACGATAACCGCCTCCAGCGTCGCAGCAATCCAACTTCTCCAAAATTCATCACTCATCATCGACCAATGCGACAATGTCGATGAATCGCACATCATCACCCAGGCATCCCACTATGAACTACTGCCAGTACACCATCAGCTCAAGGAATCGCACAATAAGACTTCGTCCCAGCATACGATTCTCACGACCCTGTTATCCCGGCTTCATATCATTCAATTATTCTACAGGGAGCTTGCGCAACTTCGCATGTAAAAGATTCTCCCTGGAGAACCTGGTCTGATGACGGAGTTATGACAATGTCTGTTGCTATTTCTGCACGACAAGAGATTCCGATTATGAAAAGAGAAAGAATTAGGATATAAAAAGTAAGAATCGCACTGACTCCTCTTTTCAACAGATTGTTGTTTCTCATGATTTCATCAACTATTTATTAATTTCGATGGGTCCAGGTAAGTTCCGCGTCCTGGAAGTTGACTTTCCCATCCTGATTAACATCAAAGAGCCCATCGTATGATACGATGCTGTTGCGATGAATCCAAGTTAACCCAGCATCCTGGAAGTTCACCTTGTTATCGTTGTTAACATCGTATCTACTTCCTTTAGTTGTGTAGTGGTAGGTCTTGTTTGTCCAATAGGTTTCATCGGTAACAGTCACACTCCATCTATAGGTAGTGGTCCCTCATTTAAAATAATGATAATCTAGGTATGGATCGAAAGTGCTTTTGATTAAAAGTAAATAACTGTGCCTTTCTATTCAATGTTATTGCAGCAATCATCGCATCGATTCGTGACAGAGAGTACCCTTTCTGTTCAGCATCGAATTCAAGGTGTGCTGAAAGAATAGCATCTTCTTTACAAAATCCGATTGTTTCTAATTTTTCTACAGTAGATATTCTCTTTTTTCCAAATTTGTACAATCCATAAAGAATTTCATGAAGTGATACGGAAGTAATTGCGATATCTTCACCAGATTGTTCTATTCTTTCTAAAGCTTGTTCTCCTTTCTGAGATTTTTTATCAAAAATTTCTATGAGAATGTCAGTATCTAGAATAATCATGTCTTATCCGTACCTTTTTTCATTTCGTTTTTTCTGGATGTCTCGTAGCATCTGCTCTTTGTTTTTAAATTCGGTACATCCACGTAATTTTCGTAACGTTGCAACATTGTTTTTACTGAGTCGTTCAAAAAGATCACTGAAACTTTCATTTTCCCGTTTCAAAGCAAGTAGTTTTTCATAGACAGTAGCTTTGATGGTTAATGTTTTAAAGCCCATAATTAAACATATGTTTAAACATATATTTAATTCTTTTGTTATTAATATAAACTACCGTACGCTCCAACATGTTCCTTTAAAAAAATAAAGGAATAAATAATTCTTCTTTGATTTCGGCAACGGTTTATTTAATCTCGATGGATCCAGGTTAACCCTGCATCTTGGAAATTCACTTTTTTGTCTTGATTGACATCATTTAGCCCGTTATACACTGCTTGTATGGTTCGGTGTCCTCTCATCCCTCGAAGACGTATCAAAGGATGAGGGGTGTAAAATGTCTTTTAAAATGTTACAGATGCCACCTTACCTTCTCCACATTATTTTACGTAATATATTTAAAAAAAAGAAAAGAAAAAAATGAATTATTTGTTCACTGTTTTTTTTCCTGGTTTTCTTTTTGTTGAGTTCGAGGAATCTGATTTTTTCTCAACCGGTTTCGCAGGAGTTTGGTCTTGTTTCCGGGTTGTTCGCGTGAGCGCAAGGAGAATAAGGAACAGTACTAGAATAGCGCCTAAAATACCTGCAAGGAGTAAGACTGCATTGCTTATTCCATTCTTGCTTATTCCATTCCCCCCGGAGATATTCTCGGTGTAGAGTGTTAGCTCTTTTGTTTCAGGGTTATAGAGATGATCCCATGTCCCACTACCGTCACTATCAATCAGGTACGTCCCGTCAGCGAGCCGCTGCACCGGAGTCGTCAGACCGGTGGCGTTCGAATAAAACGCGTCGTAGATCCCGTCACCGTTCGTGTCAATCAGATACCCTAAATCACCGACATACTCCACGCTCATCAGCACCGTCATGGTTGCTGGCGCGGACGAGGTCTCACCGTCAGAGGCGGTGACTGAGAGGTTATAGATGCCTGCATGCCCCCAGGTATGAACGAATGTTACTGGTGTACCGCTCACCTCAGCGCCGGTCGTGTTTGATAAGCCGTCGCCCCAGGCAAACGTGTAAAATAACGTGCTGTTTTCCGGATCGGTCGAGGTCGCGGTGTACGCGCTCGTGGTGTTGATGACTCCTTTATGCGGGCCGCTGAGGGTCGGCTGTGATGGTGGCAGGTTGGCAAGGGTGATTGTCACCGTGGTGGTATCGCTACCTGTTGCACCTTGATTATCAGTGACCGTTAGTACCGCGGTAAACGAATCAGCGATGGTATAGGTATGCATTGCGGTCTTGCCGGTCCCCGTGTTACCGTCACCGAACATCCATTGATAGGAAACGATTGAGCCGTCCGGGTCATGACTACGGGAGCCGTCGAAGAGGATCGGTTCACCGACAAGTCCCTGGTAGGGTTCCCCTGCGGAAAGGTCAGCAATTGGTGGTGTGTTTGATGTCCCTCCACCTCCTCCGCCCTGGTTCTCATTTTGGTTTTGTGTCGCGTTCACTGACAAGTTGATGAAGTATGGATATGGCGAAGGGTGTTTTATCTTGAAGCTAAGGATGTTGGTCGGATGGACGTACTGGCCAGAGACATTTACGGTGAAACTTGCGGTCTCTCCTTGGGCCGCGTCGAAATCGACCGTGTATTTCCCATTGTCATGAGTGTGACCTGAGTGATCGGACCTGTTCTGAATCGATAGGATGACCGTTACGTTATCGGGTGCCGGGTTTCCGTTGAGGGTGACGTACCCGTACACGGAGTACGGGCCTGGCGGGTTGTCCGCACGGATCGAACCGAATGACGTGATGATGAGAGATACAAACAGCAGTCCGCTCAGAGCGTGTGCGTATTTCCTTTTTATTTTCATATCGTTCGTCTCCATTTCTCGTGGTACCTATTGGTCTTCATGGTATTTAATTCCATCCTTAGTCTGCATTTAGAGTGGTGAAGCTCCAGAGTGGGCCAGGAGTTGTTGCGCCATGGTTATCTCTTGCGATGATCTGCCAGTAGTAAGTTGTATTCATCATTAAGGCTCCTGGATTATACGTGGTCGCGGATTGATTGATGCTCACCAGAGGCGGTGAACTGGTGTTGCCAAAGTAAACATCATAGGTCACGGTATCACCAACATCAGGGTCTCCACCGGTCCAGCTGAGAGTTGTATTTAAGAAGATATTTGTTGATCCGTTCGCTGGTGTTGGGTCACTGGGAACATTTGGTGGATTGTTCATCGGTGGAATGGCGAGGGTGACATCTGCGCCGCTGACGTTCGCGCTAGCGATGATGAGAGGGTCTGCTGGTTGTGACGTCGTTTTATTGATCGCAAATCCTTGTGGTTCATTGGGGTCTGGCGGGCCACCGTTATCGTTCATGTCGATATGTGCTGCAACGTAGTAAGCTCCATAATCAGGGACATTGTTGAAGGTGTATCCAACGGGGAACTCATAGGATTCCTGTACATCCATGGTCACTATTGGTGTAACATTGATGTCTTCAGGATTCTGGTCGAACAATGCGATAGTGAGTGTACCGTTTTCTTCGCCAGTGTAATAGATTGTCCCTGATATTGAAAAGGTTAATTCTTCAGCGATGATAGTAAACGTGTGCATGTCTGTGCCTATGTTGCCGCATTCATCGTAGGCTTCTGCTGTGATATGGTAGGTATGGTTCAGTTCATCTGACCAATCGGTATCAAGATACCATTGATCATTAATGTCAGAAGTGCAGAAAAGCCATGCTTCGGAGTCTTGCCAGCCTGTTTCATTGAAGAACAAATTCGTGGTCGCATCATGGATTTTCACATACACATCGACGACTGAGGATTCCTCATCGTACGCCTCAATGTTCAGTTGGCTAGGCGAACTCGTTCGCATTTCACCATCGAGAGGATCAAGGATGTTGACGATAGGTGGATTGCTGTCGGTGCAGGAGGCGCAGGTTCCATCGACGGTGAGGTCGTACAGGATCGGTGATGTTCCTCCGACCGGCATTTGCATCGTTACCATAATTTCTAGGTATCGGCCGTCCGGTGTCGAGGAAAGCGCGGCTCCATTGGACGCGATTTCCCAAGGGGACCACGCATTCTGATCAGGCGAGCTTCTGACTTTCACTTCGAACGTGGTTCCATTTGGTTGGAGGCTGTTCCATGAGACTTTATTAAACTTGGTGTTGTCTGCCTTGGTGTCAAAGATAACATCCCACGTTCCAACAGATATCGATCCTCTAAACCCAAGCCCGGTCGCATCACTGTAGGTGTATGGTTCGTATCCGGAGTTGAAGACTCCCATGTACGCGCCGTTAGTCCCATTGTATTTGGCGAGTTTGCTGTCATACAAATGGATCGCCCAGACATTGTCCTCTGAATCCACGACGATGCCTCGTACCTCTGACGTGACTTGGCCGGGTACACTCCAAAGGACGGTCCCGTTTGGCGCGAATTTTGCGACTAATCCATTGTAGGAATCGCCAGCGACGATGTTTCCTTTTGAGTCTGTTGCAACCCCCAGGCTTGAGAGGATTGCGGGGGCAGGATAGCTATATGTTCCTGTCGAGGAATTGAATACTGCGAAGGGAGAATTATCTCCAAGGTAGACAAGGGTGTTCCCGAGGCTGTCATATCCAAGAGCGATACCATAGGTGTAGGCGCCGTAAAAGATTTGATAATCAGCAGGATTGCTTGTGTTGAGTTTCAGTATATTGGATGAAAGTGAGGCTCCCCAGAGGTATCCGTGTTTGTCGACTAAGGCTCCATACGGTGTATGGGGAGCGACATAATAGGGACCTCCAAGGATACTGCCATTTGCACCGCTTATCTTCCAGTACTGTTCAGCATTATAGAGTCCAACCCAGATATTACCCTCAAGATCTATTGCGATTGAGCGGCCTAATCCTCCTGGCTCTCCTACGGTTACTGCCCAGGCGACACGTTCATCAACGATTTCATTGGGATCGATCTTTTGGTTGTTGTTTAAATCGGTCATCGGGAGCATTTCATTCGGGGTGATGGTTCCGTCATTGTTAAGATCGGTTGAGGTGTTGAGTTTCCCGTCGCCGTTACGGTCGATCCAGTTGTCTGCGTAGATCTTTATGACGTCTGCTGGGAGTCCATCGAAGTGTCGGTTTGCGACATAACAGTTCCCATCGGCATCAACGCAGGTTCGTGATGGTGCTGGTCCGGACCAGGGGTCGTGGGATGCGAGGGGCCCAAACCAGGTGTGGTATCGGGCTAATTCCTTATTCTGGTTGGTGTCCCATTTTGAGAGGCTGTCCTCGCCGGCGTTCGCGATCCACATCACTGGATACGTCGTGACTTCACCGGGGATGATCTGGAGTTGGTCATGGACAATGTTATGGGAAAGTCCGATGAGTGTTCCTTCGTCGAAATCCTTATCGAGGGTATAGGTGCGTGATGAGGTACAGTTTTGGCTGATGATTGTGAAGGTATGAGTATCTTCTGCTGAGCATCCGACCTTATCGAATGCTGTCGCAGTGACGATAAAGTGTCCGCCGACCCATGCTACCGAGCTTGCTTCGTAAGACCAGGTTTCCGTCCCGGTGCACAGGAGTGCGGTCGCTGTTGTTCCCCAGGCGGTTCCGTTCCAGTATTTTCCTGTGTCATTGTTATAGAGGGTGATGGTGACATGGTCGATTCCGGTTTCGTTGTCGAATGCTGTTCCGTTAATGACCGTGATGGTTGTTGTGTTGAATATTGCTCCGTCCTTAGGATAGATGATGGTGACCATGGGTGAATTGGTGTCAGTGAAGTAGCGATCCGCTTTTTCCATGTACACCCAGTATTGTTTCCCTGGGTCGATCATGGTGAGGGTGTTGAAGCTTGGATCCCTGTTTTTGTACCAGCTGAACCATTGGTCATGGACAACGTCGTAGTACCAGACCCAGTTGAAGTTCCCTTTGATTGATCCAAGGGCATCGGGGAGTGTGAAGTCGCAGCTGATTCCTCCGTAGGGGATGACAAGGCTGTTCCAGCCGAGCTCCATCCATTGATCATACGCGACGTTGCTACAGACCTCAAAGGTTACCGGTACTGCGAATTGGACATTGTTATCTGTATCTTTCACGCACGCTTCTAAGGTGAGTTGGGCTCCGTCCTGGTATTCATGGATGTCAATCCAGGCGTGGAAGAACCCGTCTGTCGCATTGTAGATACCATCATAGTAGAAGCTGGGAGCGTTTCTTCGGCCACCTGGCATCCAGATCTTGACGATTAAGTCCTTGGTGTGGGTTAAATCGTCTGTGGCGTTGATGATGACTTCGAGTGTTCGCTCACAATGGACTGATCCGTTGACTGGGTTTACAAAACTGATGTAGGGTCCTGTCCCTTCGTTGGAGCATACCCAGAAGGTTTCGTTATCGGTGATGCCTTGGTTGCCAAGACAGTCTACCGCGTAGGCTTCAAGATAATGCACGCAGCCTTTATGGAAATTAATGGGGTCTTGGTAGACAATCCAGCCTGTCCAGTGTCCCAGGTACCAATATCGGTAGTAGATCGTGGTTTCATTACAGGGGCAGCATCCGAAATCCTGTGCTGATAAGGTGATGTCTGTTAAGGGATAGATCAGCCATTGATCATGACCAGCGTAATCAACTCCAAGGTAGACATGCGGGTTGCCGACAGTTTTTACAAGTTCTGGTGGGGTGTCATCAACGTAGAAGGTTTCGAGATCGGTGGCGGTGTTTTCAAGACAGTCCATCGCCCGGATTTCAAGTTTGTGGGTGCATTCTTCTTGGAAGGTGAAGGAACCGTTGTATGGTATCCAGTCAGTCCATTGTCCGTCGAACCAGATTCGATACTCTATGGTGCTGTTCGGGCAGGGGCAGCATCCAGCGTTTATTGCCGTAATAGTAATTGGTGTCTGGGTGGTGACGCAGTAATGGCTTTCAGTGTCGTTGCCGCAGTAACAGTTTGGTTCTCCGACTGTTTTGTTGATGATTGGTGGGGTGTCATCGACATAGAATGTTTCGGTATCCATGGTTTCATGGCCGACACAATCATAGGCCCAGATGTCGAGGACATGTTGGCATTCCTCAGTGAAGTTGAAAGTGAAAGGCATTAGAGAAGTGATGTCGACCCAGTCTCCTTGGTTGATCCGGTATTTCACCGTGAGGCTATCACAGCATCCGAGATCATAGGCGTTAATGGTTATTGGTGTTGTGGTGGTGACGCAGTAGGTGCCGTTCCCAAGATCGCATTGTGGTTCCCCGACTGTTTTTTCGATCACGGGCGTGGTGTTGTCAACGTAGAAGGTTTCAAAATCCCAGTATTGTTCGTTTATGCCGTTGTCGAGGCAGTCGTAGGCACGTATGATAAGAGTGTGCTCGCATGGTTCGCTAAACATGATCGGCCCTGTATAATTGAGCCATCCGGTCCAATTATTATTGTACCCAATGTTATACTGAATGGTGATCGGACCGCATTGTCCGCATCCTTCATCAGTTGCTTCGACGGTGATGGGGGTTTGCATGGTGACACAGTAGGTTCCGTTCCCTTTGTCGCAGTGCGGATTACCAACCGTTTTTATGATCGTGGGTGGTGTGATGTGTACATAGAAGGTTTCGACATCGGTTGCGGTGTTTCCAAGGCAATCCCATGCCTCGATGGTGAGGATGTGCTGGCATTCTTCAGGGATCGTGATTTCGACCGGTAATGTCGGATAGATCCAGTCTCCATCGTTTATCTTGTAGCGGAGCATAAGTCCGGTGTCAGCACAGCAGCCGTCATTGTAGGCATCGATAGTGATGGGTGTGGTGGGGAGGATGCAGTATTCATCTTCGTCAATGGTGCAGTTTGGCTCTCCCACGGTTTTCACAATGACCGGTGGCGTGTTGTCGACGTAGAACGTTTGGTTATGGATCTCTTCGGTGTTCATGAGATCGTCGACCGCGTAGTAGTTGATGAAATGCTCGCAGTCCTGATTGAAAGGTGCTCCCAGGTCGTTCATGGTGATGACGACATCAGTGGTTTGCCCACCATGCAGCCAGGCAGACCATTGCCCATTGTACCAAACCCGGTAATAGATTATGTAGGAGCCGACTGGGCAGAGTCCTCCGTCGGTCGCGTTGAGGTAGATTGGTGTGTGGCTGGTGATGCAGATTGGTGGTTCGATAGTTAATTTGAAGTCTTCTCGTAAGCATTTTGGGTATCCGTATTCTTTTATGGTGGTTGGCGGTGTGTCGTCCACATTATGGAATTGGACATGTGTTTCTTCTTTATTGCCGAATTTGTCGATCGCCCACCAGACGAGTTTATGATGGCATTCCTCAGTAAAGTAAATCACTGCTTTGTTGCTGGATTCATTGTTGCTCTGGAGTAAGTCCCATCCTTGTGAGCTTTCATTGTAAATGTAGGTCTCCCAGTGTAGGTAGTCGCAGCCGACCGCGCAGACACCGGGTTGATCCGTGGTGTTCAACCAGATCGGCGTCGAGGTGGTGACGTAGGTGATGTCCTCTGACGAATCGTAATATTTCGGTTCGCCGATTTCTTTCGTGGTGACCGGTGGCGTACAATCGACCTTCACGTATCGTTTATCCTGAGGCCCGATGTTCCCGAAGTAATCGGTGGCCTGCGTGTAGATGTGGTGTTCGCAGCTTTCGGTCATGTAGATGATGAACTTGATTTTTCCAACGGTCGGATCGAGATCGTTTCCATCGTTATCGTACACGGTTCCGCTTTGGACGGTCTGCCAGACATCATCGTACAGTTTTTTATCAACAGACCAGTCGAGTTTCATCACACCGGATCCGTTGGGTACGCATCCGGTATCGAACGCGCAGACGATGATTTCTGTTTCACAGGAGATGTAATCATCATTGTTAATAACCATGTGCGGGGTGGTGTAGGTAACTTGCGTTGTCGGTGCAGTTGCGTCGACGACGAAATCGGAATTAAGGTATGATCCTTGGGGCTCCGGCGCTCTGTTGCCGAGGAGATCAGCGCACCAGTAATGGATCTGATGCCAGCAGCTTTCATCCATGTAAAGAACCACGGAGATTTTGCCAACAGCTGGATTCATGTCTCCTGCTTGATTATCATAGATTGTATGAGATGTGTGTAACGTCCATTCTCCAAACTGTTGTCCGATATAGAGATTATAACTTAGGTAACTTGATCCGACACCGCCGTTGCATCCCATATCGGTTGAGTTAATCCAGATGGGCGTGTTCGGTCCGATGCCGGTGTACCACACGTTGTTATGTAAAACGAAGGTAATATTTTTTGGTTCTCCGAACTGTGTGGTTTGATTGGGTCCGGTGTTGTCAACATAATGGGTTTGTGTTGTATGATTTCCGATATTTCCTGCATTGTCAACCGCCCAGAACTCCAGGGTATGGTTGCATTCCTCCTGGAACGTGAAGGTGACCTGGCTTCCCTGGACGATGGTTTCAATACCGTTTATTTTGTAATGGATTTCTTTGACGCCACTTGCGTTCGCACCAGGGTCTGTCGCGGTGAGGGTGATCGGGGTGGACATGTTCACCCAGAGGCCGTTTGCATATTGTGGTGTGCCAATGGTTTTTGTGGTGATGGGTGGAATCGTATCGATGACAGCACCGCAGTTCTCAGAGTAGTTTATCTGGTCGTTAAAGACGTTGGAGAGTTGTCCAATTGAATCCTTGAATTGTGCGTACACGGTTTTGAGTCCCAATCCGGGGGAGAGCGTCCATACTTTTGTGGTCGCAAACGGTTCCCACGATACACCGCTGAATAGGGGATCCTCTGAGATGCGCATCTGGACGACATTCGGGATTGAACCGTTGCTTAAGGTGAGTGTGACGTTGCGGGAGCCGGTACAGTTTTCCCCGTTGTTTATGATGATTGCTCCTCCGGACCAGTTGACTCCCGAGCCGAAGAGGGCATACAGTCCGCCACCGTCAAGCATGGCGAAGACGACGCCGTTTGATATGATGGGTGAGCAGAGATCAAATCCTTGGGGATCACTTGAGAACGTGAGGTGTTCTTCTAAGACTTGCCCCGCGTTTGCTGATCCTGCGGCACCTAGAACCTTTAATTTTTGTGACGTTCCTGCGCCGATGAATATTTTATCTCCGGCAACAGCTGGAGAACACCAATTTCGATCGCCTCCGGGATTGAGTGCAATTGAGGGGAATCCTGCCATGGTTGATCCATTGTTTTCACTAAATGCGTACATTTTTGAGTCATCATAGCCGTATATGTAAACAACTCCATTGGATACAGCTGGTGAATCAGACCAGGTGCTCGAACCACCACATGGTTGAGACCAGAGCAAGTTTCCGGTATTTGCATCATACGCGAGTACATTCGTCCCTTTAGTGAATATTTTACCATCGACGGTTGTGAGTGCCGCTGATCCATATTCTGTAGAAATCGGGAATCCTCCGGTGGTGATTTCTGCTCCGGTGGTTTTATTGTATTTTCGTATTTGTCCGGATTCTGAATTAACGTAAACAAAGTTTCCCATGATTGAAGGTTGCGTGTTCATACCTGCTGTTGGTGCTGTCCATTGTAAGAAAACATTCGCATTGTATTTTTGCAGAAGGTTACCTGCTTTGAAGTAGACGTATCCGTCGTCGATGATCGGTCCTTCGTTATAGTTGTATCCAACGGCGCCGACCGCTTTCGTCCACGCTGACGTGCCATTCAGATGGTAGGCATATAATACGCCATCCTGTGTCAAGGCGTAGACGAGATTGTGTGCTTCATCTACCGCAAGGGATCCGTATGAGAATCCGATCGTTACGGGAAATCCTGGGATTGTTGCTCCGGTCGCGACATCAAACGCGTAAAGTTGATTGTTGTCCGTGGACATGTACGCGACTCCGTTGACGACCACGGCGCCGCTTTCTTCTACGCTTGGGGCGCTTGAATGCCATTGTTCTGTTAATGGTAAATGAATTGTTTCGTTGATTGAGCCTGTGTTTCCTGCGTTGTTTCTGAACATGGGCCAATTTGCCGCGGATGAAATTGTTGTAAATGCGATCAATATGGCCGTAATAGTTATCAACAGCGTTCCAATTTTTAAAATTCTTTTATTCTTCATAATTTTCCTTCCTTCAATCAATATTATTTTTTCTACGTTTTTATTTGGAAATAAGGTATGTTCCCCCGCTTCAGTATTCTTTCGGGTATGTTTTTATAACGCTATAGAGTAATTATTTATAAACGTTTTGATATTGAGTTTTTATATATATTTAATAAATTAAAAATATTCCGGGAGAGAAAGTTAAGTAGAAATCGTTTGTCATGCGAGTTTCGCATATGATACTATTACTCCTATATAAAATAGAGCTTCCATTGTACATTTGTTTTATCTAATGAATTCTATGACATTTTGTCATGGCCTATTCAATTAATTCTATGTCATGTTGTCATGAATTGCATGTCAAGTTGTCATGGCTTGTCCAATTACTTATTTCTGCAGTTTCAAAGAGAAAAGAGGATGAAAAGAGGGTTGGTTGTCATGAACTTGACATGACCGAAATCATGCATTAGTATTGGATTGCATATATAGTCATTCAAGTGACATGCATGGAGCGATTAAAAAGGAACTCAAGGGAACAGCAAAGAAATTTTTTGCGCAAGTCTTACTTTCTTTTGTTTTGCTGTTTTGATGGAGATTAATATCTTTGATTGTATCAAATCCGATATGATCCTATATTTAGTCATATGACTTATATCATTTACTAATCCAAGTTGTTTGCACAGTTTATCGGTGACGCGGATGGCACTTTCGATGCTCTTACTGACGGCGTTCCGGTGGGTAAGAAATACGACGGTGACAAGGCTTGCGTAGGTAGATGACTTCATGTATGTTCTCCCCCTCTTTCGTATACTATTGTAAATATTATACCAATTATGCTATGATTCACCTGAATGGTTCCTGTGGTTTTATAGGTATCGATGCAAAAAAAAATGAATTGATGCCTACAAGATTATGAATAGTGCTAAGTAGATCATAAGCCTTATTATCAGTGCTCTTGGATAAGTTGTTTTAAGTTTTTGAAGGCGTGATTTATGTATAAGTATAGATAACAGGATTGGTCCGGCGTGATTTTCTCATTAATTATTTTTCATCCAGGATTTTCTTTATTTGTTGATAAAAGTGTTCTGCATCGTCGATCGCTTGCTGTGCTTCGTCATCTGAAACAAGGAAGTCTAATGCATAGAGAGTATTGTGTCTGTTTCTTCTGTATGTATCCAGTTGATTTGCAAGAGCTGGTACAGAAAAAGATATTAAAAGAAGTTGGTGAAAAAAAAGGTAGATGGTATCAATTGATATAACGGACATATATCAGACATATCAGACATTTTTCGGACATTTATCGGACATGCGAACGACGCGAATCTGATGATTTGTTGGTGTTTAGTTGGTGATTGCGATGATTATATGATAGATCAATTCTGTCGAAAAGAGTTCTGAATGTTTCACAAACATCCAAATATCGGAAACCTTATCCGAACATAATAAGGTGCTGGGTGTAGGCCGTAAGCCTCTTTATACCTTCTGTAAAACAAGAAATTTTATACTTTTTGAAGACGTAATTTCTTGTGAAAAATCTCCTTATTTTGATGAATTTTTACTGGTGCTTTATAAAGGTTTGAAGTGTTTCTTTAGCACTTGCTCTATCATTAACCGGTGTTCGACATTAATATACACTGCATATCCATGTCTTGTCGGTTTTTTTACGAGAATGTTCTTCCGAACTAAATTATCGACATCCTCTTTCATCCGTCCTTTCAAATGAGAAGGATATCCTTTAACAAGATTATCTATAAGCATGTGTCCTTTACCGAAACACGTGTGGATCCACAGTTTATGGATTAAATTTATTTCCTCCCGTGTAAAATTGGTCATACTCTGTTACGACTTCAAAATCCATATTAGTGTAAAACTATTTAACACTTTTGTAAAACATTTAAATATTTGATATGCATATAGATAAATAGTAGAAGGTGAAGTGTAAAATATGTTTAAAGATATTTTTGGAAATAATCCCCAAACAAAGATATTGGATTTCTTGTTAGATCATCCAGATTACGATTATAACATATCAGATATTGCCCAACATTCAGAAGTAAGCAGACCAACTGTATATAAAATTATTGACACATTATTGGAGAAGGAACTCATTGTTAAAACACGAGAATCTGGGCAATCATCTCTCTATAAATTAAACTTAGAAAATAAATTGGTTCGACTTATTCTCAAATTCGATTACGAGATCGCTTCAAAAGTAGCGGAAATTGAAGCGAAAGATATGGTAAAGAAATTCAAACCAGTTTTAACAAGATCGAAAACGAAAGCAGTACCAGCATAAAGTTTTTTTACTTTTTGGTGTGCTGGGTGTAGGCCGTAAGCCTCTTTATCACTCCTGAAAAACAAGAAATTTTCGAAATATTGAAGACGTAATTTTTAGAGGAAAATTCAAGTGAAAATGTAGTTCCGACTGAATAGTTACTTTTTCAAGATTTCTCTTAATTTTACTGGTGAGATTATCTTTCCTTCGGTTTTTGTCGCCTTTCCACATTTGCATTTATGTATTGGAAAATGCCATAAGTATCGATCATTGGTCAAGAAATAATCATCATCGTAGGCCATTGAATATGCGAGATGAGTTCTGTCTGACATGTTTACTCTCATGTCTTTATCCATTTTATCAAGGCATTTACAACATTCCCTGAGTTGTGGGTTAGGCAATGAACATTGAATGTCATATTGTTTAATGAGATCAAGTATTTTGATGAGTTCCTCTCGCATATTTTTTCTGTTACAGACCTCTACGAGTTCGCCATAGACGGTTAAGGAAGTGACCAAAGTATATCCTTTGTTTTTTGCATGATTGAGAAGTGATTTTAACTTTGTATCCTTTACAGCCTCAATCAATATTGAAGTATCTAAAAAAATGTCCAAAGGAAAACCTCATTAAAAGAAAAAGAATGGCTTACATCGTTTTGCTAATTTTTTCTTCTCCGATTTAGTTACAACTTTAACAATAATTCCTTTGCTATCTACTCTCCCACCGTAGATCATTTTTCTTGCATTCTCTTCAGTATACGGTTGACCGACTAATTTTTTTAAGTCTTCGTCGCTCATTTTCCCTCACCTTAATATATATTAGTAATTATTTATTAATATTTCCCCGATATACTGTATATTCTTACCCACCTAATAGTAAAGTAGCTTTAGTTGATATATAAATTTTAATGATAGTAATTAGCATGATTTGTTGAACTACAGCGCTGTATCATTTCCTTCCATCGAAAAATAGAAGGTGCTGGGTGTAGGCTATAAGCCTCTTTATCACTCCTGTTGAACAAGAAAATTTGATAATTTAGAAGACGTAATTTTTATGTATTTATTAGAAAAAATCTGTTTAATTTTCTACTCATTTCATATCCTTTTTTTGTTCAGCTTTCTTTCGCATATACCATTCATGTGTGCTTTTTCTGCGACGCGCTTTAGCTTCAGGTCGGCTGTCACGCTCTTTCTTCTTTTGCTTTACATCTGGTCGTTGATAACGTTTCCTTTCGTCAGCTCTTCGTTTCTCTCTCACGTAATCCCGTTTCTTATAATCTCTCTTGTACACTCGTACTCTCTCTTTCACCTCGGGTCTCTGCTGATAGGCTTTTGCCCGGATACGACCTCGTTCCATCACATCAGGGCGTCTCTTGTAAGCAGACTGCCTTTGTTTCACATCCGGACGTGCACGATACTGCGTATCGTATGATTTTCGACAGTCTATGCAATGGCTATCAAGCCCTGTGCTTGAGGTGGCATCCCTATAAAACATGATCCTTGGTAAAATCCTTTTACACAGACCGCATTGTTTCTCAACTGGAATCCGATCTTCCGGGAATCCTCGTTCCTTCAATCGTTTTTTCCGCTCTTTGCTCTTTTCACTTTGACAAGATTTACAATAATGACTGTGACCGTCCTTACTGGCTTGTCGATCCCAAAACTCGTATAACGGAAGGATTCGACTGCAGATCTTGCATGGCTTCTCGGTTGGGGCATCTAATGAAAATTCAAATTGCGCTTTCTTGCGTTCTTGTTCCCATCGTTGGAATATCTGTTTTTCTTTTTCTCGGGAGCAATCCTTACAGTAGTACCGATATCCTTTCTTCCGCTCCTGTGTCTTAGTAAACATCTCAATAGGGAGTGTACGACCACAGCCCTGACATTGCATTTGTTCGATGACTGAACCTTTTTGCTGCCGTAGCTGTATCCACACTTGGGCATTCTCCTCACGGTTAGCGCCCGTGCAGGCAATGCACATTCCACTTCGCCCATCCACTGTGGTTTCATTTTTCGTAAAACTCGATAGCGGTTTGAGCGTATGACAGATATAACATTCCTTCAGCGCATTACGCTTAAACGGTGTCGTCTTATGTTTTTCTTTCAGTTGATTAAGACGCTGAGTAGATTGCTCATTTGCACAGGTATCACAGAAGTCAGTAAATCCGTCCTTTTTACGACGATCCAAATTAAAACAATCCGAGGGATACACCCGACCGCACCCTTTGCATCGCTTCTGGATCTTCCATCCCTGTTCCTCCCTAAATCGTTCATATTCCAGCAGACGCTCTCGAACCATCTTGTTAATACAACTCCGGCAATACCTTGTTTTACTCTGTGGAAATCTTGGAGGAAATAAATCATAGGTTGGTTTGAGCATCCCACAAAATGTACAGGTGGCCATCTCACCACCCCAAATACCAGTAAATTTTCTCTCACGTCTCCTATGATGATTTTCTTCCTGACAATCAAGGCATTCCTTAAAATAGCCATCACGAGTGGATGCGTTTTTCCCGAACTCCGACACGAACTGCACCCTTCTGCACTGACGACAACGTTTTTCAGTTATTGAACTGGTGATTTTGTCAATTTCCACTCGGCAGTCATGGCAATACACATCGTATCCTTTTTTATGAAAAAACCCGCGATCATATTCTTCGAGAGGTTTTACCTCTTTGCACCGTTTACAACGAAGCTCGGAAACCCCCATGACACATGAAACCTCCACGCCTTATAAAACAACAGATACCACATATAAAAAACATACTCATGATTTTTTATATATTGTCAAAGTCAATTAAAGAAGCAATATTTTCAAATATGATATTCGTTATTGCTGGGTGTAGGCCGTACGCCTCTTTATCACTCCTGAAAAACAAGAAACTTTCGAAATATTGAAGACGTAATTTTTAGTGGAAAATCTCCTTATTTTATCAATAGATTTTATAAAGCAACCACCGTTATAAACCTATAGAGCCATGGACCAAGATCGACTCAGAGAAGTAATCAAAAAAGGTGAATCCGAAACCGTAGAATTCAAAGAGAATTTTGACAAGGAAACGATAGAGACAGTGGGTGCATTTGCCAATACAAAAGGTGGCAATATTTTCATCGGTGTTTCAGATAAAGGAAAAGTGATCGGCGTTCGCCTAACGAAAGAAACAACGAACAGCTGGGTGAATCAAATTGCTCAAAGCACCGATCCTCGAATGATGCCTGAAATTGAAGTTGATACCATAGATGGAAAGAATGTTGTTACCATCTTTGTCAAAGAATTTCCCATCAAACCGATCTCGGTTAAGGGAAGATGCTTTAGACGAGTGGGCACAAGTAATCGAATGATGACGCCACGAGAGATAACAGAATTGCATATGTATATTCTATAGGAGCGAGCTGGGATGCGTTTCCTGCGCACGAAAAAACCATTAAAGATGTTGATCTGAACAAGGTTCAGACATATATACAATCAGCTAATGCAACAGGGCGAAGAAAAATAACCGATGAGCCTCTTGAAGTGTTAAAGAAGTTGGAGTTTGTGACTGAGAATAAAATCTCCTGGGCCGCTCTATTGGTCTTTGGGAAAGAACCGCAACGACCTTTACTTCAATCTGCAGTTCATTGCGGTAGATTCAGAAAAGATAAAACCGTGATTATTGATGATTTGATGATTGAAACTGATCTGATCAGTGAAGTGGATGAAGTGATGAAGTTCGCTACTCGACATATAAGCGTGCGCTATGAATTTGAGGGTAAACCGAGGAGGAAAAATGTTTGGGAGTATCCTCTGGATGCTCTGCGAGAGGCAATTATAAACGCAATTGTTCACAGAGATTACACGATTTCAGCGAATGTTCAAGTTGAGATATATGATGACCGTATTCAAATATGGAATCCAGGAAAATTGCTTCCAGGAATAACCATCGAAGATTTGTATAAAAGAGATCATAAATCAGTGATACGTAATAGATTGATAGCTCAAACCTTCTATGACATTGGTTATATTGAAAAATACGGGAGCGGCACGATCAAAATACTCGATCTCTGTAAGCAGCAAGGGGCTCCTTCGCCAGAATTCCAAGAAGGGTTTGGTGGTTTTTCAGTTACTTTCAGAAAAGATGTGTATACAGAAGACTATCTTCGTAAGCTTGGTTTAAATGAGAGACAGATTAAGGCAGCGATGTATGTAAAAGAGAAAGGAAAAATTACGAACAAAGAGTATCGAGAGATTAACACCATCTCTAGACAAATGGCAACAATTGATCTTTCAATTCTTGTAGAAAAAGCAATATTTATCCGTACCGGTAAGGCAGGCAAAGGAATTGCCTATCAATTGACCAAATTGACTAATAAATGACTAACAATTGACTAATCAAGATGAAAAACTTGAGCACCATGAGTTATTGAGATGTACATATGTTTCAGGATATATTTGGACACAACTCTAAGACAAGAATCTTAGATTTTCTAACAGATCACCCTCGATTCGAGTATTCAATAACAGAGATTGCAGAAAAAGCGGAGGTAAGCAGACCAACTGTTTATAAAATTATTAAAACATTAGTGGATAAAAAATTAGTGATAAAAACAAGAGATCAAGGCAATTCCTCGCTCTATCAACTCAATACAGAAAATAAGCTTGTTCAGGTCATTCTCAAATTCGATTTTGAGATTGCTTCGAAAGTAGCAGAAATTGAAGCAAAAGATATGGTAAAGGAATACAAACCGATTTTAGCAAGGCCGAAAGTCCGAGCGACGACAGCATAAAATTTTCTTGCTTTTTTAGGTGCTGGGTACAAGGCCGTATAAAAAAAATGCGAACTCGTCCAAGCGCTCTTCTTTTAGTTTAGATGAAGAGGCCAGCCTCTTGAAGGAACAAATCCATTATAAGATGAAGGGCGAGTGCGCATATCCCCATTACCCAGATAGGTTTTCTTTTTGTATCGAATCGAAAGAGTAGGAGAGCAAGAATAACAATCGCTATTGGGATGAGTATGAAATGGGCAAAAATTTGATAGGGCATGAGGGTGTGAAATGAGAGGATGTGTGTTGTATAATATGTTCCTAAAAAGAGATCTGGAATGAGGCTCAATGCGAGACAGACGATTGCAAGGAGTAGCTGCTTTTTTGTTTTATCGTCACCTTCAAAGTAGGCTCTATAGTAGTACCTGCCAATAAGGTACAGTGTGCATCCTGCTATGAGATGAGGGATCAGTCCAGCCATTGCTATCAATCTTTGAGGGTGGGATGTTCTATCATTTATAAAATAATAACTGTATCAACATTAACTAGTTTTATATATCAGAATAAGTTATTGGGCAGACCTGCTCCCCTAAAATAAAATTAAATTAGATAACAAAAATAAATAACATCAACAAAATGTTTAAATAGCGAGCTAGAGGATATATCATCAAGTATGATTAATCATTACATGTATGAAGTAAAATTACCTCCCATTATTTGGGGTAGAATTTGAGAGGAAAAAGGATGCAAAATATCACCAATAAACGTACTCTTGCAATAATTCCCTGTTGCAACGAAGAAATCACCATTGGTAGTATTGTTCTCAAAGCGAGACAGTATGTAGACGAAGTGTTGGTCGTTGATGACGGAAGTGTTGACGATACCGCAAAAATAGCGTCTGAAGCCGGTGCTACAGTGATTTCTCATAAACAAAACCTCGGGAAAAGCGCTGGAATACGAACTGGTTTTAAATATGCATTGGCCAACGACTTTGATTATATTGTTACCATTGATGGCGACGGACAACATAATCCTGCTGAGATCCCAGCTGTTTTGGAAAATGTGATACAAAAAGGTCATGACATTTCTATTGGATATAGGGTTGGCAAGAATACGGAAATGCCTTTTTGGCGTAGAATTGGAAAGAGAGTATTAGATTATACCACAAGTTTTGGAAGTGGTGGTCATGTTACTGATAGTCAATGTGGATTTCGTGCGTTTAATAAAAAAGCAGTAAAAGGACTGGTCTCAAAATTAGATGGTGATGCATTTAGTGTCGAAAGTGAGCAACTTGTGAAAGCTCATGATCTTGGTCTGGCGGTAGGAAATGCACCCGTGACATGTAAATACGAAGAACTGGATAGTTCTACGAAAAATCCCGCGTCACATGGTATATCTGTTCTGAGTTATGTCATTTGGCTTGTTGCACAAAAGCGACCATTATTGTTTATTGGAGTCCCTGGATTTATTTTTGTCATGATTGGGGTATCTTTAGGTATTTACACCTTGCAGTATTACAACCAGAACCATGTTTTCCTTATTCCTTATGCAATACTCATAGCCATTTTCATCATCATTGGTGCTATAGCCTTATTTATGGGTTTAATATTAAATGTACTCCCAAATATCATAAAACAATCACAAAAAGAAAATTACGATGAGAATATTTTTCTCAGAAAGAAATAACTTGGTTTTCTACCTCTTAGATGAGCTTTTGCAAAGATTACCAAACAGATAAAAATCAGAGTGTTTTATAGTAAAATCCCTTCTCTTCAGCCTCATTTTTGTTAAAAATACCTCTTACATCAATCAATATAGGGGCTTCTTTCATAAAATTTTTAATACTATCAAGTCCCATTTTTTTAAATTGCTCATGTGCCACGGTAAAAATTACACAATCTACTTTAACCCTAGATTTATCAAAAATTTTTATATCAAAATCCAATATATCTTGTTCGCTTAAAAGGGGATCATATCCATACAGAACACAACTAAACTCTTTTAATTCCGTGATAATTTCTTTTACTGGTGTTTCTCTTGTGTCCTCCACGTTTTCTTTGAACGTCAGACCCATAATAAGTACTGAAGAACCATGAATAACTTTCTTCACATCATTGAACGCTTTTATCGTAAGCATCGCAACATGTCTTGGCATATAATCATTAATGGAACGTCCCGCAAGGATAACCTGCGGATGATAGCCGAGTTCTTTTGCTTTATACACAAGATAATAAGGATCCACGGGAATACAATGACCCCCAACCAATCCGGGATAATATCTATTGAAATTCCATTTTGTAGAAGCGGCGTCTAAAACAGCTTTTGTGTCTAAACCCATCTTCTGAAAAATTATGGATAGCTCATTCATCAAAGCTATATTCAAATCTCTCTGAATATTCTCAATAACTTTTGCAGCTTCAGCAGTTTTAATATCCTTGGTTTTATACACAGTAGTAATTGTACCATACAACTCTGCGAGTGTATTTGCTGATTCTTCATCCATCCCAGAGACTATCTTTGTGATTTTATCAATTGTATGATCTTTATCACCAGGATTGGCCCGCTCAGGAGAATACCCGATCTTAAAATCCAATCCAAGCCTCAGTCCTGATTCTTCTTCCAAAATGGGCCCAACAATATCCTCGGTAACCCCTGGATACACGGTAGACTCTAACACAACTATTGCTCCTTTCTTAAGATTCTTGCCAACAATCCTTGAAGCGGATTGCACCGGTGTTAAATCAGGCTCTTTGGATTCTGTCACTGGGGTAGGAACAGCAATGATGACGACATCAGCATCTTTAATTCTTGCAGACTGGGATATCAATTCCAAATCCGGGTATTTCTTCTTCAATGCCATTACTTTTTTTTCGTTAATATCAAAACCGATGACATGAAAATGTTTTGCAAAAGCTTCTGCCAACGGTAAACCAACATATCCTAAGCCAATTACACATACTATTAAATCACTCAACGTTGTTTTTGAAACCATTGAATTGTCTCCTTTAAACCATTTTTTATATCAAATTGCGGAGTGTAACCAAACTTTTCTTTCGCTAAAGAAATATCAGAAAGAGAGTGCTTAATATCTCCAGGCCGTATCTCTTCATGCACAATCTCAAGCTCTTTCTCGCATAAGGTCATAACTGTTTTAGCGAGCTCATTAATCGAAATTCGTTTCCCTCCTGCAGCATTAAAAACGCCGGTTGTGCCACTTTCTGCCGCGAGGACATTCGCATGCATAACATCATCAATAAAAGTAAAATCTCTTGTTTGGTCCCCATCACCGTACACGATTAGAGGTTTATCAGTTAAGACATTCATAATAAATCTTGGTATAACCGCTGCGTATTCACTGGAAGGGTCTTGTCGTGGGCCGTACACATTAAAATACCGTAGGGCAACTGTAGGTAAATGGAAAACCTGTGTAAAAACACTGCAGTAATATTCGCCGGCAAGTTTACTTACTGCATATGGCGAAAGAGGATTGGGAGTCATTTTCTCGGTTATAGGTAACGTCGGAGTATCACCATAGACACTACTAGAAGAGGCGCATATTACTTTTTTAACGCCGGTATCTTTTGCTGCGATAAGTACATTTAAAGTTCCGTTAATATTCACCTCGTTGGTGAGAAGCGGCTCCTTAATACTTCGAGGAACACTTGGTAGAGCGGCTTCGTGAAAAACATAATTAAAACCCTTGAAAACATCCTGAAGAATATCTAAATCGGTAATATTCGCTTTAATAAATTCGACTTTTCCCATCTCTATTAAATCCTGAATGTTTTCCAAATGACCTGTAAAAAGGTTATCGATTACGAGCACATGATTTTTCTCATTTGAAAGATGTCGAGCGAGATTTGAACCAATAAATCCGGCACCACCGGTTACAACGATTTTCTTATTCTTCATGTCTTTTCTTAATTCCTTTGCTTAACCATGAATGAAGATTTCTTATAAATAACTTCTTTTATGATTTGTTATAAATCAGACTCAGTAGCTAACATTTTTTAGTGCATCCCCTGTTGACATTCATGGGATGATCATCAATGGGGATGCACCAAACACACACATATCTAGAAGAGACTATTTTAAACTTATTCACAGCACTCAATGTAC
>Ga0315280_10000454_pt1 | contig 76480 bp, 89 predicted proteins | sample YL17G06_40_MG_FD_203697 | JGI IMG/M metagenome (GOLD analysis project Ga0315280, IMG submission 203697) | Sediment microbial communities from Yellowstone Lake, YNP, Wyoming, USA - YL17G06_40 | ecosystem: Environmental > Aquatic > Freshwater > Lake > Sediment | place: USA: Wyoming | collected... | reverse complement strand
GCGCTTCAAGCAAGAACGGGATTCAACCTGCAAGGGTCGGGGATAAAACCCGTGTATCTTCCTCATGGATTTCAAGAAGTAATAGCACTCATAAGAAACGTTCAAGATAAACAACATGCCCTGCATACAGAGAATATCGAAACAAAACAGAAGCCTTGAAAGTAGCAGAAGTTTCTGACGAATTACGCGCCAGCTTGTTGCCAAATTCAGACAAAAATAGATTTTAATCTGTGCTGGTTTTTTCTTGGTATGTGTCTCATTGTTTTGACGGAAGGATAGTTGCCGAATAAAATCTATTAAAGTCTGAATTTTGCAACACCCTAGCGCGCATGCTTGTTCCGAAATTGGCCTAAAATGGTTTTTATTCGCCCTTCATGATCTAGGGACGGCTTTGGGCTTCGTGTCTGCTCTTGATTTCTTTGGGGATTTTGTCTTTCTCGAGCACAGGAGAAACGGGCAAACCGGAATTAAAACCATTTTTGACCATTTTAGGAACACGCATGCGCGCAATACGCAAAAGCTTATAGAAGCTTTCAACTTCTGCTGAAGGGAATATGACTGTCCAGATTACAGAATTCGCCAAGAGGCATTTGCCCAACATTGTTAGATTGTTGAATGATGAGGACAGAGATTACTACGAGTTTATTCCATTCGACGAAGAGAGAGTTCAGTCCCAAATCCGGAAACGCCGTCTCAGGCTTCTTGTGGCAGAAGAAAACGGCAAGGTGCTAGGTGTCATCGGAAGTCACTCTCATGAGAACTCGGAAGAAGACATTTCGTGGCTCGCTGCAAGCAAAGAACACAATCAGAAGGCCATTGAAAATATGCTCGTTAACGCGCTTGAAAAGAATGTCAAAGCCGACACTGTTTTAACAATGATTGATGAAGGAAGCCCAAAAATAGCCGATTGGACCAATCGAGGTTACGTATTGGAACCAGGCTTTCAGCGAATGTCCGCAAAACTCGACGGTTTAAGACCAATCCCAAAGGTTGACGAAGACACTAAACTTCGAAGCTTGAGAACCGATGAGGAAGAACAGTTCGTTGAGGCGGTGAACAGGGGATTCGGATGGAAAAGGCTAGAGCGCGGAGACTTGGAAACCTGGGAAGTTGAAGACCCGCTATTCACTGAGGAGTGGGTGCAGGTCGCCGAGGTTAAAGAGAGAATCGTGTCGATTGTCGTGGCAAAGCCAGATACAGACTCAATAAAGTATCTGTATCTCAACAGAGGCTATCTAGGTCCAGCAGCGACTCTTCCCGAATTTCGGAACAAACACCTCGCCTCAGCCCTCACAGCTCGAGCGATGAATTTCCTATACAAAAAAGGAATGGACTCCGTGAGATTGGGAACGTCGGAACAAAACATCTCCTCGATTGCTCTGCTGCGAAGTCTAGGCTTTCAGGTGGAAAACGTCAGGAAAATTCTGCGCAAAGAATTGAGAAAAACACTCCCGTCTGCCGCTCGCGATGAGTATCATTGAACAAAAGTAACATTACAGCAAACATCATTGGACTCGCCATAGAAACTGCAATGTGCCATACTCCATCTCACGCACCCCTGGATTGATTACGTCTGCGACGAAGCTTCCAGTTGATAAGACAGGTTAGAAAACGGTTACCGAGAAGGCGGGTCTCCGCGTGGCGGTGGATAGGCGTATCGATGAGCCGTGTTGGATTGCTTCCAAGCAGAAGATGGGCCGACCGGTTCGCAAGCGTGCCTCACTATCTCAGGTTCAAGGATGTCACGGTGGAAAGACATCCGTCTGAGCCTCAAAAAATCACGAATTGAGTACTCAAACACAAGGGCTCGAATTCCAACATGAGCTTCTGAAACCGAAGCCTCACAGGCGACTGGAAGTGGTTTACTCGATTATTTTGAAGAAGTCTCTTTCAGTTATCATACCAACGAGTCTTTCGTTCTTCACAACGGGCATGGCTCCTATGTTCTTCTCCCGCATAATCTTGGCCGTTTGACCCACGTCCAAGTCCGGTTCTACCGTTGTAACCGCTTTCGTGGCTATTTGAAGCGCAGGATTGTTCAGGACTTGTATTATGGTTCCAGACCGCAGGTATTTGAAAACCTCTCCTGAACCGAAGAACCGTATAACGTCCATGGAAGTTATGATTCCCACAACCTTGCCGTCAGAAATTATCGGCAGTCTTCGGAAACCCTGCGTGGCCATTTTCTTTTCAGCCTCAAAAATCGTTGTTCTAGGAAGCGCAGTCACTACTGTTTCCGACATCAGCTGAGCAACTTTAACGCCGCTTATTCTGTCTGCGAACAATATTGCAATGTCCCGCTCTGTAACGATTCCCCTCACACGGTTTTCGTCGTCGACCACTGGCAAGCCGCCGAGGTTTTTCTCTTTCATCAACTCTATTGCGTCGCTTATTTTCGCAGCAACATTGATTGAAACGACTTGCTGCGTCATCACGAGTTTTATGGGTTCATTTATGGCCTTGAAAAAGTTCCCACCGAACTTCTGCTGGATCATCTCAAACTTTTTTCCACCGCCGAGATAGTTGATTACGTCCGTGGCGGTTATGATTCCTTCCAGAAATTTCGTTCCAGGATTGGCTATTGGTATGCGGCGGAATCCTTTTTGGCACATTATCTGTACCGCGTCTTGAATTGGCGTAGTAGGAGCCATTGTGACAACAGGAGTTTTCGCTATCTGCATTATTTCTCCTTCACGTTTCTTCGAAGGATGCGCCTTGAAGGAGAGCTGCCACTTTTCTCTTAACGTCCTTCTAAAACCTTCTCTGGTCACTCATTTCCCTCTCACTTAATCAGTAACCTGACAATGTCCTCACGGTCAACTATGCCGACCAGCCTGCCCTTGGCATCTCTAACGGGGATTCTTCCGACGTTTCTCTCAACCATAATCTTGGCGGCATCGGCAACTGTTGCAGAAGGTTCCACAGTTAAGGCAGGTGTCTTCATTATGGAAGAGATTTTGACAGATGATCGGAAACGACCCTTCTTAGACTCGAAGGTCGGAAAGGCTGTTCCATGTTCAAGCAAATCCTTTTGCGAAATGATGCCCACGAGCTTGTCTTTTTTCACAACTGGCAGCCCTGCGAAGGATTTGGTCTGCATCAGCCGCCAAACGTTGTGAACTTCATCGTCCGGCGTACAAGTCACGACATCCTTGCACATTACTTCTGAAACTGGTTTCGACAGCCTCTCCGGGTTTGTTCTCAGTGAGACTTTGATGAAATCTTCCAGGCTCAGAACTCCTCTGTAGGTCGCCTCTTGAGCTGAGTTGACGACAGGCGCGTACCACGCGCTGTGTCGGATCATTTCTCTGATGGTTGAAACGGCATCATCATCCATCGTTGCCACGTATTTGGGTTCAGTCATTACGCCTCTGACTCGCATTGAAGAGACGGAGGATGAAATAATCATTATGTCGCGGCGTGAAACCTTCCCCAAAAGCCTCTTGTTCTTGTCAGTTACAGGCAGAATTCTCAACGCAAAATCTCGGATTATAGCGCGGGCTCTTGTGGCGAGGTCATCATCATAAATGAACGGATGTTTCTCATCAGCAATCTCTTTAACATGCAAGTGATCGCCTCTCATTCCTCACTTTCCAGTTCAGCCTTGCAGTCTTCGCAGAGGTTTTCTCCGTTAACCTCCTGCAGGCTGTCAGACCATGTTCCGCAGTGATCGCAATGGCCGGTCAGCGGTCCAGATTCTTCCTTTGCTTCTTCAGCTCTGTTCTCTCCCTCTATCAGCGCCTTTTCTTGGATGATCTCTATCAGCTCAGGCATCACTGCCAAGACGTCTTTGCTTGAGACGAGCCCGATGAGGTTTCCTTTGTACGCTACGCCTAGTCGTCTGATGTTGAGTCTGCTCATCTTTCTGGCTGCTTCGCTTATGGTTTCATCAGGCTCTATCGTGATCAAAGGTGAGGTCATGACTTCCTCGGCTTTTACAGAGTCCGGTTTAGCATTCTTACTCAAGACCCTGACAACAAGATCTCTCTCGGTCAATATTCCCAGAGGCTTTCCTTCCTTGCTTGTGACTATTATGCAGCCCAAATCGTTTTTGTCCATGAGTTCTGCCACCTTGTTTACAGATGCGTTTTCGTTAATGGTCACAACTGGACTGCTCATAATGTCCTTGACCAGCATTCTGGACCTTAGACCAATGTCTGCCATCGTCATCAACCAACGCCGATAACATAAGCCTCTTGGGGCTTAACTTCATTCAACTCAAAACAAGCATCACCCATTTAAGATTTGTTATGTTCCAATTTCACACACTGCTTCTTGGACAGGTTAAATCTTATTAGCATCAGCCGAATAAAGCATCTAGTTCAGGTGAGGAGAAAAGAATGTTGAAGACAAACATCGATAAACTGGTGAAAATCTCCGTCTTCGGCGAAGTGGTAAGCCCTGTCTTCGGAAGATCCATCTACGACATTTCAGCTAAAGGAGTTCCGATGGTTCTGCCAGGCGTCGGAGGAATCACCTACAACATCAGAGTCGGCGACCCAGCCTGCGGGTGGGAAGCAGATCATGTTGAACCCTGTGTGAGCGTGGAAAACAAAGAAAATGACCCGCGGTTCGGACAAGGCGCAAACACAGCTTTCAACGTGCTCTCATGCGTCGGAAACGAAGCATTGGTTGTCACAGGCGACGCCAAAGGTGCAAAAGGGGTTGTGACAGGTAAACACGGCGGGATAGAACATGTGCTCGTGGATTTTCAAGCAGAGACTCTTGAGAAACTCATGCTCAGCGACAAGGTGCTTGTGAAAGCCTTCGGCGTCGGTTTGAAACTATTGGATTTTCCACAGATAATAGTGATGAATATGGACCCGCGCTTTCTCAAAGCTTTAAGCCCGAAACCGAAAGGCGACAAGCTTGAGGTTCCAGTCACACACGTTGTTCCAGCGGCGACAATGGGTTCAGGTCTTGGCATGAACCACACGTACTCAGGGGACTATGACATCCAGCTTTTCGACGAAGGCGTGACGAAGAAGTACGGGCTTGAGGATTTGAGACTTGGCGATGTGGTTGCAATCATGGACGCTGACCACTCCTTCGGAAGAATCTACAAGCAGGGCGCAGTATCAGTCGGCATAGTCGTGCACACAAACTGTGTGACTTCGGGACACGGGCCTGGCGTAACGACGCTGTTCACATCATCAAAAGGCAAAATCGTCCCGAGAATTGATGCAAAAGCCAACATTGCCACGCTTCTCAAGCTGAGAACAGATATATAAAGCAGACACCACTTACATTCTGTCAAAAACCAAGGAGTAATAAGAGAATTGCCATTTAAGCGGAAAAGCCGCGGAAGGTCAAAAGGCAGCAAAGGCAGCAGCAGAGTAATTCAATGCGCTAGTTGCGGGCAACTGGTGCCTCGCGACAAGGCAAAGGAGTCCACACGCCGAGTTTCCTTCGTTGATTCACAGTTGGCCAGAGAGCTTCGCCAGAAAGGCACATACATTGCATCTTCTTTCGACACGAAATACTACTGCGTGTCATGCGCTGTACACCGAGGAATTGTGAAGGTTCGAGCCGAGAAAGAGCGGCGTATGCGTCCGAGAAGGCGGTTCTAGTTTCCTGACTTTTTCTTCAGTCTACCATAAACGTATAGTCCTCTCTGAAAAACGGTCAAGTTTGACAGTATCGCTATCAATATTATGCCTACGTTCATTGCTGTGGTCGGTTGCCAAAAAACGGCTGCAATGCTTGCTGCGGCTAGTATGATTATGCGTTCGGCTCTTTCAGCCAAACCAACCGATTCCGTCTTTATTCCACCGGCTTCTGCCCTTGCACGTGCGTAGCTTACAAGTAAGGAGCCGACTAAAGCTGTTAAACCCCAAAATGGGTTGCACAACCCGCCCACTATTATGCCAGCATAAACTGCTGCATCCGCGTACCTGTCCAGTAAAGAATCCAAAAAACCGCCGAACGCTGTTGTTTCTTGATAAAGCCTAGCTAGCACTCCATCCAAGGAATCGCAAAAGCCTGAAAGCAGAAGCAGTACGGTTGCAAGTAAAATGTATAATTTTTGCGTTTGCCACGTTCCGTATGCCCAATATGCGATGGCTGAGAGGAAAGCCAAGGCTACGCCTATAACGCTTATCCTGTTGGGCGTTAACCCTATCCTGTGGGCGGCTTTTGCTTCGACTGTGAGGGCGTGTTGAACTTTCTGCTTCAGTCTCGTCAGCATCGGCTGCTTTCTCCAGCAATTTTATTTAAGTCGAGAGTATGTAAAGGATTGTGTCTGTTGCTAAAAGGTGTTTGGAAATGATAAGCGTCATGACCGTTAAGGTTGACGGCAAAGCATGCTTAGGAATGAGGGCGGAACTGCCTGATTCTCCGCCGTTGCTCTTGATAATCGCTGGAAAAGGCTTCGTAATGTGCGGCTTCCTGAACATAGATGCAGCTGAAAAACTAGGCGTGGCCGCTGCAATGGTCAGCGGAGTGAAAACCTTCGAAGACGTGCTGAACGCGCAAATCAAAACCATGACATCTAAGGCTAAAGGCTTCGGCGTCGAAGCAGGCATGAAAGGAGCTGAAGCCCTGAAACGTATGTTTTGAGAGTCCTAGCTCTCTGCTTGACTGTGCCCTACCTTATATATAGATTGAACTTGCCTTCAGAACCTGCACTTGAAAGCCTATTTTGCCCCGGCATACTTCCGTATTGACCTATCTGACTGTAACTCTCTAGGGTTTGCTGGTGAGGCTTGCAGAGTTTTCTGCAACGGGCGGCTTTTAGACCGCGAATATGAGATTTATAAGAGCACGAAACAAGAAGCAATGTTGACAGGAGGCTTTGGGGTTGATTAGGAAGGAACTCTTAGCTGCAGTTGCTTCTGAGGTGACAGTCTGCACAAAGTGCCTGCTCTGGAAGACTCGCAGGAACGCGGTTCCAGGCGAGGGTAGCGCGAAAAGCAAGATTATGCTTATCGGCGAAGCACCTGGCCGTTCAGAAGACGCCCAAGGGAGACCTTTCGTCGGCGCAGCCAGCAAGTTTCTCGACGAATTGCTGTCCGAGATAAGTGTTTCAAGAGAAGATGTCTTCATTACCAACGTTGTGAAGTGTATACCTCCAGGAAACCGCGCGCCGAAATCCTTGGAGGTTCAAACTTGCACACCGTACCTAGATAGGCAGATGCGAATCATTAAACCCAAAATCATCGTTGCTCTTGGAAACTGCGCGACATCCTGTGTTTTCTCGAAAGCCAAGCTATCCTTCCGCAGTATAACGCAGGCTCATGGGAAGCTTCAAGGGGCGACGATTCTGGGCATGAAAGTGACTGTTTTTCCAATGTTTCACCCAGCCACGGTCCTCTACAACCCGAAATACAAGACAGTTTTGCGGCAAGATTTTCAGTCGTTGAAAGATGAGGTTGAGAGGACAACTCAATCTAAGAAAGGCTAGATTTCAACTTCGAAAATGCACTTGTCCTTGCCCATGGTTCGCGTTTGGAGGATACGATATTGCGCCTTTGGATTGAGAGCTTGTGCTATGCCCTTTTCCGCTTGTCCAATCGCGATGCACAGTTTCGGGGTGAAGTACTTCTTCCAAGCGCGCTCGCGGCAATGATAGACGATTCTTCGATCGCTCTTCTCGGCAACCTTTGCTTTCATGCCGAAAACCCTGTGCTCAAGGTCCATGGCAACGGCAACATCCTCAATACTGCTTCCTAACTTGAACTCCTCCTTCAAGTCTTCGCCAAAATCAAATCCGACCCTGTAGGCGGCGTCAGCCAACGCTCTGGTCGAGTCGCCTGGGCCTTCACTCTTCTCCAGCTCATTGCCGATGGCTCCGTACAGCTTTCCTAAGCCCTTCAAGACGAGCCTCCACTTCATTGAAGAAGGAATGTATCTTCTGCCACGTTCTTTTTCAAACTCAATCCGTTCCACATGCTTCCTTAAGCACTGATTTTTGGCGGGGGTCGAACCGGTTTTCCGAGTTTTCGTCTAAGCGCAATGCGGTACAGTTTTCTCAAGGTCTTAACAAGTTGCTCAATTGTTGGCAGTGCTGAGTAAATGAGTGGGATTTGGTCATACTCTGCGAGTTTTATCGAGTATTCGTCAGGCTTCGCACCCTGAAAAACCACCACACGCGGCTTCAAACTGCTAACCCTCACAATCATCATTGGCAAGCTTCCGTCCACGACGTTTGTGAAAATCAATGCTCTATCAGTCGTGGCGCCGAAAACCTGAGAATACTCCAGCCCTGAAAGTGTTTCAACGGCTTTCTTGCTGTCGACAACTGTGTAGCCTAAGACTTCCTTGACAAACTTGTCAGGGCACGCCACGATTTCTCCTTTAATCGCTTTGCACAGATATTCAACACGCACGGGAATAGGAAACTCGCGGAGGTCTATGACAGCCGTGCTCGGCGAACTTGTCAGTCTGGCGAATTCGCGGGTGAAACGGCTTCCACGGTCCTCATCAATCTTCAAAAGGGCCCACACAAACCTTCTCACAAACCTTGTGCCGGGGCTTTTGCGTCTCTCGCTTTCATAGTCACTGATGATGGATGATGAGACAACCATTTTCTCTGAAAGGCTCATCTGTGAAACTGCAAAGAGTTCACGCCACTTACGCATGGTTGCGCCGGGCTTGTTTGACAATACGATCTCGCCAGCAATTCTTCTCGCCAGAACTTCTCGGACACTCGGAGACACAGACAACCAGATGCGACCTTTCCATTCCGCTAAGCTTCCCTAAAGAACAACGTGCACTATAAAAACTTATACATCCATGACAGAAGCATCGCTAGACAAGGAAAATCAGGAAAATCCCAATCACGATGATCGTCGAGCCTGCAGCGTTCTTGGCTGTGACTTTCTCATGCAGCAAAACAATGCTGGTTAATGTCGAAAACAGAGGTGTTGTCGAAGAGATCGGGACAGCGCGAGACTCTAAGGTTTCCACAAAACTGTATGACAGGAAAAACCATCCTAACCCAAGGGCAACGATTCCCCCTGTTATCAATGTAGCTATGGTTTTCCTGTTCATCTTCAAGAAACCTAAGCCTCTGTCCATGATGGGCGAAACCGCGAAAAACGTTACTGCAACGGCCATCACTCGGACTACGTTGATGGCTAAGGCGTGATCGAGGTCAGGCGTCTCCTTTACAGCCATGTTAATCATGGCTATGCTGACTGACCACACTACGGCAGTCGCCAACGCAAGAGTCAAACCCTTGTAGAGAGTTCTCGTCTGCAATTTGGACTCACCTGTCTGGTCGGCTTGGCTCAACAGCCATATTCCAAGAACTATGATGACCGCTCCTAAAACGACAGGGAAGGTGACGGCTTCTCCAGCTAGAAGGACTGCCCACAAAAGATTGAATAAAGGATAGGTGCACGTGATTGGAACAGCCCTTGCAACACCAACATCCCTCAGGCTCATCATGTACAGGGTGTCGCCAACTCCCAAACCGATTACACCGCTGACAATTGCTAGGACAATAACATTCTGCGGCAGAGACATAATTACTTCAGTCTTGCCAAGGACTACTAGGAGCGCAAGCAGAACAACAGCCGTGCACGTGAGACGAATAATGTTCGCCGAAACTGGTTTTGCCTGCATTAATGCTTTCTTGTAAAGTACAGCAGACACCGTCCAGCTGACGGCAGCACCTAAGGCCGCGAGCTCACCGATCATCTTTTCCACGCAGTTTTTTGGCAAGGTTTGAGAAACAAATGTTGTCTGAAACTGTTAAATATCTAACGCCTGCCTACGCATGCCTAGGAAGTGCAGAAAACATGGAAATAGACGTGAAATGGAATTCTGAAGTTTCAACGAGATTTCAAAAGCTTGCCATTTGCATCGGAACAATGAGAGGGGCTCGAGTAGAAAAAGAGAATGAACAGATTCAACAACTCAAAAGAGACGTTTACGAGCAGGTGAAAGCGAAATATGATGTTGAAACCTTGAAAGATGATCCGACGGTGAGAGCGTACAGAGACTTCTACTGGAAGCTTGACATCGACCCCACGAAAACGAGGCCTTCAGGTGAAGCATTGCTGCGAAGGGTTTTGAACGGAAACGAACTTCCAAGAATATCCGCTGCGTTGACGCGTACAATCTGGCTTCGATGAAAACCATAATTCCAATAAGCGGGTTTGACGGAGACCGTTTGAGTCCGCCATTTCATGTCCGTTTTGCAAGAAGTGGTGAGATGTTCGCTGGAATCGGCATGACTGAGTCCATATCTTTGGCTGATAAGATGCTCGTTTTGGCTGATGAGAAACAGGTTCTGTGTATTTACCCTTACCGTGACTGTGATAATACGAAGATAGGGTTGCAGACGCGAAACGTGACTATGGTTGGATATGGTGCGCCAGGAACGGCGGAGGAACAGCTGAAAGAGGCAGTTGACACGACTCTCGCGTACATCAAGCAGGTTTCAGGAGGAGAAGTTGAGACGGTAAAGGTTTTTAGCTCTGCATCCTAATAGAAAGGGGTGTTTGACTATGTCCTTCTATGCTAGAATGGAAAAGACGGCGAGAGAGAAAGAGTCAAACATTGTTTTGGCCCTTGACTTTCCCTTTGAAAAGCCCGAAAATCGCAACGTTCTCTTTGCCAGGGCAGAACGTGTTCTGGAAGATGTGCATCCATATATCTGCGCTGTCAAATTCAATCATCATCTGGTTCTCCCGCTGGGCACGTTTGACGGAGTTCAAAAGCTTGTCACAAAGGCTCACGACAAGGGATTGATGGCTATAATGGATTGCAAGGTAAATGACATTGGCGCCACAAACCAAGCCATCGCAGAATACTACTACGCCGCAGGTTTCGATGCATTGATCGCTAACCCCTTCATCGGCTGGGAGGAAGGTCTGAAGCCGATCTTTGAAGTTGCGCACAAGCTGCAGCGCGGCGTGATTCTGCTCGTCTACATGAGTCACAAGGGCGCGACTGAAGGCTACGGACAGACCGTAATTGACGCTGAAACCGGCAGTAAGATGCTCCAATATGTTTCATTCGCAAAAAAAGCCCTAAAATACAGCGCAGACGGGGCAGTTGTAGGCGCAACATACCCAGAAAAGGTAGTGGAAGTGCATGAAATACTGCGCGAGAAAGTGCCGATATTCTCACCCGGAATAGGTGCTCAAGGCGGAGAAATAGCAGCCGCTCTGAAAGCCGGGTCTCGGTACCTCATCGTTGGCCGCGCAATATCACAAGCTGAAAACCCCGCAGAAGCAGCGAAAGAAATTCGTGACATTGCTTGGTCCGCGAAATAGTCCTTTAGCGAAGTTGTCGAAATGCACGGGTTCTATTTGACTTCTTTCTGCAGCAAAATGGAATATCCTTTGACCCAATTCCTATGATAGTAACTTGTAAACACACTCTCTTCAAAGCTGAGCACGCGGAACACTCTGAGAAGACGGCATAATTCGCCGCGACTAAAATGGTGCGCCGAGTGCAGAACTCTGCCAGATTCATCCTTGACTGTGAATGTGCCTGTTTCGCCCGTGATTTTACGATCCTCTCTGTATCTTCTCGCATAGACAGGGTTCGTCCACGTACGGCCAAACTCCTCTATGAAGACGTAACCTAAGGGCTTCAGAACCCTGTAGACTTCGTCAATTATCTTGGGTCTCTCGGATTTTGGGACGAGTGTAAGGAGACCTAGCATCGCGGCTGCGTCAAAGGAGGAGTCTAGGAAGCACAAGTTACGAGCATCATTAACTAGGAAGGGCACTTCTCCATTGATGCCCAGTGCCTTTTCCTCTTCCAAAGCCAGTCTTATCTGTTCCGCGTCAACATCAACGCCAATAACACTGTAACCGTTCTCATGCAAGAAGAAGCAAGCTCTACCGTAACCACAACCAACATCTAGAAAGCTCTTTGCTGACTTGTTCCTGAGAAAATTGGCAAGACTTGCAGGCAAGGGAATCGTGTACTGCTTCCTATTCCGCAAGACTTCATCTTCCGCGTCTTTCCCAGAGCTCTTTCTTCAGCAAATCTCTAACCGACGACCTAATCGCAGAGCTTCGGCTCGGGTACATGTTCGCTCTCACAAGCTCGTCTAACCCTTCCAAGTAAGCTTCAGGCAGCAACACTGTTACAAGCTTCACAGTTTTCCCCCAGACATGTTAAGCATATAACATGCGCCAGATATAAAATTTGACTCAGACTCTAACACTCAAACCTGTTCTTTTGCAGACCGAAGCTCTTTCATCGTGTTCTGAAACGTCTTGTACACGTCATCTACGTGAAGCGTCCTGTGTCTTATCCCTTCCTGAACCATGCCTGCTGCAACCAACGCCGAGCCAACTATGTCACTTATGGTAGGATCAGGGAAGGCGATTAATGCCAGACCGACTTTTATGAGCACTGACCTCTTTCCTTTTCGCCACAGCTGCTTCGTTTCCTTGGCATGACGACTTGTTGCCTTTAAGGCTTCTGTCAAGTCAGCATAGCTTTCGCTTAGCTCATTCAAGACATCAGCCATGGCCTTCGCGTCGTCACTCTTCATTCAGTCAGCACTCAACTTCTCCAGTTATAGACGCATCGGGCAAAAAAGTTTTGGCTCGAAATCGTGGTGTAGACGCCCCTGTTTTAGGGAAGGGCGCAGACTTTTTGGAATGTAGGTGGAAATATCCTGTCTCAATCTGAGGTGTTTTCGTCGTCAATGGTAAAAACATTGTAAGATGGAAAGCTGAAATCTCCAAACACGCTATATCTTGAAAGCCAAACGCTTTATAACCAAGTGGCGGGCAGGCGCGTATCAGCAAACACACAAATTATAAAACCGTAAAACAACTAACAGTTCAGAAAGGTTGTGACCGCGTTGGAAACGTTTGACCCGAAAAAGTTTGTCGAAACCGAAATCGAGAGAACGAGGAAGAGCATCGGAAACGAAAAGGCTCTGGTCGCCGTTTCTGGCGGAGTCGACAGCACTACCTGCGCAGTGTTGACACACAAGGCAATAGGCGAAAACCTTTCCTGCGTCATACTTGATGATGCTTTCATGCGAGAAGGCGAACCTGAACGCGTTGCTGAAGCTCTGTCAAAGCCTCCTCTAAAGGTGCCCATGAAGATAGTCAGTGTTCAGGAGCGTTTTCTGCAAGCCATGAAGGGTTTAAGGGATGCTGAAGAGAAACGCAAGGTGTTCCGTGAAACATTCTATCAGGTTCTAGGCGAAACAGCCAAAAACGAAGGCTGCAAGATTCTCGTTCAAGGCACAATTCGCGCGGACATCATGGAAACCGTGGGAGGCGTGAAGACACAGCACAACGTTCTGGAACAGATGGGCATAAACCCGATGGAACACTTCGGCTTCAAAGTTGTGGAGCCACTTGTTACCCTGTTCAAAGAACAGGTGAGAATGGTTGCAAGACATCTAGGCCTGCCCTCGGAATTTTCTGAACGGCAACCGTTCCCAGGTCCAGGCCTGTCCGTGCGCGTTGTTGGGGAGATTCGCCGCGACAAATTGGACACGTTAAAGAAAGCTACAACCATTGCTGAACATGACCTTGCCCAGCATAAGCCAGGCCAATACTTCGCGGTGATCCTTGACAACGAGGAGGCTTCGCAGCCGTCCAGAGTCCTTCAAACTCAGGAAACTGTAGCGCGTCTTCTCAATGTTCCTTCGAGGAACGTCCACGTAAAAATCTTCCGCGACAAGGCCACCGGCGTTGAGGGTGGAAAGAGGCGCTACGGCGAAGTAGTGGGCATAAAGGTTCAGACGATGGATAGAAAACTTCATCAAACAACCATCCAAAACCTTGTCTATCTTCAAACAAGAATAATCACGTCAAACCCAACCGTTTCAAGAGTCTTCTACACAATCAGGGACTTGGCGGAGAAAAAACCATACGTTCTAGGCATAAGGTCAGTTCAAACCAAGGACTTCTTGACAGCGCAAGTTTCAGAAATACCTTGGACAACGCTGGACAAGATTGCAGAAGAAATAATCGAACAATGTCCAAACGCGTCAACGGTGTATTATGATGTCACACCGAAACCGCCGGCGACCATTGAAATGGAATAGTCCATGCCGAGAAAGGTATAAAGGCTGTCTTTGTGCTTCTACAGTTGTGGATGGTTATGTTTCGCGTTAGGGTGAACAAGATTGAGTCGATTCGGGATTTGGACGGCAACCTGGGAAAACGCGTAGAGCTCATTGAAGACAGACAGATTTCCCGTTTCGTGGTTAGACCGCAGACGGATGAGGCAAAGGTCGTGCAGGATGTCCTCCAGGCTTTGCAGACGCAGATGCCCATGTTTCCTGGGAGAGCGGAGCTTGCAGTTCCGAAGATAATCCTGTTCTTAACCGAGCAGGAGTACGAGAACTTGGGCATTGACTTTGACGTGAACCAAATCTACGAGATAGCGCTTGAGAACGCGACAATCAGATTTACGAAAACAGCATGATCTCTTTCCTTATGCTTCTCAGCGCTGGATTTTTCGGGTGAAAAGACAGCACAAACATCATGTTCCTCAGAGCGGCGCAAATCTCCTGAATGCTAGGGTTCTCGCCTTTGTCACAATAGATGGGTATGGGTTCTTCATCGCCATTCTTGTAGAAAACATATATCGGTGCAAACTGCTTGCCTGAGGTTACGACTTCAATGTCCAACCTTAACGTCTTCGCCATTTTCCCAGCCGCAGTTCGTACAGGCTCCAATCGCTCACCATTGGTTGTAAGCTCTGAGGCACAGACCAACAACTTCCCGTTGGGATTCGCCAGCATGCAAGCCCACCAAAAACCAAAGCTGGGCAAGCGTCTTTTAAGACAAGTGCCGAAACGACACGTCAGCATTGCAGAGAGGTAGGTTAAAGTGAAGACTCATAAACCCTTAAGCTGCAGAACTCTTCCATGAAAAAGTGAGTCAGATGAAAGCGAGAGCGCACGTTTTCATAAGCGGCAGAGTGCAAGGGGTGTTCCTCAGGTCACAAACGAGACATGAAGCCAAGAAATACAGTGTAAACGGCTGGGTCCGCAACTTGCCAGATGACAGGGTTGAGGTAGTCTTCGAAGGCGAAGAAGAAAACGTGAGACGCCTCGTGGAATTCTGCAGGCGAGGGCCACCAGCCGCAAGAGTCGCAAGAGCGGAGGTCACGTGGGAACGCTACTCAGGCGAGTTCAGAGATTTTGAGATAGGATGAAGCCGCCTGCTCGAGCGAGGCAGGGTTCTGCTTTTCTAGGCTCCTTTCTTTGGCACTCTGAAATGTGATGCTTTCCCAGCACTTACGTATTCTCCGCCCACGCCGCGCACTATGGAAGCGATTTTCGAAAAGTTCTCCGAGCCCAAGAACTGGCGGGGTTTTATCACGACGTACTGGTCTTTCTCTTCAAAGCTTAACAGGTTCTCCAAATCCTCTGGAAACATCATCTCAATGTCCTCGATGGCCTTGGTCTTATCGCGAATCTGAAGTTGCGGCGGCGGAGGAGCAACTACAGGTTGCGTGAACTGCGAAACTGCCAAAGACTTCAGAGAAGCGGAAACCTGGCGCAGATCTTCCATGATGCCGTTCAAGATTACCACGAGTTCGTCTACTCTCTTAGTAAGATTTTCGATCTTCTCTCTTTCTTCGCTCATGTGTCTTCTTCCTTCTAAATCCTTAATACTTAACGCATTTATTAATGGTTTTTGGCTCTTCGGATAGACTCGTAGTATGCTGAAGAACGGGGTTAGAAGTGAGGTTTCGCCGTACTTGATTGAGATTGACGGAAGCCAGAAAAGCGGAAGCGGCACAATTCTCAGACTGGCCGTTGCCTTAGCCGCCATACTCAGACAGCCATTACACATCTACAACATCAGACAGAACAGACCTAAGCCAGGCTTGAAGCCGCAGCATCTGGAAGCAGTCTTGACAGCTGCAAAGCTTTGTGGCGCGAAATTGGTAGGTGCCCGACTTGACTCTCGGGAACTTTGGTTTGAACCCAACCAGATCAAGGGCGGAATGCTTGAAGCCGAAATCGGCACTGCCGGAAGCATCCCAATGCTGCTGATGACTGTGCTGCCTATCTGTGCTTTCGCAGAGAACACGGTACATCTTCATGTCTCAAGAGGTGGAACAGACGTTTCACATTCACCCACGATCAACTACATTCGGCACGTGTTCCTACCCACATTGAAACGCATGAGCTTGAATGCATCGCTAACAATTCACAAGTACGGCTACTATCCTAAGGGCATCGGAGAAGTAACAGTCAGCGTTGAGCCCTGCAAATCTCTGAAGCCTTTGTGTATGGAAAGCTTTGGCAACGTACAAGCTGTGAGAGGCGTTTCCGTGTGCACTTTTCTAGCCGAAAGAAAGGTTGCCGAGCGCCAAGCAAAAGCAGCAAACGACTATCTGAAAGAGAAGGGTTACGCAACGGACATTAGGACAGTAAATGACAGTTCAAACCCACTGCAGAAGGGCAGTTCACTCGTCCTGTGGGCTGAAACAGACACAGGCGCCATCGTCGGAGCAGACGCAATAGGAGAGCTTAAGAAAGCAAGTGAAACTGTCGGAAGAGAAGCTGCAGAGAAACTCTGCGCAGAGCTTTCCGCCAAGCCCACCGTTGACATCCATCTAGCTGACATGCTAATACCGTACATAGCGCTGGCAGAAGGCAGATCGGCATATCTAACACGGAAACTCACAGACCATTTGGAGACAAACGTCTGGCTTGCTCAAGAAGTGTTGAACACGAGAATCAATGTTGAAAAAGTGAACGGACTGTACAGAGTTGAGAAAGTTGGCTGACAGTGAACCCAAAATAGAGAAGTCTGTTTGTCTAAAGGTTCCGAAACAATATGGTGAAAAAACTCTGCTTTTGGCCAACCGCCTTAAAATCGTCAACCATGAAATAGAAATCCAGAGAGACCAAGATTTCGTCTACATACCGCTTGTCAGGAAGCCGTCTGGAGACGAGTCTAGAAACCTCAAGGAACAAGTAGCGGACTGCAAGCTCTCGACCTACGTTTTTCGAGAAAGGAAGAAACACGAACCATCACTTATCGAACTACTTGAAGACAAGTTTCCTCCACACCTGTTAGCCAGTCTGCCGCACTCGGCGGATTTCGTCGGCGACATAGCAATCATAGAAGTCTCACCAGAGCTTGACCCGCACAAGAAAATCATAGGCGAAGCAATCCTGAAAACCAACAAAAACGTTCGGACAGTCCTTGCGAAAGCAGGCGCCGTAAGCGGAACCTACCGATTGAGGGAATTCAGCGTCATCGCAGGTGAAGCCAAAACCGAAACAGTCCACAAGGAATACGGATGTCAGTACCACGTGGATGTCGCCAAAGTTTACTTCTCTCCGCGGCTCTCGTATGAACACAACAGGGTCGCATCTCTTGTCAAAAAAGGTGAAACAGTCATAGACCTGTTCACAGGAGTAGGACCTTTCGCAATACAAATCGCCAAGAATCGCGAAAACGTGGAGGTCTACGCTGTAGACGTGAATCCGCATGCGATTGAGTATCTCAAAAGAAACATCAGGCTCAACAGGGTTGAAGAGAAAGTCCATCCAATTCTTGGAGACGCGAGACGGGTCGTTAATGAAAAGCTTTTTGGCGTTGCGGATCGAGTGATTATGAATCTGCCTGAAAAGGCCATCGAGTTTGTTGACGCGTCTTGCAAAGCGATGAAACCTTCGGGCGGCGTAGCACATTTTTACTGCTTTGTTGACGCGTCTGATTCTTTAGATAACGTGAAAGGGAGATTTGTCGAAGCTGTCGAAAAATGGGGAAGGAAAGTTGAAGAAATCCTATTCTTTAGACGGGTGCGTGCCACAGCCCCTTGCGAGTGGCAAATAGTTGTGGACGCAAGGATTCACTAGACTCAATTGAGATTGGGAACCTTGGATTTTGGAGACTAAGTAAATTTTGGCAATCATAATGCTGTTGAAAAGGGTCTTGTAGGGATACAGACTGTTTTGGTTGTTTATCAGACTCTAACGACTAATGTGATCTTCACTTCTGGCCTTGGATTCCTCAGTTTCTCAACCAGTTTTCTCGATAACTCTCGAGCTGCCTTGTCAGCCTGAACAGCCAATGTTCGATCGGAAATGTAGCTGCTTTTCGTGATCACCATTTCTGAAGGATGAGACAAGATCAAATGCGGGCTTCCGAGCGCATTGACAACTTCAACGACTCCCCCAACTTCAATCAGAATAGCCAACACTGAACCTTTGCGGCACAGTGCGCGTTTGAATTCAGTGTTCAGATCTGCTGGGGCCCTGTCTGCAGACACTGCGATAACGCAGTCTCCGTTGCTTGACAGGCTGTCTTCTTTCGTTATTTCGAATGTTGACTTGTGCGTGGCTTTGACATTTCTGTGTCCCGTCGCAAAAATGGTCTCGGTCACTGTTTCGGCGTTCAAACTATTCGAGAACCTCTATTGCGTCGACCTTTCCGTCTCCGTCCAAGTCAAATCCTTGTATGACCGTTGCGAAAGTGTCTTCGCCGTGAAAGCTTTTGAGAGCTTTCTTCCAAAAGTTCGTTAGGGCCAAGACGCATGCTTTCGTGCCCACTGCCTTGTTTCCTGCCAAGACTATGATTCTTTTGCTGTTGTCCCACGGGTTCACGATCTTTGCCAGCACTCCCACCGTGTCCGCAGTGTATATGTGTGAGGTTTTTTTGGAGGACAAGCCGCCGAACAGGAAGCCTTGTTCAGAGGGTTGCATGTTGAACCGTATGGGCAGATACTCGTTCAGTTCTTGCGTCAGCAGGTTTGTTCCAGGTCCGCCTACGAGGATGAGATTGTTCTTCTCTTCTTTTTCAGCTTTCACGTCGACGTCAAGCTTTATGGCAAACTCTTCGGGCATCTTGGCAAATTGTCCTAGGAAGAATGTCAGGTAGGAGGCGTAGTGGCCGTCTCTTGCGCTTGTCTTGAATGGTCCATGCGGTGTCGGGCTGCCTACGACGATTTTTCCTTCAAACATGTTGTCTTTTTTGATGAATTCCTTGAAGAATTTCTGGATGTGTTCATCCATGCTCAGAAGCGAGAGTCTCTCAACTTGCGTGTACTCTTGCGGGAGCTCTATTCCAAAAGCAGATGAGACTGGTTTGTAGTATTTCGCTATTGCTCCTTTCTTTTCCTCTTCTTTCGTGATCACTATGGCTCCCGCTTTTGCCAGCTTTCTGATGTGGTAGTAGACTTTTTGCTCGTGAATCCCGAGTTTCCGCGCAATTTCCAACGGATACATTTCCTTCTCGGAAAGTAGCACGAGAATCTTCCAGCTTAGCCTGTTAAGAATCATTTTCAGCTTTTGTGGATCGCTAATTATAGCGATCTCCTTGACCTTCTGTGTTTTGTTTTCCTCGTGGAGCAACAGTTTCTTGTCCATGGCTTTTCATAACCATAAAGCCCCCACCCATTATAAAAATTTTTATTATGGTAAACGAACAGAGTGGTTAAAACCAATGCCGAATGGCGTGAATAGATGGATTAGCATGATCGGCTGTTACATGACTGGAATATTTCCGCGACCAAAAGAACTCATCAGCATTACCAGAGACTACGAAAGAGGGCGAACAGGCAAAGCAGAACTTGACAAGGCATTCTCGGACGCGACCTTAAAGGTTGTAGAGGCGCAATCCTCTGCTGGGCTCAACTACGTTGCCGATGGAATGCTCAGATGGCAAGACCCGCTTCGGCCCTTCACTGAGAATCTGAACGGAGTCAAGATCGGCGGTTTGGTCAGATGGTTCAACAACAACATGTTTTACAGAAAACCAGTAATAACTGGCGAGTTGTCTTGGAAAAAACGCGCAGATCCGAAGATCATCGACATTGAGCACTTGCCGAAGAACCTCCATTGGAAAGCAATCTTGCCAGCCCCTTACACTCTTGCCCAACTTTCCGAAGACAACTTCTACAAAGACAAGACCGAACTTGTTTTCAAGTATGCAAGACTCGTCAGAGAGCAGATTGAGAGCTCGGTCAAACAGGGTTTCAAGTACATTCAGTTGAGTGACCCAGCACTAGTCTACAAGCCGAGACTTGCACAAATATCGCGAGATGAGGTTAAGATTGCTGGTGAAGCTTTGAGACTTGCTATTGGCGGAGTATCCGCAAGGACTTGTCTGCAGACATTCTTTGGAGACTTCTGTCAGATTTTGCCTGAAGCCTTGGATTTTCCTGTGGACGATTTGGGGATTGATTTCTATGAAACTGACATTGACGGGCTGAAGGGCTACAAGTTTGGAAAAGGCATTGCCTTGGGCTTGGTTGACTCGCGAGGCTCGCTTGTTGAGAAAGTGGGTGAACTCGTTGTAGTTGCGAAGGAAATCATAAAATCCATTGAAGGTGATGGAGTAAGCGCATTTTTCCTTTGTCCAAACTGCGATCTGGAGTTCCTCCCATGGGAAAGAGCCTTAGAGAAAGTGAAAGTTGTCAGTCGCGTGGCCAAGCGTCTCAGAGAGGAGTTTGATGAGTAAACTTTTTCCAACACAGGAGATAGGGAGTCTGGCCAAACCAGCATGGAGAGTCAAGGGTTATCGAGGCGAGCGGCTGTCAAAAGAGGAGATTGCCGAAGCCTTGAGTTGGGGGAGAAAGCTTGGCATTGCCGATATGGACACGCTTGTCAAACTCTTGAATGGGAGAGACTCTGCCGAAAAGCGGAAGGCCATGCTCGAATGGTCTGCCAAATATGCAATAAGGTTCCTTGAAACGGTAGGTCTAGACATCGTCTTTGATGGGGAGCAATGGAGATCAGAGATGTACGAGCACGTGGCAAGGAACATTGGTGGTTTCGAATTTCAAGGACAGGTCAAGTCCTTTGACTATCGGTACTTCAACAAAGCCGCCTGCATAAGGAAACCCTTGTACGTGAGGCCATTCTATGTTGAAGAGTTTGCATTCACGAGAGATAGTGCCAAGAATGATGTGAAGGTACCTTTCACAGGACCTTACACAATCGTCGACTGGACTTTCAACGAATACTACGAAAAAAGGTTGCACGGAAAGGTTGCTGATTTTAGGCAGAAGAAGTTTGAAGCCAAGAGGGATTTCATTTTCGACTTGATAGCCGAGGTTGTGAGGCCAGAAATAGGCAAGTTGGTTGATCGTGGGGCGAAGTGGATACAAATCGATGAGCCCGCAGCAACAACCGATCAAACTGATGAGGAGATGAAGTTGTTTGTGGAATCCTTCAATGAAACAGTTAGAGGCTTCAACTGTATGTTCAGTCTGCACAACTGCTACAGCAACTACGAAGTACTGGCGAAGTACGCTTGTGAACTGCGCAACTGCAGTCAGTTGGCTCTTGAATTCGCTAATAGAGATAACCAGCAGCTTGGAACTGGAAGCATAAGGTCGGGTTACAAGGAACTGACATCATTCGAAGACAACGGTTTCACGGGCAACTATGGCGTGGGTGTGATTGACGTGCATACTGTTTTTGTCGAACCGCCGGAATTGGTCAGAGACAGGATTCTGCACGCTGCCAAAATCATCGATGATCCTAGTAGGACATACGTGAGCACTGACTGTGGCTTAAGGACGAGGACGTGGGAGGTCAGTTTCCAAAAGCTGAAAAACATGGTTCTCGGTGCTGAACTGGCTCGAAGAGCTTTCTGAGTCAACAACCACTATAGAATTTTTGTTAGGGCTTGCTGAAAACGACACCGGTCACATGATTCTACTATGGTGCGACAGGAAGAAGGCTTTCAAAAATTTTTTAGATTTAAAGTTTTTCTCCTAAAAATGCTTATTAGACTCACAGAGCCTTGAATAGAGCTCACTGAATCGAACGACTAGCAAATGAGGACTTGAGATGTGCGGGATATTTGGTTGCATCGTTAAAGACGCAAACGCAGCGCCAACGATTCATGCATCTTTGAAACGGCTTGAGTACCGCGGTTACGACTCAGTTGGCGTGGCAACAGTTCAAGACGGCAAGCTTTACCTCAAAAAAGACCAAGGAAAAATTGACGAGGTCCATGCAGTTCACAACTTGGACGACTTGCCTGGAAACATTGGCATCGGTCACACGAGGTGGGCTACGCACGGTGCTCCATTACAGATAAACGCTCATCCACATGTTGACTGCAGCGGGCAGATAGCAGTTGTCCACAACGGCATCATAGAGAACTTTTCTGAGTTGAAGCAGGAGCTCGAAGGGCGCGGCCACGTCTTCAAGTCCAAGACCGACACCGAAGTGATACCGCACCTGATCGAAGAGAATCTGAGAAACAATCTCTCGATGAGTCTTGCAGACGCCGTTCTCGAAACTGTGAAGAGGCTTGATGGTTCGTACGCAATTGCTGTAATCTCCACAAAGGAACCCGACAGAATAGTGTGCGCTAGACACGAAAGCCCATTGGTCGTCGGGGTCAACGAAAAAGCAGTCTACTGTGCCTCAGACATCCCGGCGTTTCTGCCTGTGACGAACAAGGCAGTAATAGTTGAGGACGGAGAACTCGTCACCCTTTCACTCGGGGGCTACGAAATCAAGAAAATCTCTGACTCCAAGGTTGTTGCCCGCGAACCAAAGCTCATTGACTGGACACCTGAAATGGCAGTGAAACAAGGCTATCAGCATTTCATGCTCAAGGAGATTCACGAGCAACCAGACACCTTGCGGAACACGCTTAGGCTGCAAGAACACTACTTAGACTTGATTGCGACTTTTCTTGACCGCGCCCACCAGGTTTTCTTAGTGGCCTGTGGGACGTCCTACCACGCCTGTTTGGCATCGTCTTACATGTTCTCCAAACTAGCATTCCTCGTCACGTATCCAGTGATGGCTTCGGAGTTCGTTGAGCAACACGGCAAATCAGTCAACATCGACAGCACACTCTTGGCTGTCAGCCAGTCAGGCGAAACAGCTGACACACTAGCCGCCGTGAACGCTGCCCGCCAACGAGCAGCAACCATCCTCGGTCTAACAAACGCCATCGGCTCAACACTGACCAGAGTCTCACGAGTCTACATCGGCCAGCAATCGGGTCCAGAGATAGGGGTAGCAGCAACCAAAACCTTCACATCTCAACTCTCAGTGCTTGCCGGACTGGCCCTGAGACTTGCAAAGAAAAGAGGCAAAGTCTCACAGGACGAAATGGACTTTCTGGCTGAGAAACTGGAGAAACTCCCAGACACTGTTGAAACCGTAATCCAGACACAGGAAGAAAAAGTGAAGCAAATCGCAAAGAAATACAAAGACGCAAAGGCTTTCTTCTTCCTAGGCCGCGGAATAAGCACCGCTACAGCCTATGAGGGCAGGCTCAAACTCATGGAAATAGCCTACGTGCCCGCCATAGCTTTTCCTGCTGGAGAAAGCAAGCATGGTCCAATAAGTCTCGTGGAACCGGGCTTCCCGGTGGTCTTCATCTGCCCGAAAGATGAAACATACAAGACGTTGATTGGCAACGTTATGGAAATGAAAGCACGAGGAGCATCAATAATCGCCGTCATAGAAGAAGGGGACGAAGAGATCAAGAGGCTGGCTGACGACTACATTGAAGTTCCAGCAGGCACTCCTGAAGTGCTCTCGCCCATATCTTTTGTTGTTCCTTTGCAACTCCTAGCGTACTACATGGCTGTTGAAAAAGGCTACAATCCCGACACTCCAAGGAATTTGGCAAAGTCAGTTACGGTGAAATAGCCCACTCTTATTGTGTATACTTCTTTCAAATGCAAACATGTTTAAAGTCTATTCAGCAATCATTTACTTGGTGCCTCAGTTTGGAAGAAGATGAGTGGGGAAAGCTCATTGAAAACCTGATGAGAGAGGGCATTCTGCAGTCGCCGAACGTGATCAGAGCCCTGCGTTCTGTACCACGCGTCAAGTTTCTCCCAGAGAACATGCAGTCCTACAGCGCCGTGGACACGCCACTTCCGATAGGTTTCGGGCAGACGGCTTCTGCGCCACATAGCTCCGGCTTGCTAGCTGGGCTAGGCGAAACATGGTTTCAATAATGAATGAAGCCCTGCAGTTGGAAGTCGGCAACAAAGTGCTGGAAGTCGGAGCAGGCTCAGGGTGGCACGCCGCAACCCTAGCGGAGATAGTCGCGCCCAGCGGTTCGGAAAGAAGCCAATGGGGTCACGTTTACACCACTGAGATAATTCAAGGCTTGGCAGAAATCGCTCGGAAAAACATCATGAAAGCAGGCTATGGCGATCGAGTGACTATCATCTGCGAAGACGGTTCAATGGGATACGTGGAGAAGGCTCCATATGACAGGGTTCTCGTAACCGCAGCAGCACCAGACATTCCCAAACCGTTAATTGAACAGCTGAAGCCCACCGGAATTATGCTGATCCCGGTCGGCAGTGCTTCACTGTTCCAGAACCTAATCAGGATTATTAAAGGGAGAGATGGAAAGATTAAAGAAGAAAATTTGGGCGGAGTGGCCTTTGTCCCGTTGACCGGGCGTTACGGTCAGAGATTTTGAAATCCCTGTTCGACTATTTGATTTCCAGTTTTTCTCTGTAAGCGTCTAGATCTAGCCAGCCGTGTCCGCTGATGTTCATGCATATCACTTTTTCTGACCCTGCTTTTTCAGCCTTCAGCGCCTCGTCAATGCCAGCGCGTAGAGCGTAGCTAGATTCAGGTGCAGGCAGCCAGCCTTCAGTCTGGAGGAACGTTCTTGCAGCTTCGAAGATTGATTTCTCGTCAACTGGGTAAGCCACGGCTTTGACTATGTTATGTTTTCTCAGCAAGCTTATGATGGGTCCGGCTGCGTGGTATCTTAGGCCGTCAGCTTTGATCGGATTCATCTCGGTTTTGTGGCCGAGAGTGTACATCTTCAGAAGCGGTGTGTGTTCAGCAACGTCGCCGAAATCGTACTTGTACTCTCCCTTGACGAGGTTAGGTGCGGCCTGTGATTGCGCTGCTAGAAATTCACACTTCCTTTTGCCTTTCAACACTTCACCAATGATTGGGAGAGCGATTCCGCCGAAGTTGGAGCCGCCGCCTAGGCAGCCGACGATTAAGTCTGGTTTTTCGTCGATCATGTCAAACTGCTTGATGGTCTCCAGTCCTATCACCGACTGCTGCATCATGACATGATTCAGAACTGAGCCCAGACAATACACGGTGTCCTTATGCGTTTCCGCATACTCCAATCCTTCAGAAATTGCAATGCCTAATGAGCCGGGGCTTTTCGGGTTTTTTGAGAGGATGTCTCTGCCCGTCTTCGTCTCCTTGCTTGGCGAAGAGTAGACCTTCGCTCCCAGGAGTTTCATCAAAACTCTTCTGTCGGTTTTCCAGTCATAAACGGATCTAACCCAGAAGACCACGCATTCAAGATCCAAGAGCTTGGCAGCGTATGCAAGAGCGGTCCCCCATTGCCCTGCGCCCGTTTCGGTGCTCAACGTTGTTTTCCCTTCTTTCATTGCATAGTAGGCTTGGGCAATTGCTGTGTTGGTCTTGTGAGAACCCGTCGGCGACAGGTCTTCACGTTTGTAATACAGCCTGACTTTCTTCAGGTTCAGACGCTTTTCCAAACGCTTTGCACGGTAGAGCGGTCTCGGCCTGCCCATGTGAACGTAGAGTTCACGGATTTCCTCAGGTATAGGAATCCAGCTTTGGTTTGACATCTCCTGCCCGAGGCACTCTTTTACCATTGTTCTGCCGAGGAATTCCATCCTTGACGGGCCAGTTTCAGGTTCCTTTGGCGGAGGAAGCGGTTCAGGCAGGTCGGGCATAATGTTGTACCATTTGGCTGGGAGTTCGTCTATTGGGAGAGCTATCTGATCCTTGTCCATAATTGTCACCATTTCGAAGACGTATACTATAATGGGTTCAGAAATAAAGATTTCCGTTACAAGTCGGTTGATGTGCGCTTTGGATTAGTCGAACCATTTCTCCAAAGTTGTCTTCCCCTTAAGCTTCTCTGTGCCTTTTTGCATTCGCTCCAGCGTCTTTCTGACCCTGTCTTCTGAGAAGTCTCTTTCCTTACAAATGAAAGTCACCACGCCTTCAACATCGGGTTCTCGCCACTCAATCCTGTAACTGTCAATCGTTCTCGGTTTCAGGAATATCTCCCTGATTCTTTGAGGTTCAGCTGGAAACTCGGCGTTTTTCAGGTGTGGAAGAGCGTTCTCCAAGCTTCCATGTTCCTTTATGAGTTTTAAGGCAGTTTTCGGTCCTAAACCTTTGATGCCGTCTGGGTTGAAGTCCGTTCCAATCAATATTCCCACGTCAATCAGTTGTTCATAGGTTATCCCGCATTCCTTCAGGACCTGCTCTAGCTCAACTACCTCGGGCACAATCTCAACGTAGACGTTCTTGCTGGGAAGCTTTCTTCTGCCGGAAATTGTCACATTTCTCAACAGTTTTGGCGCGCCGAAGAGCAGGCTGTCGTAGTCTTGGCTTGCGCAGTAGTCGGCATCTCCTCGCCTTGCCAGATGCGCTGCTTGGGCCTCTCCTTCGCTTGGCGCCTGAATCCACGGGATTCCCATCAGGTCGAGTAGTTTCTTGCTGTCCTCCGCCATGTAGTCCTTGAGGTGTGAAGTTGCTTGAGCGTAAACTCGAGCTTCCCCGATCTTGCCTTCTTTCAAGGCCCGCTCGTATCTTACTGCAGCCTCTTCTTTCACTCTCATGCGTCTCTTAATCTCAACTTCCTTGAGTGTCGGCGGGATTCCGTCAAAAACGTAGATTGGTTTTATTCCCATTTCCACGAGGTTGCTCGTTCTGTAAAGCAGGCCGCTCAAGTGGCTTGTGACTCTTCCCAAGTTGTCCTTGAGCGGTGTGCCGTCTGGCTGGCGGATTATGGCTAGAAACTGGTACAGCGCGTTGTAGGCGTCTATGGCTATGGATTTTCCGCTCAAGTCTTCAAGCTTGACGGTTGTTTTTGGAACGAGGTCGCGGAGGTTTACACCCAAAACAATCCCGCTGAATATAGGCATGGAAGTGAAATAATAAACTTGTGAAATAGGGCCTCAGATACCTTGAAGATTAACGCAGTACGATTGAGATGGTGATAGACTCTTAGGAGAGCTGGAGTTCTCTTGTGACTTTACTGTTTACTCTTTGGAAATAGGTATTTGCTTTAGTGATCAGTTCTCGCCATTCTGGGTTCTGTGGGAATTCCTTGCTTCTCTCTTCATCTTGATCAATTGCCGAGTAGTTTGGATATTCAAGCCAAGTTTCATACGTGGGCTCGCCGATCAATGTTACAAAATGCTTCACGGACTTCCAGGCTGCACCATGAGACATTAGCCACTCGTCAAGTCTTTTCTGCCATTCCAAGACCTTCTTGAAGTCCTTCTTCCCTTCAGGGGTCAGCTTTTCTGTGATTACAAGGTAAATCATTCTTTTCACTCATCATCATCATCTGCGGCTTCAAAACATATAAAATATAAGGAAGTCTTACAATTACAGAACGGTCACCGAGGAATCATGATGGCTGAAAGAGCTGCAACACTATCCTTTGCCACGTGCACTAGCTGCCGTAAACCTATCCCGCCAGGAGCAGAGTCAACAAAGTTACTCTGTCCAAACTGTGGCGAGATACAGATAAAACGTTGCGCAAAATGCAGAAAGTTCGGAAGACTGTACAAGTGTCCAAAATGCGGTTTCACAGGTCCATGAAATAGAGGAAGTATGAACATGGGATTTGTCGTAGTCACATACAAGATATTTCCAACAGACATTATCTCAGATTTTGGTCCCATGAAGAAGAAGCTCGAAAACACCTTGCCCAAGTCTGCTTCTGTCCATGGTTACGGAGAGGAACTTGTGGCTTATGGTTTGAAGGCTCTCTTGGTGCAAGTGAAGTTCCCAGAGGACGAGACTGGGCTGGTTGATGAGTTCGAGAATAGGCTGGGGTCGATGGAAGGCGTAAGCCAAGTGCAGACTCTCATGGTGCGGAGAACGAGCAGATAGCCTTAACTTGCTGGTTAAAACATTTATATAGGAACGCGTGTTTGTTTCGAAACGTGTTTGACGGTGATTATGGGAAGGATTCTGATTGAGCGAAATACAACTACGTGCTGGAGACGCAAGGCAAAGGGATGTTGGAAGGGGAATAGCCCGCTTAGACCAGAGAACGATGCAGAAGCTCGGGATATCGGCGGGCGACGTTATAGAGATTGTCGGTAAGAGAGCAACCTCTGCTACAGCTTGGCCTGCTTACAGTGAAGACCAGAACCGAGACATTCTCCGCATAGACGGTTTTACGCGCAAGAACGCGGGAGTAGCCATAAACGAGTACGTGGTAGCCAGACCAGCCAAGGTCAAGAACGCTCTCAGCCTGACACTGGCGCCAGTGGACATGAGGCTGAATGTTGATGACGATTTCACGAATTTTGTTAAAAACCGTTTGATGGAAAGAACGCTGGTTGAAGGTGACACTACCCTTATCATGATGCTTGGACACGCCATACCGTTTACGGTAACGAAGACCCGTCCGCACGGTATAGTGAAAGTCACCGCTGAAACCAGGCTGACCATTCTGAACGAACCGGCGGCTGAAGGGAAGGGACTGCCGCGTACAACGTACGAGGATGTCGGGGGACTGCCTGAAGAGATTCAAAGGGTAAGGGAAATGGTTGAGCTTCCACTCAGGCATCCAGAACTGTTTCAAAGGCTTGGAATAGACCCGCCGAAAGGAGTGCTGCTTCACGGTCCGCCAGGCTGCGGCAAGACCTTGATTGCTAGAGCCGTGGCAAACGAGTCCGAAGCCAACTTCTTCTCGATAAACGGGCCCGAAATAATGAGCAAGTTCTACGGAGAATCAGAAGCCAGACTTAGAGAAATCTTCCAGCAGGCGCAGCAGAACGCGCCGAGCATAATTTTCATCGACGAGCTGGACGCCATCGCCCCAAAACGCGAGGAAGTCACAGGCGAAGTTGAAAGGCGAGTGGTTGCGCAGCTTCTCGCTCTGATGGACGGCTTGTCGGGCAGAGGAAACGTCATAGTGATAGGCGCAACAAACAGGCCCAGCGCGCTCGACCCAGCTCTTCGCAGGCCTGGCAGGTTTGACCGAGAAATCGAGATAGGCGTCCCAGACAAAAAGGGAAGGCACGAAGTCCTTCAAATTCACACTCGCGGTATGCCATTGGCAGAGGGCGTTGACCTCAAGAAACTGGCCGAGATGACTCATGGATACACGGGCGCGGACCTGTCCTCTCTTGGCAGGGAGACCGCTATGAAAGCGCTGCGCAGGTACCTTCCACAAATCAATCTTGAGGAGGAGCGTATCCCGCCCAGTGTTTTGGAGAAAATGGAAGTGAACATGGAAGATTTCCTCAACGCTTACAAGGAAATAACGCCGACGGCCATGCGCGAAGTCTACATCGAAATACCTACCGTCCACTGGATCGACATCGGCGGCTTGGACGAGGTCAAACAGGACCTCAAGGAGGCAGTGGAATGGCCTATAAAGAATCCTGAAATATTTGTGAGGCTGGGCATAAAACCGCCGAAAGGAATACTCCTCTATGGACCTCCTGGCTGCGGCAAGACACTGCTCGCCAGGGCGATTGCAACGGAGAGCGAAGCGAACTTCATAACAATCAAGGGTCCAGAGATTTTCTCAAAGTGGGTTGGAGAATCGGAAAAGGCGATAAAAGAAGTCTTCAGAAAAGCCAGAATGGCAGCGCCCGCTGTGATATTCTTCGACGAGGTTGACTCTCTCTCACCTCGCAGGGGGTTAGGCTTTGCAGACAGCGGCGTAACCGAGCGTGTCATCAGCCAGCTGTTGACCGAACTGGACGGCATCGTGACTCTAGAAGACATAGTTGTGATAGCAGCCACGAACAGGCCTGACATCGTTGATCCTGCAGTACTTCGCCCGGGAAGGTTCGACAGACTGATCTATGTGCCTGAACCTGATGAGAAGAGTAGACTTCAAATAGTCAAAATCTACACGAAGAACATGCCGCTGACCAAAGACGTGAGTTTGGAAGAGCTGGCTGGGATGACGAAGAACTATTCAGGTGCAGACATCGAAGCTCTATGTAGGGAATCAGCCATGTACGCTTTGAGAAAAAATGTGAACACGAAGGAAGTTGCGAGGCGAGACTTCCAAGAAGCAATGAAAAGGATTGGGCCGTCAATCTCGCCAGACATGGAGAAGTGGTATAAGAGCTTCATGCAACAGATTCGCACAGTGCAGAAGCCGGCGACGCCAGTCGCATAGGAGGCTGGGAACAGTGCCTGCCAAAACATGGAAAACCCGTCCTGCCTACTTTGTCTTGCTGGAAATCTTGCAGAAGAAAGGCTCAATGTCTGACACCGACCTTTTTGAAGCTCTGAGCGGTGAATGCCCCGACTTGGGGCTTAGGGACCTCAATGAGTTGCTGATGCGACTTGAGATCAGCGGAAAAATACGCACCACCTCGATGGCTCGAGGAAAAAGACACATTGAACTTGTAACATAGACAATAGGAACGCCAAGTTGTCAGCGTGTAGCGCATGAAAAACGTTTCAGACGTGATAGTCATAGGAGGAGGACCGTGCGGCTCCTTTACAGCAGCCAACCTTGCCAGGCTTGGAGCCGACGTCACGGTTTTTGAGGAACACGCAGAAATCGGTGTTCCTTCCCACTGTGCAGGCCACTTAAGCGTTGAAGGATTGAAGCATTTAGGGTTGTATCCGCTTCCCGCAGACGTTGTCGAAAACACTTTCCACGGGGCAGTTTTCCACTCGCCAATGAATAAGGAGTTTTCGGTTCGCTTTGAATCTCCCATAACTTGTACCGTGAACCGCGTTCTCTTCGACAAGCACCTTGCTAGAATGGCCGAAAACGATGGAGCGCGCTACTGCCTGAACTCGCAAGTCGAATCACTAATCATCAAAGAAGGCTCAGTGAAGGGAGCCATCGTCAGACAAGATCGGAAAAATGAAGAATACTTAGCTAAAATCGTTATTGACGCAGAGGGAATACCTTCAAAGGTCCTGAGGCAGGCGGGGGGATCGACGCTTAACCGTCAGATGGTTGTTAATGGTGTGCACGCAGAAGTTGAAAACGTCAGAGACATCGAGTCAGACATGGTTGAGGTTTTCCTCGGAAACGATTATGCACCTGGTTTCTATGCGTGGCTGATTCCTAAGCGTGATGGAAAAGCAAAGATTGGACTTGCAGCTAAGACTGGGAACCCGAAGAAGCTGCTGCAAAGACTTATGACAAAACATCCCGCAGCATCAAAGAAGCTGTCCAACGCTAGGATTCTGCAAACTGCTTTTCATCCGATAACGCTTGGAGGACCAATCCCGAAGCCCTACTCAAGCGGTTTTCTTGTTGTCGGTGATGCAGCGTCACAGGTGAAGCCCACCACGGGAGGTGGAGTGGTTTTCGGAATGACATGCACAAAGACTGCCGCAGAAGTTGCCTTCGAGTCTCTGCGTCGAAACGATTTCTCCACGGAATTTCTGAGCGCGTATCAAAGACGATGTGAGGACGTTCTCGGTTTTGACGTGAAGATCATGCTTAGAATTAGGAGAATGCTCAATGCGATGTCCGACAGCAAGATTGACAGCGCCATTGATTTCTGTGCAAGACACGGCGTTGACAATGCGCTGCAAAAGGTTAGGGACATTGACTTTCAGGGGAAGTCTCTTTTGCGTGTGTTGCGCAATCCTAGAATGCTGCCAGTGCTTTTCTATTTCTCTTACCTTTACCTTTCTGCGAATCTTTAAAATCTTCAAACAACAGACTGAATAGGAGCAGTTGGGAAGAGGCATGTCCGAGTTTCGTTACAAACAGGTAATCGTCTTTCGTTCTGACCTTAAGCTGAGTAAGGGTAAGGCTGCGGTTCAGGCTGGGCACGCCGCGGTTTCTGCCGCTGAAGAGGTTCGAAAACATCGGAGGGAATGGTGGCAGGCATGGATCGACGAAGGGCAGCGGAAAATAGCGGTCAAAGTGAAAACCGAGAAGGAATTGCTGGAGCTGGAAAAAGAGGCGAAGGAACTGGGTTTCCCTTGTGCATTGATCATTGACAGAGGTCTAACCGAGATTCCCCCCAACACCGTAACCTGCTTGGGCATCGGTCCCGCTCCGTCAGAAAAAGTGGGTAAACTGACAGACATGCTTCCCCTTCTCTAAAAAGGCGTGGCACCTTGTTTGTGCCCAAGTTGGAGAAACTCATCGGCATTGAGGCCTACGCAACACGCTCTCCAGGCATTGGCGGAACCATTCGGTCGAATATTGAGGATTTCATAGTTGAAGAAGTGCTTGTTGACAGTTCAAAAGCAGAAGTAAACCCGTCTGCAAGCAATGTCGAACGCAGGGTGTTGGGTTCGTCGCCTGAGCTGAATCGTTACTTGCTGTGCGTCTTGGTTAAGCGGAATTGGGATACCTTCTCAGCCGTGAAGGCTGTCGCCGACCAACTCGGCATAGGCACAAGGCAGATTCATATTGCGGGGATAAAGGATGCGAAGGCTCTTACTGCACAACACATTACCATTGAAAACGTGTCCATCCGAGACATCGGCCAGATTCACGTTAAAGACATGAGCGTTCATCCGATAGGATATGCTCGGAACAAACTTTCATCCTTCTACCTGTTGGGAAACCACTTTCAGGTAACCGTCAGAGCTATAAAACACCCAAAATCAACTGTAAAAGCACGGATAGCAAGGATTATCAGAGAACTCGAGACCTTAGGGGGCGTTCCGAACTTTTTCGGTCACCAGCGCTTCGGCACGACTCGTCCGATAACGCATTTGGTTGGCAAGGCTATCATTCAAGGCAATTTAAGGAAAGCGGCAATATTGTTTCTGGCCAAGCCAAGCCCTCATGAGCATCCAGCGTCTCGACAGGCCCGCGAAGAACTGCAAACCTCGCGGGATTTCAAACGAGCTTTGGAAGGTTTCCCGAAGCAGTTGCGTTATGAACGGTTAATGCTCAGGCATTTGGCCAAGGCTTCAGGCGACTTCGTAGGAGCCTTTAGAAGATTACCACCGAAACTGATCGAGCTTTTTCCTCAAGCTTACCAGTCTTACCTTTTCAACAAGTTCCTGAGCAAGAGAATTGAGAACGTTCTTCCTTTGAATAGTGCTGTGGTCGGCGATTACGTGGTGAACGTGCAGCGCTCTGGGTTGCCGATGTTGGCGATGTACAGAATGACAAGTGCCAAAACGCTTGCCGAATTCAACAAGGCAATTCAAGACGGAAAAATGCGGCTAGCCATGCCACTCGTTGGATACAAGCAACATCTTTCACAAGACGCTCAAGGAGAAATTGAAGAGCAAATCCTCTGCGAAGAGAGGATCAGACCAGAAAATTTCCGCATTCCCATCATGCCTGAGATAAGCTTGCGGGGAGAACTGCGAACCGCTCTTACTCCGTTAAATGATTTCTCATTAGAGGGAATCTCAACCGATTCAAACGGCTCGTCAAACTATAAAGTCAAAGTGAGCTTCACGTTGCATCGCAGCTCCTATGCCACAATAGTCCTGAGGGAATTAATGAAACCTCGGAACCCAATAAAGGCGGGATTCTGATCAGGTGAAATGGTGAAGTCATATATAGCATATTGTAGAAGCTAACAAAACGCCGCGGCAGATCGGCTTTGAAGGTTTTTGTTATGCCAAGGGTCATCCACTTCGAGATCAATGCAGACGATCCAGAACGATCTGTGAAATTCTACAAGGGAGTCTTTGATTGGAAAATCAAGAAATGGGAAGGGCCTGTCGACTATTGGCTTGTGACTACAGGCGAGGACAAGGTACTAGGCATCAACGGGGCCATTATGCGGCGTATGTGCAAGGGAACCACATGCAACACGATAGACGTTCCTTCAGTCGATAAATTCCTTAAGAAAATCGTGGAGGCCGGGGAAAAGTTGTGCAGAAGAAGACGGCTGTTCCTGGAGTAGGCTACATGGCATATTGCGCGGATACTGAGGGAAACATCTTCGGAATCATGGGAGAAGACACATCGGCTCGTTAACGCCCTATCTTTTCTTCCTTTTTCCATTCTGAACTCTACGTGGTGGGCGATATTCTTGCCAGACAACAGTTCCAGTGATCATCAAGTTGTCCAGCCCAAGCAGCCATTGCCACACCTTGTCTTCTAAAACTCTTTGCCAAAGCTTCTCCCCAGTCTGCATAGTCAGCGCGCGCGACTCAGGTTACTGCGACTTGAGAGACGCCAAAGTTAAGAGCCGAATTCTTCCTAGAACTTCGCATCCTCATCTCTTTTTCTCTACCTATGTTGATACCAGCTTACAGACCTACTTTTATTGTTGGATAATCTATATAGGAGGTTAGAGCCTCTTCAGAGAACTGACTCAGGGACGAGTTGTCTTCTCGGGTCATCAGGGCTAACTGAGCTTTTTTATCCGCTCGATCTCCTTGCGTATCTCTTCCTCTATTTTCTCTCGCGCCGCTGGACCAAGAAAAGGCGCTCTGCCATTCACGAAAATGTCGCTGTACATGGCGCCGCATTCTCTTGCCAGTCTGCGGTTTTCCCATGAATCTAAGACTTCCAAGACAACGTATTTCGCATCGAACTTCTCTAAAGCCTTCAGAAGCCTTGAATGGATCAGCGCATTGAAAGGGCATTGTCCAGAGCTGAAAAAGACCACGTCAATGGGCAAGGCGTCACTAATTGAAGGCGCAAACCTTATCGTTGCGGGCCAAGCTGTATGCGTTTCTGCGCCTTCGAGGTTCAAGGTCAACAGATCAAGAGGCTCAGTTCCTCCTGGCTTGAAGAATGTCTTTTCAAGCTGAAAACCATTTTTCAGGTAAATGCTGCCGTTAATCCAATGTGGGTCACGTGCGACAAGTGCCTCAACGTGCTTAACGTCCAGTTGCCGAAGCCTGTCTAACGCAGCTTGAACAAGCTTTGTTCCAACGCCTTTGCATTGGAATTTCGGCTTGTAGATGCATGTGATCAAAACTGTCTTTTCTCCCTCAACAGTGGGAACGGGCGCGTTTGTTGCAGAAACGTATTCTACGAATGCCACGGGCTGGCGCTTGCTGTAAGCGACTTGTGCCACCGAACCCAGCTCGCGCAGGCGTTTTCCGAGCCATGCGCATTTCTTCTCTACTCCGCTCACAAAAGCAGCATATCGTTGGGAATCCCTTGGAGGAAGACATAAGTGAATCTCGTCGTCAAGGAGGCTTTCATCAACCTCCTTAATCCTGATAGACAGGCTTTCACCATTGCTTTGTAGTACAGGTTGTCCCTAAATAGGTTCGCATATCGCCTTCAAAAGGTCAGAACGAGTGATTATCCCGACAATCTTCTTCCCTTTAGCCACAAGAACACCCTGATAAGCCTTCAAAAGTCCCCTGATCTTCTCAACATCCGCCTCCTCATCCACAACAGGCAAAGGCGAAACCATGACCTTCTCAGCCGTCTGATTAACGACATTCGAACCTAAACGCCGCATAATGGACTCCTCAGTCACGGTGCCAACAACCCTGCTACCGTCCATCACTGGAACCTGAGAAATAGCGTACTTCACCATCTTACCACTCACGTCCAGAATCTTATCATTAAGCTTGGCACAAATCACGCCGCGACTCATTATGTCACGGCATTTCTTCTTTTTCCACTCGTTCAAAACATGAAGTATCTTGTTAATCGTTGAAAGCCTAGGATCAACCTTCCCCCGCTCAATCTTCGCAATGTGCGCTTGGGAAACCCCGACAAGCTCGGCTAGCCGCTTCTGAGTCAATCCTGCTTCAGTTCTAAGTTTTTTGAGCAGGGCATTTGTGACTGTTGAGATATAACCACCAGTTATTTTTGGTTATAAGTCTATACAGTAAAATATATATTTGTTGCTGTGCATACACCCTAAACTTCACAATATCAGGCGTTAAGCATGCGGAACATAATCGTTGAAGACCTCAAACAGATGCCTCTTGAGAAGCAGCGGATAGAAATCGTTGAGAGAAAAGGGCTTGGTCACCCAGACTACATCTGCGACGCAGTAATGGATCAAATCTCGATTGGCCTGAGCAAAGAGTACCTTGCAAAGGCAGGTTCAATACTGCATCACAACGTTGACAAATCCCTGCTAGTTGCAGGAGAAACCGACTCCCAGTTCGGCGGTGGAACCGTAAGACAACCGATGCTTTTCGTGTTCGGCGACAGAGCAACCTCAGAATTTGATGGTACCAAGATAGACGTTGCTGATGTGGCAGTAAGAACCGCGAAGAAATGGTTCAAGAGCAACATGCGCTTCATTGACCCTGAAAAGCACATTAGATATCAAGTTGAGCTGAAACCTGGTTCAACAGGCCTCACAGATATCTTCAAACGCAAAGGGAAAGTTCTCGGGGCAAACGACACTTCGGCGGCTGTCGGCTACGCGCCCCTGACCCGCACGGAGAAAATAGTTCTCAAGACCGAGCAATACTTGAACTCGAAGGAATTCAAACAACGTTTTCCAGAATCTGGTGAAGACATAAAAGTCATGGGTTTCAGAAACAACAACGACCTTTCCTTGACAGTTGCAATGGCGTTTGTCGACCGCTTCGTGGCCAGCGAAGATGAATACTTTGAGAAGAAGGCGAAAATCCTTGAGGAAATCCGCAAGTTTGTCGCGGTCAACACGGACTTTGACAGCGTTGACGTGAAACTGAACGCGCTAGATGTGCCTGGAAGAGGCTTAGGAGGTGTGTACTTAACTGTCTTGGGTACAAGCGCCGACAGCGGCGACTCAGGGCAGGTTGGAAGAGGGAACAGGGTGAATGGCCTCATATCATTGAACAGGCCTTTCTGCTCCGAAGCCGCATCTGGCAAGAACCCAGTAAGCCACGTTGGGAAAATCTACAACTTCCTAACCTTCAAAGTAGCCCAACACGTTTACGAAGAAGTGCCTGAAGTTGAAGAAGTCTACATTTGGATGCTGAGCAAGATCGGCAGCCCGATAGACCATCCCGCGGTAGCGGCGGCGCAAGTCGTGATGAGAGGAAACAACTCGCTGGGCAAGGTTAGACATGAAATCGGTGAAGTGCTGAACTATCAGCTTGAAAACATCGAGAAATTCTGCATGGAACTGGCCGAAGGAAAGATCTTATCAATCTAGCCTTTATCCATCAGCCTTTTTCCTTCTTATCCTTCAAGGCGGAAAAGTCGCAGTTTCTCTTCAGTTTAGAACCAAGCGTTCGATACATCCTATGTGCCTGATGCACTTGATCCCCGTGCCCGCTGGGAAGAGGGCTGTCAGGCTCAAGAGACTCGCTGTGAATAGGTGGTTGCTGGATTGAAATGCTTAAATGGCTAGGCGTTAGACTCTAAGAGCAAAAGGTCGGAGACTATGACTGAAAAGATTGAGGAAAAGTTACCTATATCGGAATTCTACACGGTTGTCGATTCAGTCACAATCTTCAAGAGCCAGAAATAGTGGGAAGCAATAGTCGTCTTCGAATCATACGGAAAACAGTCTATCGGCTTGTACCTTTGGCAGAAGAAAGGCGACGCGTGGAAAAGGAAACACAAGTTCAACGTGAGGAATTTGGACGAGTGGAACAAGCTCAAAAACGCCATAGAACAACTCTCGCCCAAACTCGCATCAAAATAGTCCAGTCCCTGTTTCATTCGATTTCGTATTCTGAATTCTTATTCTAAATTAGAATCTTGAATTGAATAGTTTTATTAATTCACTTCCACAATAAAAAAAGCGAAAGGCGAACTTTATGGAGGCCGAACAGGAAGCGCCCGAAACCACGCAGCAAGAAGTAGAGGCATCTGCGCGACGTCCGCAGCAAGAGGCACAGACTGAACGCGAAGAGCCAGTAGGCTTGGTAGAATCGACTGTGCATAAGCAAGAGCAAGAGAAACCTGAGGGCATGGCGCCAAACAATCATGGAGTCGACAGAGGCAACTTTGTCCATGGTCTTTCAGTCGGCCTTGGAATTGGGTGCATCGCAACCTTCGTCATAATGTGGATTGCAGTGTTCTTCACTCCACAGTTACCATCGACAGTCACCTATGAGGCTATGCTTTCAGTATTCATCTATCCGCTCATCTATTTGCTGGCTGTCGGCCTAGTCGCACTGACAGCAGGCATAGTGAGAGAATACTACGTCATGAGACGCTGATTCCAATTTTGCTTCAGAAATCAACGTTTTCTAAGCTGCAGACAATTTAATAACGGACAGCTCACAGTATAACTGTGAAGACTCATGCCTTTCGCGTTCAAGCAACTTCTGGAAAAAGTCACAAGCGAAAAGGCACCAGGTCCAAGCCTGTCATTCACCACACTGCACTTGTTGCTCGCAATGGAACTCATAGCTGAGAAGGAGATTGGCCGCAACAAGCTCGCTGAAAGCCTCGGAGTAGGAGAAGGCGCAATACGTACAATCTTAGGCCGTCTGAGAGATGCTGGAGTGGTTGAGACTTCGAAGGCAGGCTGTTCTCTCACTGACAGTGGCTTAAGGCTTTGGAAAGAGTACGCCTCCGTCCTCAGAAAGATTCCGATTGGCCAAAACGAGCTGGCTTTGGCAAAATTCAACTTTGCAGTTCTGGTCAGGAATTGCGGTGAAGCAGTCGGGTCGGGCATGGAGCAACGTGATGCAGCCGTGATGGCAGGCGCAAGAAGTGCCACCACGATAAGGGTGAAGAAAGGGCGGTTAATCATTCCTTCCGTGAGCGAGGATGTTGCCAAAGATTTTCCAAACGCCGCAAACCAACTAGTCAGTCTCCTGCGCCCAAGAGAAAATGACGTCATAGTCATCGGCGGCTCCGACAGCCCAAGAAAGGCCGAGCACGGTGCACTCGCCGCTGCCTGGGCACTTCTTAACAAGTGCTGAACATTCTTCATTAATACGTGTACTTTTCTCCTTGAGCCAGAATTCGTTCCAAGAACGTGTTGAAATTGACCATGCCTTCATTTGTCTTTGCTGAAACCGGAATCAGCATGAATCGTAAACCTAACTTGTATATTGCGTGCACCATGTTTCTGCTCAGCAAACGCTTTGTTCCTTCGAGTTTCTGGTCAATGGAATCCTCCAAAATCCTTGTGTTGACCGACCAATCTGCGATTCTGTTGACTTCCCCTTTTGGAAGTAAGTCGCACTTTGACAGCAGATGCACTTGAGGCATCGAGAAGCGGTTGTAGACTGCTGCTGAAAGAAAAAGGTTTGAAACATAGTTGACAGGGTTAACTGAGAAGACAGAATCAAACAGGTAAACCATGGCCTTAGGCTCCTTAGTAAGTTCATTGGCGATGTAAGGTCCGCTAGCTCTGAAAGCAAACAGTTCCATCTGTCCAGAAGTATCCACCAGACAAATGTCAGAATTCAACTCTTCAATTTCCTGCGAGATTTTCTCAATCTGATCAGCTATCAAATCTGAAGCCATTACCAGCGCGCCATTTGGACCTAAGCCGTGATCTTCCATGACCGTTCCAACATCCACGTAATCTCGAACGTCGACATCCGGCGAGTACGGAAGTTTCGACGCGCCAGGATCCAAGTTCACGACCCCCACGTTCTGCTTGGACATTCCCAACCACTGACTGTAAGCTGCTGTCAGTTGAGATTTTCCGGACCCAGCTGTTCCAATTATGAAAACTACGAACATTCTTTAATCATCCCTGCCTTGGCGAGGAACACATTTTCAAGTATCAGACTTTCGGCTGCAAGTAAAAGCTTTTTCTCTTAGATTGAGATTTCCGGCGGTTGTGGTTCCAGAATCTCTTGCCGAGTGCGCCTCGACACTATGAACACAACAATTCCCATACAAACCAAGACCCCAGTAATTCCCAACAACATGACAAAGAATACGGACAACACCGTTGCAGTCTCAATTCGGCTGTCGGCCCCAGAATAATCACCGTCTCCAGACCAGCTTGCGCGAACGTAGCACACACCCGAATCTTCAATGTTCCACGCATATGCAAAGCGTCCATCAGAATCAGTTGCAAGCGTGTCTAGGGCAGTCCATGGTAAACTGTTTGTCTTAATGTAAACTGTAACCGTCTTATTCGCCAACGCCGGCGAAAGTTGTCCAGACAGTGTTGCTGTTGCGCCTTGGATAAGGAACGTAGGTTCCACAGCCACAGATATTGTGGAAGTTGATAAGGATTGAAAGCTTGCGGAAACCTGTCCTGAAGCAGACTGCTCCGAGTTCTCGAGCGTGATCACTTGTACTGCTGCCGTCTGCAGGTTGTCGGGGCATTCGCCCGCTCTCCATCCGCTTTGCCAATTCCCTCCCGTGCACTCGGCGACGTAGTATCTGACATTGCTGTAAGTGACATAGTGGGCTTGTTGCCGTGCGTTGCGAGGTTCATGCGAAAGACTGACGCCGATATTCATGTGAGCCTCGCTTTCATAATACAAGACAACAACATTCATTCCACGTGCTTTCATGATTGAAGCCGCAATATAAGAAAAGAGGTCGCAGTCACCCTTGTTCGCCACAATCGTCTCCACAGGATATTTCGGCTGCACGCTTGTTTCATAGGGTATCTGGTGTACAATCATCAGTGCGCCATTAGCAAAGTCCTCATCGTCCGCATAAATCTGCCCGAGGCAATCAGAAATCGGATTCAGTGCGTATGGCGTGACGAACTTGGCGAAGTCGTTGTCTGAATTCAGCCTGTGAGTCTTATCAAAGTAATAATCGTAAAGCGACTGAGAAACAGCAACATTCAACCTGTAATATGTGGATCCGCCCAAATGATCAACCAGTTGATAAGAGTAGCCATTGTCTGATACCGCACGAGGAAGCATGCAAACAAGCATGGTTAAGACGATTATCGCTGTGAGCACCCTTGGAGGAGTCAGTCTGCTTCTCATAGGAAGGTGTTGTTGTTTGCTGGATTAATGGCACTTATGAAGAAGCAATCAATAGTGAAAAAATAGCTTAGAAAGACGCTTAATCACCAACATCTGTCCAGTTTCTTGTCATTTGCATTTTTTGTGACATCGGCAAAACGTGGGAACTCTGTTAGGTGAAACCTAGTAATCTTGCTTCTCATTTTGTCGTCTGATTGTCCCGCCATTTTCCTCTATAAGTTGCGAGAGCTGAGCCACTGCAACGTCGACACATTTCCTAGCAGTTTCATGATTTTTTGTCGTTGTTGAAAAATGCACTTCCAAATGCGGTTTCTTCTCCTGACCCTTCGGATGCGACTTTATGTAAACGCATGAGTTGTCATGCATCACCTCGTCAATCAAGGGAGCCAACGCCGACTCCATAATACCGTCGGCGAATATGCTCCTCTCAAAAAACACAGTCACTCCTGCTTCCTTCTTGATTAGAGGCGCCACGGATTCTTCAAAAATGGCATCCATCTCAGAAGGAACGCCAGGCAAGGCTATCAAAAACGTTCCTCCAACCTCTGTCTCCACACCTGGGGCCGTGCCAACAGGGTTCGGCAGGGGTTTCGATCCTTCAGGGAGCTTCGCCATCTTGACTCGGGGAGGCGTCAACTCAACTTCTTCGATTTTTCCCTCTTTGGCGTAGGTTTCGTACTTTTTCCTGACCATTCCCAAGGCTTTCTGATTGACTTCTAGCTCGCGGTTCAGGGCCTTGGCTATCCCTTCTAGGGTCATGTCGTCAAAAGTTGGGCCTAGTCCGCCTGTCGTTATTATGAGCTTGGGTTTTCGCTTGAGCGACTCGCGAACCACAGTTGCGATTTCGGCAACATCGTCGCTTACAGCAGTCACCCTTTTAACCGTCATTCCTAATGAAGTAGCCCGCTTGGCTAGCCAATGGGCGTTTGTGTTTACTATTTTGCCAATCAAAAGCTCGTTCCCAACACAGATTATTTCTATCTGCTTGCCCAACTAAATCAGCCTCGACTAAGTGTGAGAAGGTAAGAACCTGTCAATCTTTTATGCTGTTTGCTGGCCCACCGTTTGAAAAGCTGAAGTTCTGGGACTATTTTTTCTTGCTGAGGTACCATTTCAAGTATTCTTTCTTTTTTCTTTCTCGCTCTTCTTCCACGGTTTCCTCGTTTGGTCTCAGCTTCTCTCTAAGCTCCATCAGTTCCTGTTGCGTCACAGACAACCCGCAGCTTTTGCAAACGTAGTGTTTGGTTCCTATCATGTATTGCATTTCGCCGCCGCATTCTGGGCAGTATGGCATGTTGGTCACTTGGTCCTTTTGTATGATTGAATATGCTTTGAGAAATAGGTTTCGCTCAGTTCTTGTCCAAGGCTGCATAGCGGTCTATGTGATGAAATTTGTCAGACCCGTCTCTTTCGCCAACTGAAGTGCCATCGCCATTTCATGGTTGTCAAGTCTTCGGTTCAGCTCTGGGATTTCACGTGCACGCCACTCTGGCCTATACTGGGACATAACATTGACTCTAGTCTCTACACCGAGATTCTCAACTATCCATTTCATGATCGGCTTCAGGCAACATTCAAGATGGTTCGGCAAGACTAATACCCGTATTATGAGTTCGCCATATTTCTTGGCCAACAGATGATTACGCGTACAGGCCGGCCAGTACTCTGGAGCATCAGAAATCCTTTCAGCACAGTCAGCTGGCCCGTACTTGAAGTCCAGCAAGTAAACGTCAGCAAACCCTGCCAGAAGCTGAGCAGTCTCGGGACTGTAGTAGCTGTTTGAGTTCCAGACGACGGGGACGTTTACATTTACATGTTTGAAGGTTTCAAGCCACTGCGGTAGCCACGGCGTTGGCTCGCCTCCAACGAGGTTGGCGTTTCTGCAACCGTTTCGCCTCAGATTTTCCACTTCTCTTGCCAACTCTTTTGGCGTGTAGACTTGTCCCTTCTCGATCCATTGAGAGATTGTCCAGTTCTGACAGTGCTTGCAACGCATCGTACAGCCCATCGTGAAGATAGTTCCAGACGGCACAAGCTCAGGTTCCTCGCCCATATGCTCAAAAATGCTTGAAACCTCAATTTCTGAACCGCACTTGCAGTAGCCCATCTTGCCTTCAACTCTGTTGACTTTGCATCTGCGCGCGCAAAAATAGCATTTTTGCAGGATTTTTCTTGCGATTTCAGCTTTCAATTCCAAGTAAGACTTTCGAGGAAAAGGCTTTTGCTTCAAGTCTTCTTCGCCTGCGTCAATCTTGCCTTCGACTTCCCGAAAGTGCTCAGTCAAGCTCTCATGCTCCTGCCAAAGTTGTTCTATCGAATCGTTTTCGCCGAATTGCGCAGGAAGCTTTTTGGCTATCATAAACTTCGCGGGCCTCTCATCTTGGAAAGCAGCAAAATATCTGGCCAAGCTTGTTTGTGCTTTCTTGTCTTTTAGGACAGCTGCTGCGTCGGGCCTCAGAATCCTCCACATAATTAGCTCAATAATAAACTAACACAAACACTGATTTATGTGATGAGATTTTCGATCTAGAACAATGCGTAAGGGTAACCGTACCCGCTTGCGTGCAGTTTACCTTTAATGGGCACGTCGTGTCCGCAGACGGGGCAGCGTAAGTCCTTTGTCAGATTCCATTTTGTGATTTCAAAACCATAACGCTTGATGACCAGTTCATTGCAGTTGGGACAGTAGGTGTTTTCGCATGAGTGTCCCGGCACATTTCCAATGTATACATAGTTCAGACCTGCGTCTTTGGCTGCGGCGTACGCCTTCTCCAAGGTTTCAATCGAAGTGGCTGGAATCGTGGTCAACTTGTAATCTGGGTGGAAGCGCAGTAAGTGGAACGGCGTGTCCTTGCCCAGCGCGTCCTTTAGCCACGTTGCGAGTCCCTTTATTCGCTCAATTGAGTCTCCAGTCTTAGGGACAACCAAGTTCGTGACTTCTATGTGGATTTCGTTTCTCTTCATCTCCTTCAAAGCTTCAAAGATCGGCTCTACTGACGGAACGGCGGAGAAGACCTTGTAGAATTCGGGGTCCGCACCGCCCTTGAAGTCCACCGTTGCTGCATCCAAGTATGGTGCTATTGTTTTCACGGCCTCTGGCGTCATATAACCATTCGTCACAAAAGTGTTGAAGAATCCTACTTGTCTGGCGAGCTTGGCTGTGTCATAGGCGTATTCAAAAAATATTGTCGGTTCCGTGTAGGTGTAGCTTACCCCCTGACACCCGTTGTCCCGCGCGGCCTTAACAACTTCCTCTGGAGGAAAATGGTGGCCTGCTATCTCTTTTTCTTGGCTTATCATCCAGTTATCACAGAACTGGCAGCGAAAGTTGCAGCCAACTGTAGCAATAGACATTACTAAAGAACCAGGGTTAAAGTGGGAAAGCGGTTTCTTTTCTATGTGATCTATACATGCAGATATTGCCTTCGAATAGTTTAGCGAAAAAAGCGAGCCGCCCTCGTTTTTTCTCACTAGGCAGAAGCCTGTTCCGCTCTCGTTTATGAGGCATCTTCTAGCGCACAAACTGCATTTAACCTTGCTATCTCCAGCTTTTTCGTACAGCATGGCTTCATGCAGTGGCATTCGCTCTTCCCTTCCCAGCCTCAGTGTAAGTCTTTCTGCGGGTATATGGTTTACTCGTTTACCGCTGCTTTCGGTGTTTCTTTGATTTCGAAGACAAACGGTGAAACGGATGTTTTCGCATCCAACTCGATGCAAAGTAAGCCTTCTAAGAGACCAGCCAAGATTTCAGGTTCATTTATGAATGGTGTTTTTATGAGTATGTACTTGTCTTTCAGGTAGAAGTCGCCGAAACCTTGCACTCTCAGACGCTTGAAGACTTCCTGCCACTTTTCGCGACTTGACGTTTGAATCTCGAGGGTTGCTTCCATAGAGACTTTCAAAGCTTGGCCCATTCTTACGCCAATCTCGCGCCCTTGTTCCTTTGGTGCATGTTGGATGAGTATGTTGATCAGTTCCACATTGATGAAGGCTACGCGGCTTATGCCGCAGTAGTATTCTCCTGGGAAACGCCAGTCGTAGATGCCCATGCTTCTGTAGACGTCCAGCATTTTGGAGATGAGGGGTTTTATTCCAGGTTCTTTTCCTTCCTTGATTAGGGAGTCGACATATTCTCTTTCTTCCTTCTCTAAGATTATTGTCGTCCTTCTAGCTGATTGGTCGCTCTTCTTCATCATTTCCTCGAGTTTCTTCTCTTTGTCCTCTTGCATAACTGTTATATCTTTCAGCATATTTTATATGCTTTGCTGAACTCTGTCCATAACCGAACAACTTTTAACGTTCGATAGGCACTTCTAAACTGCCGATGACGAGTCTAAATGTCTGAAGAGATGATGTACTCTAGGGTATCTGAGGCAAAAAACGCTTTTTGCTTAGGAAATAACCTTTTTCCTAATCAAATACCAAATGAGTATCAATCCCACAGCAAAAAGCACAAACCCCACACTTGCCGAAATAACATACCTCAGCTCAAGGACATTCGCGAGCACGTACACCGCGTACGGTCCGCCGAAAGTCAGAATGGCTGCCAGCACTACAAGAAATGCTTTCCAATATTTTGAGCTCAGATCTAACCGACTTGAGCCTCCGGTTTTCTGTTTTTCTTCACTCATGAGCCCACCTTCCAATGATGACTTAAAATTGACGTTTTCTCTTATAACCCTTCCTTTACCTCATTTCCCAAAGCTTTCATGAGAAACTTGAACACTGAAAAACCTGCCCCGCGGTCTGCTTTGAACCCTGTTGTCGCGCCGAGCAAGCAGATGCCCTCTAGACCGCGTTCTTTCGCAAGCCCTAACATTAAGCCAGTAGCCCCCACAATCCTGCCCTTGCTGTATATCACTGCCCCTTTCTCCATGAACTCCAATGCAAGTCTAGGCGAAGTAGCAGCGACGTACACTTGTGCCTTCTCTTCAGTAATCGGAACCCCACCGATCGTCACGATGAAGCTGCAATGCTGTTCCTCAACAAGATCTAACGTCTTACTGCACACTTCATAATGTGCGACAACGTCGTCAAAAGAGGGTTGGGTGTCCCCTGTCATGATGATGAAATCGTTTTTTTCCATAGACGCAGAATAGAACTCGTACCTTGGCAGATGACAAATCCCTTTAGAATTGACTGAGACGTAATCAGGAAAAGAAGGAGAATATAACTCCGCAAAGGGTTTCGCACCACAGAACCTTGTCAGAAGATGGGCAGCAATTTTTCCAACATTTCCGAAGCCTGGAAGGCCTTGAACGAATATCGGATTTTCAAGAGCTGGTTTGGAGGTCTGGCGGAAATACGGTCTATCCATCCTGCATGCACCAAGGTCGATAACGCGTGTGTGATACTAAAATGTTTTTGCAATGAGAATCCTAATATATTATAGGCTTGTATTTTCTAAAAGGATTCGAGAAGAGAGTTGTCAAGTGGAAAGGCAGCGGGGTGGGGTAGCCAGGATTAACCCGCTGGGCTCATAACCCAGAGATCGCTAGTTCAAATCTAGCCCCCGCTACCAAAACCTGCAATATTGCTCTTGGGAAAACTTGACGGGTTTGGGCTATCGTAAGTGTTAAATGATTAGCGTTGTTCATCTATTTTCTGGGATGTCAGTCAGTCAGGAAGTTAGGGGTAACGCGCTGAAGGTCTACCTGTACTTGCTTAGGCACGGGCCGTCTGAGCTTAGGGACGTTCAGCGTGGGGTCGGCTTGTCGTCGGCTTCTCTTGCCTCGTACCATCTGGGCAAGCTTTCGGAGGCGGGCTATGTGATGCAGGATGAGCATGGGAGGTATTTCGCGGTGAGGGAAGCGTCGGGTAGGGTTCTTGAGGGTTACTCGAGGGTGGGGCCCGCGATCGTGCCGCAGCTGTTCTTTTTCACGCTGCTCTTCACTATTCTCGCGGCGTTCTTTTCGTTCGAGGCCCTGTACGCGCAGGGCTTCACAGTGTATCTGGTGGCTGTTTGTGCTGCTATGGTTCTCGTGTTCTGGTATGAGACGGTGAGGCTCTGGCGCAGGCTGGCCGTCTGACCTTGGTGAAGCTACGTGTGGCTGGGGTATCGTTAAAGACTGTTGAAAGCGTTGTTCAGCGGCCTTGAATGCTTTTTCAAAAATGTAGGTTTTTATTTCTTCGTGTGCACGCTGAGGGGGAGGAAAAGAAGAATGTCGAGCAAATGGACTTTGAAGTACGGTTTGGCCGCGGTGCTCGTGGCGATTGTCGTCATTGCTGTTGCTTTGTTTGCTAATCCGATGTCTCTGATTACGCCTAGTCAAACTTCGGGGGTAGCGTCTTTTCTGGTGATGTTGACTGATCCTCCGACTGTGCCTGCTGGGACGACGGTGCTTAACTTGACGTACTCGAATGTCTCGCTTCACGTTGTTTATCCGAATGGTACGGCTGATTGGCTTCTTGTTAACGCTTCGGGGACGGTTAATCTGTTCTCGCTGGTGAACATGAGTCAGACGATTGCTTCTACGACGATTCCGAGTGGTTCATCGGTGGACAAGATTCAGTTCACTATAGCTGACGTCGACGCTGTGGTCAACGGAGCGATGTATAATGTGACTGCCTTGTCGAACACGCTTGTTGTGACGGTTGCCGACAGTGAGGTCAATCAGACACTTTCGGGTGTGCTAGTGGACTTCAATCCAACGCTGGTGCAGATACAGGCAACTGACGCTAATGGAACCCTAGTGTACTATTACGTGCTTGTCCCGAGTGCGACTGCCACGATTATTGGTGACTTGAGCAAGGAGCAGATAAAAGTAGGAACCATCGTTGAGCTAGGGCAGAACAACAGAGAAAAGCTGGTGCGCGTGGTCGAGGAGTTTTCGAAGAACGTGACAATTGCTCCGGCTTGGCTTTCAGTGAACGGCAATGTTACAACTCTTTCGGTGACAATAAAGAACGATGGCAACGTCACCTTCAGAGTTTTCGGGCTGACGCTGCACGGTGAGTTCGACGCGACACGGACTTGGGAGACTAGGGGCCGAATTGTTGAGAGGATTCATCCGGACACGATTCCTTTCAAGGTGAACGGTTCATCGCTTGTTCCGCTTTTCGGCAGTGATCATGAGGGCATGGAGATTTCTTCGTTGACTTTGGAGCCTGGGAAGAATGCTACGTTGAGTTTCAGCGGTGTCATCGAGCTTCAGCCTGATATGGGTATCATGAAGGGTCCGGCGATGGTTGTGACTCCGATAGTTGGCGGCAATTACACCGTTAGGCTGATGGGTGAGGGCTTCCAGACTTTCCAGGTTACGGCTAACTCTTAGAGTTTGGACGGTCCTCGCGTATCCCTTTTTTTGCGCTCGTTGCTCGGTTCCTAAGCGTTTCCACGGTGTTCAGCATGTTCTTCACGCATGTTCTTTCACTCTCGGCTGTGTAAATCAACTAGTTATCACGAGTAGAATATCTGCATGTATAAGCTTGCGTTAAAGAAAACCACAAGTACGGGCTCCGCGTGGAAGTCGAATGGTTGCCGCCGAGAGAGGACTTGCGAAAGAGACGCGTGCTACTAGTTGATTCTCCTAAGCTTCAAGTCCTTTGTCAATACTAAACCATATTCACGTTATATCCATTCAACATATGTTTTGAATGGCTCCTCAGTTCCTTCCGCTAGCGCGTATGCAAGCAAGAAGTTTGATATGATGATTTTACGTCGCTCGTTGTCCTTTTTTAGGTAGTCTATCCAATCAGTCAACTTCTGAGAGTCTTGTCCTGAGTCTGCTCATATGTTTTGAGTTTTTCAACGTCCTTCACGGTTTCCTCTAGTCTTATCACTCGTTCAGCAAGATCAATAATTTTAGGGGTTTCTTCTATGTCTTCTAGGGCTTTCTCGAGTCGTCTTTTCTCAAGCTTTTTCCTTAGTTCGAGGATTTCCGGGTCAGTCAGAATCTCTGGGGGTGTGGGTGGCAGCCCCTTCAAGAGTCTTAACTCTTCTATGAGTGTGCGTGATGTGGGAACTGAGAGCCTGCGGAGTCTTGAAAGCGCTTATGCCAAACCAGTCCGAGGCGAGATAGATACAGCTGATAACACATTCATCGACGGCACAGTGCAGATAGTCCAATTAAGCAGCGGTGGCGGTGGAAGCCGAATTCCGTATATGTGTTAAGATAGCGCTGAAAACCCACGAAAGATGTTCAAACAAAATTCTTTTGTAGCACGCGCATGCTTTGCGCCGTCTACTTGCCAAACGGTTTCTGAAGAAGATACGGAAAGCTGAGAGAAATCGTCTAAAGAGAAGATCCCTTTTCTAAAAGCCTGAGCTCTTCCCTTTTCTTCCTTGCCAAAATACTCTGCCCACCTGAGTTTTCGTGGGTCTCTTCCAGCAACGGCGCGTTTGCAGATTTTTCGCGCGTGCTAATGCTTGACTTTTCTGGAGATTGACTGCAACTTTGGAGAAAGTGCGATTCTGGATTTGTCAGCAAGATTTATCATGCACATAGGATCCTGCTACTCATAAGAGATGAAAAGATGGGCGTAGCTTTCGCGTGCATTGCACCGCATGGGTCAGAAGCTGTTCCAGAGTTAGCTGGCGACATGCTTCAAGCTTTTTCAGAAACCCGCAAGGGCATGGAAGAATTAGCACGGTTGCTTAAAGAACAAGAGCCCGCAACGATAGTTATCGCAACTCCCCACAGTCTGCGCCTAGAAGCAACGATAGGAGTAATAGTATCAGAATACACAGAAGGAACCTTGGAAGAAAACAAAGGGAAGGTAACACTCCGCTGCGAGTGCGATAAACAGCTAGCAAAAATGATGCTTGAAAACAGCAGGAAATTGAAACTCCCTGCTGTTGGCGCCAACTATGGGACAAGCGAAGGCCCTGCTTCTTGTATGCCTATGGACTGGGGTTCATTGATCCCTTTGTGGTTTTTTATCGGGCAAGATCAAAACAAGCCTAAAGTCGTCATAGTTACACCTTCGAGGGAAATTCCACTCGACAGTCTTGTAACGTTTGGTCGGGTTGTTGCTGAGACTGCTGAAGCCTCGGGAAAAAGAGTTGCGTTTGTGGCCAGTGCTGACCAGGGTCACGCTCACAGGGCTGATGGGCCGTATGGTTTTAGTCCTGCGTCTGGGGAGTTCGATGAGATGGTTAAGCGTGCTGTGTTGGAGAATGATTTGGCTCCGTTGCTGAGTTTGTCGTCGCAGTTTATAGAGAATGCGAAACCTGATAGCGTCTGGCAGCTGGCAATGTTGCATGGGGTTCTCGAACATAATCCCATGAGATCACGCCTGTTATCGTACCAAAAGCCAACGTATTTTGGGTTACTTTGCGCCGCTTATTTACCAGAGGAAAACAGATAAAACGAGGGCGTGTGTTAGGCGAGGGTTTGTTTAGGCTCTTCCTTTTTCTTCCTTTCCGAAGTATGCTGTCCATTTGAGTTTTCGTGCGTCTCTGCCGAACTTCGAGCTCTTTCTGCACTTGCTTGAGCAAAACCACAGAATTGACCCGTCATTCTTAACATACATCATACCTGTGCCTGCTGGAAAATCGTTGCCGCAGAACGAGCATTTTCTAGGCCTAGGCAAAAGTGTTCTCTCTCCGTGAGCTTGATTTCACATTATCTTCTGATTTTCTTGGCTTCTCTCTCAGTTTCCCTTAGCATTAGAATGTCATCAGCCCGTACGGGTCCTTTGACGTTTCGCGTTATGATTCGGCCTTTATCTTTTCCTTCTAGAATGCGCACTCTAACTTGGGCGATTTCGCCAGTTACACCTGTGCGTGCAATGACTTGGATTACTTCTGCAGGCGTGGGCCCTTCTCCGACCGCCTCTTTTCCTTCCTGCTTGCTCATCAGCCTGATCCTCTCTTAAGCTGCTCAAGTCTCGTGGCGATTTCTTTAACTAACCCCGCAGCATCTCCTTCCTTGACAATGCTGGCTGCAGCAGCAGGGACATCAATGCCTATTGCGGTGCCTATCTTCTCCTTGTTTGGGACGAATATGTACGGGATCTTTCTCTCGTCGCATAGAAGCGGCAGATGCGCCACGACTTCAGGCGGTTCAACATCCTCAGCTATCACCACAAGTTTCGCGCTTGCTCTTTCAATAGCCTTGGTTGTTTCGTTCGTGCCTTTCCTAACCGCGCCTGTCTTTGCAGCGATTTGCAGGGCTTCATAGGCCGCATCTGCGAGTTCCTTCGAAACCTCAAACTTCACGTAGAATGGTTTGGACATAAGCCTCACCCTTTAAAGCACAGTGTTATCAACATTCCCTATTTATGAAGGTTTCGACTACAATTGGCCAGCGCCTGTACTTCACTTTTTGCCTTGGCAACGGACTCGACTCTGGTCTGTCAGACAATGCAAACGGCTTGAGTGGTCGCGCTCATGAAAAGGTTGGTGCCACCAGTGATGTTCTCGTCGCCTGTAAGAGGGCACTCGATTGGGCATCCGCTAGATGCGCGAACTAAACACTTGCAGTTAGCAATAGGTTCACTGATGATCTGCTCCTGCAGTCAACCGAGGAGAATGATCTGACTATTTTCTGTAAGTCTGTCGCCGCTCAACGGTCTAGCGTAGAAAAGTTTAAATAACCTGTTCCGCTGAACCATCATGCTTTTCGTGAGGGGAATTTAAAAGTTTGCAGAGACTAGGCGTAGTCCTTCACATAAGTCCAAGCCGGAACATAATAGCAAAGGTCGAAAACACTCCTCGAATTGGCGACACCGTCGTTGACGAGAATCTGAAGCCTGTCGGAAAAGTTTTTGACATTTTCGGTCCGGTGTCATCACCTTACGCGGCAGTAAGACCGTCAATCCAGGAACCCGAGAAGCTGACGAATAGGACACTGTATGTGCTCCCCTCAAAGAGGAGAAAGGAGAAGAACTTGAATGAGCGATTACGAAGAAGAGCATGAGAGGTCCAGTCCGTCACCACCATCGCAACATGCTGAACCTGTTAAAGTTCAAAGTTGTCCAGAATGTGGCAGCACAAGGCTCATGCGAGACTATGAATGTGCCGAGATAGTTTGCATGGACTGTGGCTTCGTGGTGGCTGCAAAAATAGCCGATAGAGGCCCAGAGTGGAGGGCTTTCGATGATGAACAGAGGGCAAAGAGAACCAGAGTTGGCGCTCCCTTGACTTACACGATTCACGACAAAGGCTTGTCAACAATGATTGACTGGCATGACCGGGACATCTACGGAAAAAGTCTGTCGCCGGGACAAAAGGCACAGGTTTATCGTCTCAGAAAGTGGCAGCGACGCATAAGAGTTTCAGACGCAACAGAACGCAATCTGGCCTTTGCACTGTCTGAAATCACGAAAATCGCCAACAATCTGAATCTTCCTAGGAACATCCTTGAAACAGCTTCAGTCGTCTATCGGAAAGCTGTGAAAGAACGGTTGATACGCGGGAGGTCGATTCAAGGCGTGACTGCGGCGGCAATCTACTTGGCTTGCAGGCAGTGTGGATTGGCTAGAACGTTGGAAGAGATAGCGCAGGCGTCGAGCATGAGCAAGAAGGAAGTTGGTCGAAGTTACCGCTTTCTGATAAAGGAGCTTAACTATTCTGTCCCGCCTCTGAAGCCAAGCCAATACATAACCAAGTTTTCAAATCAACTAACGATGCAGGGAAAGGTCGAAGAGATCGCGCATAAGATTCTGGCAGCAGCGAAAGAGCTTAAGCTCACTTCAGGGCGCGGACCAACAGGCATAGCAGCAGCCGCAAGCTACATAGCTTCAGTGCTGACGGGCGAACGGAAGACGCAAAGAGAAATAGCCGAGATAGCGCAGGTGACAGAGGTTACAATTCGAAATCGTTACAAAGAACTTGTTGAACGGTTAATGTTCGAAATGAGCGTCTAACAACCTCTTTCTTTTTTTTGCTCGCTAGTCACATATACAGTTTTAGAGAAACTCTTCTTCTTCGCAGCTTGAGCACTCTTCGCTTGAGGCTTCCGCTTTATCTTCCGTTAGCAAGGTGGATGCAATCTGCTCCAACTCTCGCAGAAACTCCCTTGGTATTCTCTCCCTCAAAACTTTAGCTTCATCTTTCAGCTTGTTAACCTCATTTTCCAAAATCTTTGCCTTTTCGCTCAACTCCACAACTTCCCTGAGCTGTCTTACCTCCTCCAAAAGCGTGCTTTTCTCATGTTCCAACGCCTTAATCTTTTCCACTAGTCTGTTCTTCATCTCGACGACTTGCAAACTAACCGCCAACTCAGGGCATATTCTGCATGTTTGCAATTAATAACTTGCTCTAGGCTATCAGAACCTCTTGCAAAACACATTTTAGACTCGGGCAGCGATAGTTATGATGGGGGTCTGGTTTGGTCAAATGCCCGAAATGTGAGACAGAAGTAGCGACTCCAGTGAAGACTTGGCCTATCCCTTCGAGAAGACCATCAAAAAAAGGCGAAGAATCCAAACTCATTGTTGGTATATTTGAATGTCCAAGCTGCGGGGTTCGTTTTAGAGCAGCTGTAGAACCTAAAGCCAAAGTTGAAGCGGCAGCAAGTATTAAAAATATGGTGGAAAGAATTAAGGGCATAAGGGGAGAACTAATGCAGACCTTGAAGAACCTGCGGGAGAAGATAAAGACGTTGGAAACTGAACGTTCGAATCTGATGATTGAAATTGACAACCTCAGAAAGGTAGCAGAATCAAGAGTAACTGCCCTTGAAAGCGAAGTAAGCATGATGCGCGAAGAAGTGAAATCTCTCAGAGACCTGCTCGGTTATCCAGAGGAAGAAGAACAGCAAAAACAAAGGTAGTTCAGTTCGGAACCGAACAGTCATGCATGCTTCTGCTAATTGTCAAGTCAGATGCTTCTTATAATATTCTTGTGCCTTAGCAACGGCCTTTTCAGGGTTCTTCAGGAACGGGAACTTCTCGCCGGGGAAGATTCTTTGTGCTTCATTGAAGAATTCTGCTGCTTTTTTCGCGCTTCCTTCATAAATCGCCAAGCTTCCAGCGACTCTGTACCATTCTCGGGCTATTATAGAATCCTTTTCTTTTTCAGCTTTCTTGGCATTTTCAACCGCTTCCTTTAAGGGAGTCCCGATTTTTCTCGGGTCAAGGGCCATTGTGTTGAGCAAAGCTTCATACGTTTCCTTGTCGCTTCCACAGAACTTCTCAAGCTCGGTTGTTATTTTCGTAGATTCGGCGGATATCTTCTCAACCTCCTTCTTCTTTCTGAATCTGTCAAGTAAACCCATTATTTAGCCTCCTTCTTCTAATACCTTTCTTCTCAGATTCTGCTTAGCCTAGATATACAGGATAGATAATTTTAAAGGTTTGTCCTCCCATCATATAACCTATGCCCTACAAGTTCATCTTTGACCTTTCCAGGATTCCACGCTTCTTCTTCACCGAAATTGCACGGGTCGGTTACGAAAGGGGCATGCATAAACAAATGAGCAAGACTGCACAAAGCATGATAAAGAAATTCAAAATTCAAGAAGCAACTGGCCTGAACGTGTCTGATGCCGTTGTTCTTCTCGAAGACTTGATTGACTTGCAAGCCAAGAATCTTGTTGAAAGAGAGAAGTTCGTGCAGACAAGGAAGAGGGTGCTTTTGCTGCCGCATTGTTCTAGGAAATACATGGACAGTCGTTGCCATGCGGTGTTTGAGCCGAAGATTCCATCATACATTTGCGGACACTGCTCTTCTGATTGTCTGGTGAATAGGGCAGTGGTTCTTGCCGAGAAAAAAGGTTATGATGTTTACATTCTGCCTGGTGGTTCTTGCGTGCCGAAGATTTTGAAAGCTAAACATTATGAGGGTGTTGTGGGAGTGGCTTGCGGCGAGGAGACTAAGCTGAGCGGGGAAACGCTGAAGGCTATGAAGGTAGCTGGTCAATCTGTTCCGCTGATAAAGAATGGCTGTGCCAACACAATCTTCAACGTTGAAACTCTGCTTAAGATACTTTAGACATAAGAAAGGCTACTTTACGATTTCTCTTTTCTTCCAGCGCAAGCTCTTGCTTCGGCACTTTCTACATTTTACTGCAGTCGCAGCATTTCTCGCGCCGCATTCTCTGCAGATCTTCATGTAGAGTCTGTGCTTCTGAGCGATTGCTTTCTTTAACGGGTCTAATATAGGCATCTTGTCAATCCCTCTTTGATGGCTAGAACTCAGATGACCCGCTGTCAAATATACTTTTTGCAGCTGCCAAAAAATGGCTCCTGCCTTGCATGTACCTTTGTGTCTTACACCGAACAGTTGAGCCGAGAAAGTACAACATCTTTCTAGATAAGTTTCGTCAGCAAGTCACTTACGTCATTGGGTTTTTCAGCCACACTGACTCCTGCTTTTCTGAAAGCCTCAATCTTGCTTTCGGCTGTTCCAGTCTTGCCCGTCACTATTGCGCCTGCGTGACCCATCCGTTTTCCAGATGGGGCAGAACGTCCAGCGATGAATGCCACGACTGGCTTGGGGTATTTTTGGTCTGCAATGTATTTTGCTGCTAGTTCTTCTAAGTTGCCGCCGATCTCTCCTATCAAGACAACGGCTTTTGTCTGGTGGTCGCTGGCGAACATTTTCAGAGTATCTATGAAGTTCAGGCCTGTTATCGGGTCGCCTCCCAAACCCAAGCACGTTGATTGCCCATGATTGTTTCTGGTCAGCCCCGCCGCTATCTCGTAAGTCAGTGTTCCGCTTCGTGAGACCATGCCTACGCCGCCTGACTTGAAGATGTGAGCAGGCATTATTCCAAGCTTGCATTCGCCAGGGGTTACTATTCCAGGGGTGTTGGGGCCGACTATCGTTGCTTTGGCTTGCTTTGCGATTGCCATCAAACCAACGGCGTCTTTTATCGGGATGTGTTCTGTTATTATGACGACTTTTTTGATGCCATTTTCCAAGGCTTCCAGGGCTGCGTCTGCGGCGAATGCTGCTGGCACGAAGATTATCGAGGCATCTGCCGAGCTTTTTTGCTGAGCTTCTTCAACTGTGTCATAAATCGGCACGCCATGGATTTCTGTTCCACCTTTCCCAGGGGTTATGCCTGCGACGATTTTTGTCCCGTATTCCAGCATGAGCTTCGTATGAAAGCATCCCTGTGTTCCAGTTATGCCTTGGACGAGTGCTCTTGTGTTTTTATCTATTACTATCCCCAAGTTCACTTGCCTCCTTGTTTTGAGATTTCAACGGCTCGCTGCGCTGCTTCTTCCATGCTTTCCAACACGTGTATTCCAGCATTTGTCAGTATTCTCTTTCCTTCTTCTTCGTTTGTACCTACGAGTCTTATCACCATGGGTTTTGTGACTCCGACTTTTTCTTTTGCTTCCAAAATTCCTCGTGCAACTTCGTCGCAGCGGGTGATTCCGCCTAGTATGTTTATGAAAAGCGCTCTAACATTCGGGTCAGAGAGCACTATCTTCAGGGCTAATGCTGTTTTTTCTGAGGGTGCTCCGCCGCCGACGTCCAAGAAGTTTGCTGGTTTTCCACCATAGTATTGGATGGTGTCGAGTGTTGCCATTACGAGGCCTGCTCCGTTGCCTATGACTCCTATGTTGCCATCGAGTTTAACGTAAGCCAAGTCGTTTTTCATTGCTTCCAGCTCTTGTGGGCTTAGTTCACTTTCACCTTCCAGTAGCCTCTTCTTGTATTCTTGATGGCGAAACAGGGCGTTGTCATCCAATATTATGCGCGCGTCTGCTGCCGCAAATTTTCCGTCAACAGTTTCCACCAAGGGGTTCATTTCGATCAGTTCTGCATCATAATCCATGCCGATGCAGTACAGTCTTTCAAGTACCTTTCCAAGCTCAGAAATCTGGTTGCCAGCGTAACCCATCTTTGTGGCCATCTGTCTGGCGTGGAATGAGCGGAACCCATATTCAGGATTGATCAGAAGCTTGATGACTTTTTCAGGAGTCTTTGCAGCTATTTCCTCTATTTCCATTCCGCCTGCCGCGGAAGCGATTGCCACGTAGCTTTGGTTGAATCTGTCGGTTGTTATGCCGAAGTAGAGTTCTCTTTTTATCTGTATCTTCTCTTCGATCCATATGCTTTTGACAGGTATGCCCTTTATCTGCATGTTCAGCAGTTTGTTTGCGGCGGTTTCCGCTTCCTCAGCCGAGCTGGCAAAGAGTATTCCGCCTGCTTTTCCTCTTCCTGCAACAAGGACTTGTGCCTTAATAACGACAGGCGGTTTCAGTTTGCTCGCGACTTCCTTGGCTTGGCTTGCGCTTGTTGCCAGTCCGCCTTGCGGTGTCGGGATTCCGTATTTCGCGAGTATGGTCTTTGCTTCATATTCAAAGAGTTTCAAAGCTTTCTCCACCTCATTTTATGGTTTCTATTGTGACGTACGACCTTGTGTCTTGTATACCGTCAATCGAATACAGCTTTTTTAACACTTCGTCAAGTTTTTCCCTTTCAACAATTATAAGAGCATCAACATCGCCTGCTATCCTGAAGGCTCTCTGAACTGTGAGCTCGCCGAGCCTTTCGTAAACGTAAATCCTTTTTGTGGGAGACACTTTAATCAGTATGAAGGCTGGAGCAGAGGACACTCCGAGCGAGTTCAATCCTTTTTCAGTCACGTCTATAAAACCTCTGCCCGTGCGCACTAAGTTCAGATCTCTCAGCTTTCGCAGATGAACATTTAACGCTTGTCTGCTTATGCCTAGCTGCGTTGCCAACTCGTCCTGTTTGACGTGCAAAGTGAATGTGGTTGTTGATTTGCCTCTCTCGTAAAGTATCCTGAGCAGTTGGAGCGAGCGTCTCGTAAGCGTTTCCAAGCTGTCATCCTCTGGGTAGCATTTTGTTAAGTCTAGTCTTTACGATAGTGAGGCTTATTTAAGAGTTTGGCAAGCTGAAAATGTGGCGAATGAGTGATTTCTGAGTGCTGATTTTTATTAAACGGAGCCTAAAACCGCAATGTATTTATTTCTCGATAAAAACTGGTTATCGCACTATAGAAAAATGAAAGCTAGGAGTGAGGCGGACAAAATGTCAGAAAGCAATTCAGTGTTGATTGGAAACAAGCCAGTAATGAACTATGTACTGGCATGCATAACCCTCTTTCACGGCGGAGCAAAAGAAGTAAATGTTAAAGCACGAGGGCGATCCATAAGCCGAGCAGTCGACGTAGTCGAGGTCGCCAGGCGCCGATTCTTACCGGATGTCAAGGTCAAAAGAGTTGGCATAGGAACACAGCAGATGGCACCCAGAGAAGAGGGTGGCTCGCCAACAAACGTAAGCACAATCGAGATAACACTAGAACGCTAGAATAGCGTTTCCTCAAAAGTTTCCAATGCTCCGCCGCCCCTCCTTTATTTGCGGAGGGCCATTTTATAGGTGAAAACGACACTGTGTAGTTTCTGTCTAAAGAGCGGCATACTGTGTCAAAAGTGTTCAGCTAAAGTAAAGTCTGGAGAAGTAAGTGAGGCTGACTTGACAGTTGCTCGGCTGTTGTTGTCGCTGGAACAGAAATATCCTTCTCTTCAAAACGTCTATTTTCACAAGGCTGTTGAGGTTGGCAAAACTTTGGCGATAATCGTTGGGCCTGGAGATGTGTCGCGTCTTCTTGGGTATGGTGGCAAGATCGTTAAGGCTTTGGGTGAAGAAACTGGCAAACGTGTTCGTGTTCTTGAGAACGGAGTAGACGACAGAAAGTTTTTGGAGGATTTGTTTGCGCCTTTGAGCATCGTGACTATCAACACGATTTGGCTGCCTGACGGAACAACTGAAACGCGGGTCATTTTGAGAAAGAGACGTGGGATGCAACTGCCTTTTGATGTAAAAGCTTTAAAGGAGATTGCAGGCAAGGTTCGGAACATAACGTTGCGTGTGGAGTTCTCTGACTAGGCGTGAAGGTGAACTTATGGAGCTAGATTCGATTGGCGACTGGCGTAGAACGCATTATTCCGTTGACGTTAAGCCTGAGATGGACGGCAGGGAAGTCACGCTTTTCGGTTGGGTTCAGGAAATCCGAGACTTGGGAGCAATACGTTTTGTCATCTTGCAGGACCGAGAAGGCACGGTTCAGATCACAGTCTTGCGGAAAAAGGCAAGCAGCAAAGTTCTGTCAAAGTCAGATGCTTTGCAGAAACGGTACAGCATAGGTGTGAGGGGCGTTGTGAAGAAGACCACTATTACTCCTAGAGGCATCGAAGTGATTCCGAACGAGATCCGTATCTTCAGCGCGGCTGAATCGTCTTTGCCAATAGACATAACTGGAAAAACGCCTGCGAACCTGGAAGTTCGGTTGGACGCTCGGGCGCTGGACCTGTGCAGCGAAGACAACATCTCAATTTTCAAAATTCAACACACAGCCGTGGGGGCAATTCGAGGCTTCCTGTTCGAAAGAGGCTTCTTAGAGGTGCATACGCCGCGCATGATCGCCTCTGCAACTGAAGGCGGGGCTGAGCTTTTCTCCGTTGATTATTTCAAACGAAAAGCCTTCTTGGCTCAGAGTCCGCAACTGTACAAGGAACAACTCGTGATGAGTCTCGAACGAGTCTTTGAGATCGGGCCCTTTTTCAGAGCTGAAGAGTCGCACACACGGCGCCACTTGAGCGAATTTGTCTCAATCGACATTGAGCAAGCCTTTGCCAGTGCTGACGATGTGATGCAGTTGCTTGAGCAGCTCATGCAGTACGTCTGCAAAGTTGTTAATGAAAGATGCCAGAAGGAATTGGCTATCTTGAAATATGGCATAACGGTGCCTGAAATACCTTTCAAACGTTTCAAGTATGACGAAGTTCTTGGTGATCTGAAGCGTGAGGGCGTTGAAGTTTCATGGGGAGAAGACATACCCACGCCGGCCTTGAGAACTTTGGGCAAAATCCACCCGTACTTCTACTACATCACCGACTGGCCCACTAGCTCCAGAGCTTTTTACATCCAGCCGCGCAAAGACAATCCTGAGCTGTGCGAGGGTTTCGATTTGATGTGGCGTTGGGTGGAGCTGGTTTCTGGCGGTACAAGAATTGCGTCTAAGCAGCTTCTGATGAAACGGTTGAGGGAGAAGGGGCTGAACCCAGAGTCGTTTAAGTATCATTTGCAGACTTTCGATTACGGAATGCCGCCTCATGCGGGCTGGGCCATAGGTTTGGAGAGGCTGACAATGATGCTTACTGGGAAGAAGAACATCAGAGAAGTCACACTCTATCCGCGAGACAAGTTTAGGCTCACTCCGTAAGTCTCTTCTTCGTGTGAACGCGCAACAACTACCTTCTACATTTCTGCTGCGGCCAAAAGTGACAGCTGACAGGTATCAGAAGTCACTAGGTGGGCTTACGTAGTGCCAGGGGAGGGCTGTCAATAACCTCAAGCATCGTGAGATAGGCCTTGAATGTGGACTTGCCGTTATTGAATTAGCATTGATTCTGTAAAAGTCAACATGGTTTTTACTTGAAAATGTCCTAAAAACTGATAAATACCCGCCTGATTATTGCCCAAACATGGGAGACCAGCTAAAAATCGCATGCGGAGTATTCGCCGCCATCAACTACGAAAACCAACCAATATTCCCATACGTTTACTGGGGTCTCAGAGCTCAGAACCACAGGGGACACCAATCACACGGTTTTCTCACGTACAGTGACGGCAAATTCCACGTTCACAGAAGCCTAGACTTGGTGCCGAAAATAAAGACAAGCGCCATTCAAGAATGGTTCGGACGGCTACCAGGAAACCTTGGCATTGGAAACGTCAGATACACAACTTCGGGTAAGAGCGACGAGAAATCACTCATAAAAGGCACCCAACCTGTGACTGTATCGAAAAACGGGTTGAAGCTGGCTGTTTCCTTCAACGGCAATGTTGTAAACACCTTCCAAGTCAACAAGGAAATCGGCACGGAATTTCCTCAGTTCTCTTATGAATGCGATGCGGAGTTGATATGCCATAAGCTAATCGTCGGACTGCTCAAGGGAAAAGATCTGAGTTCAGCAGTCAAATCGTGCATGCAGGAAGTCGATGGAGCCTTCTCCGTAGCAGGCATCACACAGGACGGAAGTTTCTTCGCGTTCAAAGACCCTCACGGAATAAGGCCACTATGCGCTGGCCACAGCCCCGATGGTTCGACTTACGCTTTCTCGTCAGAAACTGTTAGTTTGGACATAAATGGTTTTATAAGAGATTTCGAGCTGGAACCAGGCGAGTTCGTAACGGTCACAAAAGAAGGTTTCAAGAGGCGAAAACTTGTCAACGGCGAGCGGAAAGCCTTTTGCGCCTTTGAATACGCATATTTTGCAAGACCTGACTCGCGCTTTGACGATAAATACGTTTATGAGATCCGCGAAGAGTTTGGAAGAAACCTTGTCAGAGAAAATCTTGAAGTCGTGAAGAACGCCGACATGGTTCTCTCAGTGCCTGAGACAGGCGATGACTCAGCCTTAGGCGTTCATGAGGCATCTGGGTTAAGATGGGAAAGGGCTTCGCGGAGGCACCGTTACGTGACTGAAAGAGCCTTTCTCCTTCTGAGCAAGGAGCGGCAGTCTACGATAGACCGAAAAATAAACATCTTGGCGCCAAAGATTGACGGAAAACACATCATAGTGACCGAGGACAGCATAGTGAGAGGAGACACGACGAAAGTCATAGTGGAAAGGCTTCGCAGAATGGGGGCCAAGAAGGTTTACTTGTTCGTGACGTTTCCACGCATAATCGGGCCCTGCCTTTACGGAATAGACATGGCAACCTACGGTCAACTTATAGGCTCAAAACACGCGCCTGAGGAGATCGCGAAGATAATCGGGGCGGATGCTGTCTGTTATCAATCCATTGAAGGCTTGGTCAGAGCAACAGGCGCAGCTCGAGACCAGTTGTGCATGGCGTGTATCACGGGCAAGTATCCGACACCGCTTGCGCAGAAGATTGCAGACACAATGAAGAAGAGGTTCATGGAAGGCCACGAAGAAACTGGAAGACTTTATGAGATAGAGGAATTGTACGAACAAGTTCAGTCAACGACAAAATAGGCCAGCCTTTACTATTCATCAATACAATACGGTGGTCAATCATGGAGAAAATAGGCGTACTAGTAGTTTCTTATGGTTCAAGAGAAACAGCCATAGTTGACGCCTTCGCCAGAAGCCTAGATTACAAGGTCGAAATCTTTGTTGCAGATAAGCAGCGAAACCCCTTCAATGTGAAAGCAGCGGCCAAGCATGTTGTCATCCCCGATTTGAACATTGAAGAGATCTGCAGGTTCGCCGAAGCAAACAAGGACAGAATCGACTTCGGTATCGTCGGTCCTGAAAAACCCATTATTGAGGGCGTGCGCGATTCAGTAGAAAGGCGAACAGGCATACCTATGATCTGTCCAACAAAGGAATACGCCATCGAAGAGAGCAAGGTCCGCCAAAGACTCCTGTTTCAGCAAATTGTGCCAGAAGTAAATCCGAGCTTCAAGATTTTCGATCCGAAAACCTACGGAAGCACAGAGAAAGTGAAGAGGGATGTTTACGGTTGGCTTGATGAACTTAGCAATCAGGCAGTCGTTAAACCAGACAAGCCAGCTGCCGGAAAAGGTGTAGGCGTGTGGGGAGACCACTTCACAACTCGGGAACAGCTGTTCGAACATTTCAAGTCTGACTATCAACACGGACCAGTCATCATTGAAGAGAAAGTTGAAGGTGAAGAATCAAGTTTCCAAGCCTTCTGCGACGGCAAACACCTCGTGGCGCTGCCAGACACGCGAGACTACAAACGAGCCTTTGACGATGACAAAGGATCAAATACCGGCGGCATGGGCTCGTATAAGAACATGGGTGACGTTCTTCCCTTTTTGACCAAAGACGAAAGAGCGACAGAAGAGGAAATCGTCACCAGGATTTTTGAGAAATGGAAAACAACGGCGGAAGATAAGACTGCCTTACGTGGCGTTCCGCTCTACGTGGCTTTCATGCACACCGGCAAAGGACCGAAAATTCTGGAGAACAACAGCCGACCTGGAGACCCTGAAATCATTAACATTCTGCCAATCATGAAAGACGATCTTGTGGACATCTGCTACAAAATCTTGGAAGGCAACCTAACGCACATAGCGTTGGAAGAAGCTGCAACAGTCGTGACTTACAAGGCTCCGCCGAATTATGGGGGGTATGACGATGCTTTTCCCAACTTGGTGAATCCTGAGGAAGTAGGCACGCCTGTTAACTTGAGAAAGGCATATGTGCTAAGCAAGAGGCACGGTGACAAAATCCGAGTCTATCCCGGCTCCATGGAACTTCGTGGAAATGAAACCTTTGCCCTCAAGTCCAGAGTTGTTTGCGTCGTGGGTGTTGGCGACGACATTGAGACGGCTAGACAAATCTCCCTTGAAGGAGTGGCAGCAATCGAGGGAGGAGCGCTTTGGCATAGAACAGACATAGCCTCAGAACGCCACATAGAGAAAAGCGTGAAACACATGGATGCGCTGAGGCGTGAAAAGTGAAGAAAGTATTCATCTCGGACTGTGAGGGCCCCATTTCAAAAAATGACAACGCCTTCGAAATAACGTCAACCTTTGTGCCCAACGGCGACAAACTGTTCACGGTCATAAGCCGATACGATGATGTGCTTGCAGGCGTTGTAAAGAGACCGCATTACAAGGCAGGCGACACCCTGAAATTGATCTTGCCTTTCCTGAAAGCCTATGGCGTCACTGACCGAAAGATGCAGGAATTCTCAGCCCAAAACCTTGTTCTGATTCAAAATGCAAGGGAAACCTTACGTCACGCAAGAAGGATCGCTCACGCCTTCATCGTCAGCACAAGTTACGAGCATTACATAAAAGCTCTCTGCAACGCCTTACACTTTCCATACAAGAACACATACTGCACAAAACTGCACATCGATAAGCTCCACATGCCAGAAAAGGAAAAAACCAAACTCAAGAAGATCGCGCAGGAAATTGCACTTATGCCCACATTCGAAATCCCTGCAAACACGAAATTCTTGACCGATTTTTCCGAAAAGACTCGGAAGGAAATTCGAAGACTAGACGAGATTTTCTGGAAAGAAATAATAGACATGGAGTCCAGCAGAATCTTCTCTGAAGTCAACCCTGTAGGCGGCAGTGAGAAAGCCAAATCGATAGAGGACGCAGTTGAAAGGTCAAGTGCTAAGTTGGCAGACGTTATGTATGTAGGTGACAGCATAACGGACGAACAGGCTTTCAGACTTGTAAAGGAAAACGGCGGCTTGGCTGTGTCCTTCAATGGTAACGAATACGCGGTGGAAAACGCTGAAATCGCAGTCCTGTCAGCAACCAGCATAGTGACAGCGGTAATTGCAGATGTTTTCTGCAGGTTTGGGAAACAGCAAGTCCTGAGGCTCGTCGAGAAGTGGAGTCGCAGGACACTGGTCGAGAGCCGCGTCAGCCGAACCTTGCTAGGCATCCTTTTCAAGTCATATCCAAAGCAGTTGCCTAAAGTTAAAATAATAACAAGAGAAAATATGGAGACTCTGGCAAGAGAAAGCAGAGAGTTCAGAAAAAAAGTCAGAGGAGAAGCCATCGGGAGACTAGGATAGTTGGTTAAGAAGACGGAGATTGAAGACACCTACGCCGAAGCATTTGATGGATTATTCTGCAGAATCATAGTCACAGCCGACGATGCAGAAACACTGCAGAAAGCCGCAGAAGACGCGACTGCGACGCCGTCCATAGTCGTGGGCAGGGTTGAAAGCGGAATCGAAAAGTGGCTCAGCGAAAAGGAAACGCCAGACAAACGGAAAGGCGCTCTGGTGCAGTTCTGGGGCGGGATAGACCAGAAGAAGCCTCTTTCGGACTCGTTGAAGAGATTTGAAATCGAACTTTCCATCAGAATCCGCCAAGACATTCTTGTCAAACCTTTCACCGCAGTATTCGACGCCTTGCCAAAAGCTGGGGGAAAAATGGACATGATGGAGCGAGTAGGTCACTGCGGAGACGGTTACGAGTGGACGGAAAAGCGGCACGGTCGTGAAGTGATAGTGGTGCCGATAATGGTGCCAGACTTCATAATCGAGCGGTACATAGGCTATGCTCACGGCATTTCAGGCGCGAACTTCTGGGTAATGTGCAGAACCAAGGAATCAGTCAAGGAATCAGGCGAAAAAGCCCTAGAAGCGATACACAAGGTTGACGGAGTGATTACGTCTTTCGATGTTTGTTCCGCTGGTTCAAAAACCGAAACCCGTTTTCCATGGATAGGACCGACAACAAACCACCTATACTGTCCATCCCTGAAAAAGAGGCTTGGTGAAGCTTCAAAAGTGCCCGATGGCGTCAACTACATTCCAGAAATAGTGATTAACGGAATTTCGATGAAGGCCGTTAAAAAGGCCATGAGAGCTGGAATAGATGCTGCACTGAAAGTTAAAGGGGTAGTAAGGGTTTCAGCTGGAAACTACGGTGGAAAACTGGGCGATTACAAGATTTATTTGCGTGAGCTGTTTCCATGACTCTTTTTGACGCCGTCGGATTCGGCGCACTCAACGTGGACAAACTCTTCAGAGTGAACAGAATAGCCGCAGCCGAACAGGAAAGCTCCATAACAGGCTTTGAAGAAGCATGCGGTGGCTCAGCAGCAAACACCATGGTGGGCTTGGCAAGGCTGGGTTGCAGGGTCGGCTTTGTTGGAAAGGTTGCAGGCGACAGAGAAGGCAACATGCTCGTGGAAGAATTTCGCAGAGAAGGCGTTGACACAAACGGCATAGTTCAGGCAGAACACGGAAGAAGCGGCGCGGCCATGGGTTTCGTGGACGAAAAAGGCGAGCGAGCATTATACATTGACCCCGGGGTAAACGACACAATAGAGTCTAGGGACATAAGTGCCGCGTATGCGCTTCAAGCAAGATTTCTCCATTTGACGTCTTTTGTTGGGCGAAAATCCTTTGAGGCTCAGAAGAAACTACTGCAAGCACTTCGTGGAGGAGTCAAAGTGAGCCTTGACCCAGGAGCATTATATGCGAGGATGGGAATGAGTAAGCTGTTGCCTATTGTGGAACGAGCTTTTGTTTTGATGCCAAACGCAGGCGAGCTTGAGTTGTTAACAGGCGAGGCGGAGTATCGAGCGGGAGCCGAGGGTCTTCTCAAAAGAGGCATGAGCATAGTGGCTGTCAAACTTGCAAGCAAGGGCTGTTACGTTACAGATGGGAAGGAAAGTCATCAGATAGAGGCATTCAAGGTAAAGGCTGTTGACACAACTGGTGCCGGTGACGCGTTCGATGCTGGCTTCCTCTACGGCCTAATCAGGGGCAAGAATCTCTATGAGTGTGGAAGAATCGGCAATTTTGTTGCATCAAGATGCGTGATGAAAATGGGTGCCAGAGCAGGTCTTCCACATCTGAAGGACTTACGGCTTCTTGGCTAGATATTCAATCAGACTGTCAAAGATTAGCTTTCCATCACCATATTCGGGCATTTTCGTCTGTTTCGTCCAGTCAGGCTGCTGCCACCAATAGAAAGCTCTCTCGGGATGTGGCATTAAACCAAATACTGTCCCATCAGGGTTACATATGCCCGCGATGTCATGGAAAGAACCATTCGGATTCGTTGGAAAACTGCCCTCCGCGTACTCGCTGTCCCTGTGGCAGTAACGGAAAACCAGTTGGTCGTTCTCGTAAAGCTTCTCCAGAAGTCTTTTCTCTTTTTCTTTTGCGAACATGAATCTGCCTTCGCCGTGTGCTGCAGGTACTCGTAGCACTTTTCCCTCTGGAATCTTGCAGGTGAATGCACATTTTCCTTTATTCTCATGCTTGAGGTTGACCCAGCGGCAGTTGTATCCGGGCGGGAAGTTGGTGGCCAGAGTTGCCTCTGGGTAGGACGATACTCCTTCAAAGCTAGGCAGCAAACCAGCCTCAACGAGCACTTGAAAGCCGTTGCAAATGCCAAGGACGGGTCTATTTTCGCTCGTGAACGTTTTCAGTTCCTTGCTCAACTTTGCTGATACCCACTTGGCCCATATGGCCCCAGCGCGCACGTAATCGCCAAAACTGAAACCGCCTGGAAAAACAAGTGCATCGTATTCGAGAAGGTTTCGGCGTCTAACAATCTCGTTCGCGTGAACGATTTCAGCGTGCGCACCCAACTCCTCAAATGAGCGTTTTGTTTCAGCGTCACAGTTTGTACCGCCTACGCGCAGAATGCAAACCTTAATCTCTTCGCGTTTCATGGCTCAAGCCTCCGTGCTCAACGTTCGCTTCCAGCTTTTCAGCAGTTCATTCAGTGAAGCGTCCACCACGACGTTGCGGCCTAATCCGCGAATGCATAGCTGTGGGCTTTGTGTAACCTTGCCTATCCTAGCGCAGCTTTTTCCCTTCATCAGCCCCTCAAATTCCCCTTTCGCCTTGCCTGAAACCTCCACCAAGAAACGACTGTTTGACTCCGAGAACAAGACAAAATCGTCGCGGCCACAACCTTCACGAGGAACCTTTCGCAAGTCGAGCTCTAAACCGTACCCGCCTCCAAAGGCCATCTCCGCAGCAGCCACAGCCAACCCTCCCTCAGACAGGTCGTGACACGCTCTCACTAATCCAGAATCAATCGCTTTTGAGACAGCCCAAAAAGTCCTTCGAGCTTGAACGAATCGAACCTTGGGCACAGTGTTCCCGAGAAACCCTTTCAGTTTGTAGTATTCTGAGCCGCCTAACTCCTTGAACGTCGACCCCACAAGGTAGATTGAGTCGCCCGGAGTCTTGGCGTCCATCGAAACGGTCAACCGAATGTCTGGAACGATGCCCAGCGCCGTTATCAAGAGGGTTGGCGTGACTGGTCCGAGCGGCGATTCGTTGTAGAGGCTGTCCTTGCCTGAAATGAACGGAGTTCCGAAGGCTACTGCAGTGTCATGGCATGCTTCACAGGCCTTCACGAGGATGCCAAGTCTCTCTGGTTTCTCAGGATTTCCCCAAGTGAAGTTATCGAGCAAAGCTATTCTCCTTCCACCAACAGCAACGTTATTCCTGACTGCCTCGTCTATCACAGAGGCTGCCATCCAGTAAGTGTCAATCTTTCCGTAGTTCGGGTTCATCCCGCATGAAATGGCTATGCCTTTCCACGATTCGTTCAAAGGCTTCAGCACAGCGGCGTCATTTGGACCGCCGAATTCACCCTGCAAAGGCTTCAGCGCAGTGTTTCCTTTGACTTCATGGTCGTACGTGCGCACCACACTTTCCTTGCTTGCGATATTTGGCGAAGACAATACTTGCAGAAGCGTTTCAGTGAGGTTGCTTGTTTCATGGAACTCAGGTTCCTCAAAGTCTGAAGGGGCGCATTTGGCTACTCTTACGATTCTAGGCGGCTCAAAAAGGAATCCAATGCCCATCTCGCCAACCTTCTCGCCTCGATAGTAAAGCCGCAGAATCTCGTCTGAAGTCAATTTTCCAATAGGTGTCGCTTCAACATCTTCCCTCTCAAAAATTCGGAGAACCGCCTCAAGATTTGCCGGCGGAACCGTCAGAAGCATCCTTTCCTGTGCCTCGGAAACGTAAATCTCCCACGGAGCCAGACCAGCATATTTCAGCGGGACCTTATCAAGCTCCACCTCCGCACCGCAACCGAACTTCTGAGCAGTTTCCCCCACGGCTGACGACAAGCCGCCGCCGCCCAAGTCTGTGATAGCCGAGGCCAATTCAAGGTCTCGAATCTCGATTATGGCTCTTTTCAGCTTCTCTTCCTCAATCGGGTTTGCAATCTGCACAGCCTGTCTCGAAACTTCTTCAGATTTCTCAGTGAGTTCAGCAGACGCGAATGTCACTCCGTGAATGCCGTCGCGCCCCGTCTTTCCACCAGCCAGAAGAATGATGTCGTTTGACTTTGCGTTTTTTCTGAACTTTTTCAGCGGTAGAAGTCCTATACACCCACAGTAGACAATCACATTTCCCATGTAGCTTTCGTCAAAGTATATGGCCCCGTTCACCGTCGGAATTCCCATGTTGTTTCCATAGCTTCCAATGCCTGCCACAACGCCCATGTAAACATACTTCGGATGTTTGACTCCAGGCGGAAGCTTCCGATAATCAAAGTCTAGGGGACCGAAACCTAAAACATCCGTGCACGCAATTGGGTCAGCCCATACGCCCAAGATGTCACGGATCACTCCGCCCACGCCTGTTGCTGCGCCGCCGAAAGGCTCTACCGCGGATGGGTGGTTGTGGGTTTCAATCTTGACTGCTATGCCGTAGCCCTTGTCAAACTCAACTATTCCTGCGTTGTCTTCGAAAACCGAAAAGCACCAGCGCGGATTGATTTGCCTAGTAGCCCTTGCAATGTAGGTCTTGAAGAGGCTGTCGATCTGCCTCCCATCCATCTTTATTTTGCCCTTGAAGGTTTTGTGGAAACAGTGCTCTGACCATGTTTGCCCTATGGTTTGAAGCTCCACATCTGTGGGGTTTCGCTGTTTTCTCCTGAAGTAGGCTTGGACAGCTCTCATTTCTTTCAGGCTTAGGCCGATGCCGAGTTCGTGGCTGATTTCTAGAAGTTGCTGATCTGAGGCCTGAAGAACGTTTATTTCAAAGAGTGGAAATTCGTTCTTTCTGCGGGTGTAGACGCCTGCAGTCATTTTTCTTCGCCAACGACAATGTCATAATTGTCTTTCGTTGGGTTTGCGAGAAGCCTCTTGCACATCTCTTCAGCCTTGCTTTCCGCTTCTTTCCTCGACTCCGCTCTTAGAACTAGACTGTAAACCTTACTTACGTTGACAGTTTCAACCCTGTAACCAAGCTCTTTCAGCAAACGTGCCGTAGTTTGGCCCTCAGGGTCGCTGTGCCCCGGCTTCAGGCTGACTTCAATTTTCAACTGGTATCTCATAGTTTATGCTTGAATTCAAAGGGATTTAAGCGCTTTTGTCATCAAAGAGGCAAACAATTATTTCAGAATAATCTTCCTCTTGTTATAGAGAATTCTAACTTCTTCAGAACTTGTTACTTGGCCTATCTGTTCAGACTGGCCCCCCCCTTCTGCAGAACATCAACTGCCTTGTTAGTAGCCGCCTTGTCAACGATTACTGCAAAGCCCCAACCCATGTTAAACGTTCTGAACATCTCTTCGTCCGTTGTGCGGCCGCCGAGTTGACGTGCGGTTTCCTGAAGCAGCTTAAAGACTGGTTGCGGTCTAAAATTGTCGAATTCAAAACCTATGCGCTTCGAGAATCTTGCTAATCTGCCAAACTTCAGGTATGCATCGCCTGTGATGTGCACTGCGGCCTTCACTTCAAGTTCTTCAGCAACCTTGAGCAACGGTCTAACGTAGATTCTGGTTGGCTCCAAGACTTCGAACACTATTTCTCTTTCCAACCCATCTGGCACATCGTGGGGCTCGTATTTTCCACCCCACTGTTTGAAGAGCACTTTTCTCGCAAGCGAAATGCCATTGCTATGGAGACCGGAGCTTCGCAGACCTATGATGGAGTCGCTTGGTTTTACGTTTCTTCCAGAGATTATCTTGTCACGCGAGACTTCGCCTATTGCCGACACGACCATGTCGAAACCCTTGCTTTCACTCAGTCCTCTTATCAATTCGGGAACGTCTCCAATCTCGCCGCTCGGCACTATGCACTCAGCGTCAGCCGCTCCGCGTGCTATTCCCTTCATTTATTCCTCAACCAAGGCAGGTTCCGAGATCTGGGCATGAATGTTGTCCGAAATCGCCAAAGGTCTGGCACCTGACCGTATAACGTCGTTAACGGCCATGGCGACGCCGTCAATCCCGATGGTGTCATATTTCTCAGCCAACTGTGCAACCAGCACTTTCGTGCCGACGCCTTCAATGGCCAAATCCAAGTAGCGATTTCCGCCGCAAGGGAAGATGTTTCCGTAGGGCAACTCTATAACTTCGCCATACTTGCTGAACTTATAGGTTCTCTTCAAAATCTTCAACGCTTTCTTGGAATCAGCTCTTAATTCTCTGTCGACACCAGCCTTGGCATAAGTGAATTTCTGAGTCAACCTTTCCCCCTTCATTATACAGGTCGTTAGCCATTCTCATGTGCAGAAATATGAATCTTTCCGAATCTCGCGGTAGCAACGATCTTCTCTAGAGGCAGAGTTTGAAAACGGTGAATTTGAAAACGTTCTGAACATGAATCTTGGGAAAGGGTAATCGTTTACGACTATTGATGCTAGGGAGCTGCGAAGCGTGTGGTGAAGGATTGTCGTTCTTTCGGAGAGTGGCATTTGGCCTCCTGACAGATGGCCTCAGGTGGTTTGTTTCTCGTGTACGTGTTGAGCAGCATCCCTAGCAAGACGTAATATTGCCTCAAAAAGTCAAAGCCCTTCTCGCTTGCTCGGTATAAGACTTGGCCGTCTTTCTCATGGGTTTCGATGAAGCCGATTTCAGTAAGGCGTCCTAAGTACTTCTTGAGCTGTGAATAGTTGATGCTTGTATACCTCATAAGAGGATATCGAGTAATATCATTATTCTTTACAGCCTCTAGTATCAAACCTATAAGTTCGATGTTACTTCTATATTTGTTATGAACAAACAAAGAAGTCAAGCCAAGCTCCTTTGTATAGTTTGCCATCGTAGACCCCATCAACTATCTATTGGCATTGAAAAGAATAGGGGTTTTGTCCGTAGACTCGGTTGAAAGAGATGAAAAAAACAATATCTTACGCGAAGCGTTTTTATGTTCTTTCAACTGAAACTATTGAAAAGGAGACAGACTTTGTCTCAGCATAAGTTGACACTGGACGAAATGCGATTTTTGCAGGAGGCTCTAGGCGCTGACTATGAAAACGGTAACATACGGTTGCGAGAAGGCGAATACCAATATCACCTTGCCAAAGCAATTGCATCTTTCCAACTGGAACTGAGTTTTCCAGACGTAAAAGAAATAATAAAAAGGCTATATGGCGAGGAAAAAACAAATGACATACAATTCATTCGTAAAATCCAAACGATTCTAAAGAAAATGGAGAAAAGCAATATTGTCAGGATCTTGCCAAAGAAAAGGCCTTGGGAGTTACAGAGATACACACTTTCAGGTTTCAAGTTCCGAGACAGTGACAAAAATCTTGTGATTCTTGCCACAGACCAACAAGTAAAAGAAGCGCTAAGTCTCCTGCACTCCATGATGAATCAAGGGGCACCCACATCTAGACTAGGCGGTATTAAAGCCAAAATCTGCGTGCTGGCATTCATAATAGCCTTGTCATACATGACCATTGCATGGGACCTTGTGCAGTCTGTTATCAATCCGATTGTTTTCATTCCGGCTTTTTCTGTTGCGGTTGCATGCTCTGTCATGCTAGGGCGAATGCTCTCTCGGGATTAGCTGTACGATATCGGCTCAACGTTTAATAGTTCTATGTGCTAAAAATACAAAGTGTGGTGACTACATTGAAAAAGACTGTAATGGCTTTGTCTATGATTTTGTGTTTGTTGTTTGTGCTGTGTCTGAAGGATTACAAAACGTCTGTCAGGGCAGATCCGGGAACAGTGAATGTGCCTGGAGACTTTAGCAGCATTCAGCAGGCAGTCAACAATGTGAGTTCAGGTGACACAATTTTTGTTCACACTGGAATATACTCCGAGCATGTCGTTATCAATAAGAGTATTGCACTTGTTGGGGAAAACAGATACTCTACAATCATTGATGGTTCTCAATCCGGCAATGTGATTTACATCGTCACCACTGCCAATGTAACTATAGAAGGGTTCACCGTTAGAAGAAGCGGCACGTCCCCAAACTGCGGCATATTCGTAGATCATTCTGTGTATATTACTATAAGGAATAATAGAATAATCGACAATGCTGAGGGAATTAGCCTTCTATCTTCTAGCGGTAATGTAATCTGTGACAACAACATCTCAAACAATAACGACGGAATCTATCTTCTCTCCTCTAGCGATAATGTCATTTCTCGCAACACGATAAGCTTAAGCAACTACGATGGGATTTCTCTTTACTATTCTGTCAACAATGTGGTTTCTCGCAACTTCGTTTTGTACAACAACCTAGATGGAATAAGCCTTTACTATTCTGGTAGTAATGTGATTTGTGGCAACACCGTTCTAAACAACTACTTGGGAATTACCTCTTTCTATTTCAACAGCAATAATACGATTTATCATAACAACTTTAACAACACATATCAGGTGTGGGGTGATTTGGTGAATTTTTGGGATCATGATGGTGAAGGCAACTACTGGAGTGACTATTCTGGGCAAGACCTGAACAGAGACGGATTAGGTGATGTTCCGTATCTCATAGGTGGGATCTACCAAGACAGCCATCCTCTAATGGGAGCCTTTTCTGATTTTGATGTCAGCTTGGAGGGAGAAACATATGATGTTACTGTTATTTCTAATTCAACAATATCTACTTTCGAGTTTGGAATTGGAAGAGAGACAAGGAATAGAATAATACGTTTTAATGCAACAGGCGAAGATGATGCGGGTGGCTTTTGCAAGGTCAGGATTCCTACTAAGTTGATGAATTACTCATACATTGTGTTGATTGATGGTGAGGAAATCATTCCAACATTGCTTAACGTTTCAAACGAGACATATTTTTACCTTTATTTCACATATCTTCACAAAACCAACGCTATCACAATAATCTATTCTGAAGCGCTTCATCTCTATGACGAATTGCTCAACAGATATCTCAAGTTGCAGATGGATCTCTATAACTTGAATGAGACTTTCAATCTTCTCTCCAGCGACTATGGTGTTCTTTCGTATAATTATAGTCAGCTTCAGACTAGCTTTGACAAGTTGAACGATGCTTACAGGGAACACTTGATGGAGTACTCTGAGCAAGTTCAGAACCTTCGAAATCTAACGTATATTCTTGCGGCAATCACAGCCATCTTCATAATGACCACGATTTACCTATCAAAAATTGCGCACGCGAGAGTAACTGCAAGGACCAAGGCAATAGAGGAAAAGTAAAAGCTAGATTTCCGATTTCTGCTGTCAAATCCTCTCCTTTGCCAATTCTTCGTGACTTGACGAATCCTGCAAGAAAGCTTTATTGGACTAGCGCTTTTCCTTTCTTGTATGCTTCCTCATTTGTTTTTATGACTTTTTCCGTTACTGCATCTGCTATGGCCTCTTGCATTGCCTTTTCACTCACCAAGTTTGTTATCTTTGTGAAAGCTCCGAGCATTAGCATGTTTGCATAGATTTTCGCGCCAAATGTTTCCTCAGCGTATTCTGTCGCTGGAATATTGAATACCTTAGCTTGTGTTTCTGGGATTTTTTTTATATTGGTAGTGTCAGCTATTAGTATCCCATCTTCCTTCAGGTCTTTCAAATACTTGTCGAGTGCTTCTTGGTTCATGGCTATAAGTACGTCGCATTTTCTGACCATTGGGAAACCGATTTTGTCATCTGATATTATTACTTCGCTTTTGGTGGCGCTTCCTCTTGCTTCTGCTCCGTAGCTTTGGGTTTGAACTGCGTTTTTTCGGTCGTAGACAACTGCCCTGCCCAATATTTGTCCTGCTAAGACCACACCTTGCCCGCCAGACCCAGCTATTCGCACTTCAACTTTTTTCATTTCCTTCCTGCGCCTCTTCAATTGCTTTGTAAATGTTTTCGACAAGTGTAGGCCGCTGTCTCTGGATAAATTCGCCTACAACTATTTTTCCACCTAAAGCCTCTTCCGTCATTTTTTCTGCTTGGTGAATTGGAATGACGTTTTCTTTGAACCATTTCAGCATTTCTCCAGCGTTTTTGAAACCTGCTCTTCTTCCGAAGGCTGTTGGACATTGGCTTACAGCTTCTACAAATCTGAATCCCCTGATTCCCAACGCCTTCTTCATTGACTCTTTGAGTTCGTTCGGCTGGGCTGTCGTCCAACGTGCAACGTAACAGGCTCCTGCCGTGACGGCCAGTCTAGCCGCGTCCAGCGGGTGCTCAAAACTGCCGTATGGCGTTGTGGTGGTTATCGATTTGAACGGCGTTGTAGGGGCAACTTGACCGCCGGTCATTCCGTAAATCATGTTGTTAACCATTATGACGAAAATGTCCAAGTTTCTTCTGGCTGCGTGTATGAAGTGGCTTAGGCCTATGCCGACTATGTCTCCGTCTCCGCCGAAAACAACAACGTCAACGTCTGGTCGCATGAGTTTTATGCCTGTTGCGGCTGGAATACTTCTGCCGTGTAACGTGTGCACAGAGTCAGCCATGAAATACGGTGAAGGTATCCACGCGGAGCAGCCGATGCCGCTGCAGAAGACAAACTTACTCAGGTCATCGTGTCCGAGTTCGTGGACGGCTCGTAGGAATTCGCTCATGACTGTCATCGCGCCGCAGCCCGGGCAGAAAGGCAACGGAAGGTCTCTCAAGTATTTCTTTACAGAGAATTGCTCGCTCAATCCTTAACACTTTCCATGATTTTTGCGGTCAATTCCTCGGGTGTTATCAACTCTCCCCCGCCAATCTTGTTCAGCGCAATAATCTCAGAGGAGCCGCCTGCCACTCTTTGAACCTCGTAGTACAGCTGCTTGAGATTCATTTCTGGAACTATGATCTTCTCGGCTGTTTTAGCCAGTTTTTTTACGATTTTCTCTGGGAAAGGCCAGATAGTTTTCAAGCGAGCATAACCAACTGTGACGCCTATTGCCTCGGCTTTTTCAACGGCTTCGTAGATGGCGCGGGAAGTGCACCCGAATGATATGATGCCTATTTGGCAGTCGTCAATGCTGTGGGTTTCGGCTTCGGCTAATTCGTCAGCGTGGTCTTGGATTTTGCTGTTGAGCCTTTCTACAAGTCTTTTGTGCACGTTTGGGTCGGCTGTGAAGCGTATGCCGTACTCGTTGTGTGTTGATCCAGTGACGGCCACGTTGTAGCCTTCGCCTACGGTCGGCATCGGCGGGACTTCCTCCAGCCCGAAAAATGCTGTTTCGCCTAGTTTCGGCTTTCTTCTATTGACTATTTCTATGCTTTCCAATGAGGGTATGGTTACTTGTTCTCTCATGTGGGCGATTTCCTCATCTGCCAGAAGTATGACTGGCGTGCGGTACTTTTCGGCTAGGTTGAATGCTTTGATTGTCAGTTCAAACATTTCTTGCACAGAATTTGGTGAAAGTGCAATGGCTGAGTAGTCGCCATGCGTGCCCCAGCGGGCCTGCATAACATCACCTTGCCCGCATTTGGTTGCTTGACCAGTACTTGGTCCCAGTCTTTGAACGTCAACTATCACGCATGGGGTCTCTGTCATGAAGGCGTAGCCTATGGTTTCTTGCATGAGGCTAAATCCTGGGCCTGACGTTGCCGTCATTGATTTAGCTCCGGCCCAGCTGGCGCCTACAACTGCGCCGATTGAGGCAAGCTCGTCTTCCATTTGCATGGCGATTCCGCCAGCTATCGGCAACTTTTTCCCCAAGTATTCTGCTATTTCGCTTGCGGGCGTTATTGGGTATCCCGCGAAAAATCTGCATCCTGCAACTATTGCTGCTTCAGCGCATGCCTCGTTTCCTTGCCAAAAGTGAGTGTTTCTTTCTGGTTTTTTCTTCAAATTGGTTCTGCTCCTCAGGTTTCAACCTAAGGCTTGAAAGTTTGAACCTAAAAGGTTTTATCCTTTCTTTGACCAAAATGTCTGTTCTTAAAGGTTGGAAGAAGATGGAAGAAGATATCGTTGATTATACGTTGAAGTATGCTGAGAGCAAGCAGATCGAGTATGCTGAAGTGAGGGCGCAAAGCCAAGTTCAAGACAGGCTCATGTTGAGAAATGGAATCTTGGAGGCGTACGTGTCAGCGGTTGACAGCGGATTCTGCGTGCGAATGCTTGCCGACGGCGGGATAGGCTTTGCATCGACGAACAAGTGGGCAAGAGAAGAAGCAAAGGACATTGTTGACCTAGCCTTGAAATATGCCAAGGCCGCTGGACGGAAGGACAAGATAGTCTTTGCGAAAGAAAGAGGCGTCGAAACAAAATGGACTGTTGACCAGAAGAGGAAAGCTGAGAATGTCTCTCCTGAGGAGAGAATCACCGAGTTTGTGGAGGTTAACAAGTCTCTGGCGTCGTGTGGAGTGAAGATTGCAGCTACGATTTTCCAGTGCTCAATAGACCTGATCTCAAAATACTTCG